>OKRU01000479.1_pt1 | contig 39832 bp, 33 predicted proteins | sample 1601131 | NCBI WGS metagenome assembly OKRU01 (sample SAMEA3541558, study PRJEB24748) | human gut metagenome | biome: human gut; feature: human-associated habitat; material: faeces | place: China | collected 2012
AACGGATGCAGGGATTATGCCAGCATGGTTCCTGACAAGATCACCTTGGCGGCAAACCAATGTTAAATTCAAAACTTTTTTTAACAAAACTCGATTTAGGGCACTGAAAAGTGCCCTTTCAAAGGGGTATGCCCAAAATTGAGTGCTTACATAAATTCTACAGTAAATATACATTTTTATTGTATACATTCAAATATGATATTTACATTTTTAGGATTAATATTGATCATATACAGCTTTATAAATTTTAAGAAAGCTTTTCTTTGGTTCTTAGTATTTAAACTGTTTTTGGTTACAAATATTGCAGTTGTTGCTGTACCTGGTCTTCCATTGTTTACCTTGGAGCTTTTTCTTACAATGGTATTCTTTATTCAATATTATAGATTAAGAAAAAAAGTAACCATGAAAGTTGATTTCCCATATAAAAAACCCATGACATTCTTATTAATTTCATGGGCTTTATCAACAATATTTGCATACATAGGTTTTATCGGAGCATTTTCTCAATTTCTGAAAAGTGTTTTTCAACAAATAATTTTCATTTGGATGTTATGGGATTTGATTGACGTAAAGAAAGATCTCGGGTTTATTTTGAAATGGTTTACAATTGCATTCTTTTTTATATGTGTATATGGATTCTACGAGCATCAGATACAATCAAATCCCTTAATGGAATATGAAGTATCGCTAATGGGTGACAGTGATAGAGCTATAGATTGGACTTATGATGCAGATGTAGAGCGTGGATACAGAACTCAATCTGTTTTTGAACATGCTATTGGAGCAGGTGTTAATTGGGCATTGTATATTGTATTTATATTGTCTCTATACATAAATTATAAATACCCGATAAAATATATGAAACTTTCGTTTCTAACAGTTTTATTATCTCTTATGTGTCTTTTCTTTACAAATAGTCGTGGTCCTATTGTATTTTTAATGCTTTCAGGAATGTCCCTTATTAATCTTAAAAATAAGAGGGGATACCTTTTTATAGTAGGTATTGCTATATCATTTATAATTTTATTACCCTACTTATCTGAATATACAGATAATATTTTGAGTATTTTTGATAGTAAAGTTCAAAAGCAAGTTGGTGGAAGCAATGCCGAAATGAGATTTATGCAAATGAATGCTGCGACAGAATTGATGAAGGAATCGCCTATTGTAGGTTGGGGATATAAGTTTATGAATGTTTTTAATAACTCTTTAACCGCTGCACTTTTGGGATTAGAGAGTATGTGGATAAGGATAATGGTACAATTTGGTATAATTGGTATAATAGCAAATGTTTATTATGCCTACTATTCTTTAATTAAGATTCCTAAATTATTTCATTCTAAATCTGTCTTCTACATATCATTGGCGTATTGGGTTACAGCATCTTTAACTTCAGTTCCTGGTATGTTATATTATTTGTATTTTCTTATACTAATAATATTTATTAAATTTTCGCCTACTTACATGAAAATGACAAGAGCATATGGTAAATAATACAATTGATGTATCTATAGTGATTGTATGTATGAACAATCTCAAAAATTTATATCCTTGTTTGGATAGTATTAGAAAATATACGGTTGTTTCTTATGAAACTTTGGTAGTTGCTTATTTGTTCTCAAAAGAGAATCTGGATAAACTCCGGAATGATTATCCTTGGATAACAATAATAGAAAGCAATGAAATTCGTGGATTTTCAGAAAATAATAATATAGCACTAAGGCAGGCAAAAGGTAAGTTTTGTTTTATTGTTAATGATGATACATTTTTTGACAGTCAAGTAATAGATAAACTTGTTTTAACATTTGAAAAATTGCCGAAACAAGTTGCTGTAGTTAGCCCTAACATAAAATATCCAGATGGCAGACCTCAATTTTGTGGACGTTGTGATGTTTCTTTTTGGACTTATATGAAATCAACAATCGGATTAAAACATAAAGATTCTCAATATGAAGAAAAAAATGGTATTTTCAAAACTTACCACATCATGGGTGCAGCCTTCTTAATAAAGACTGATGTATTTAAATCCGTTAATTGGTTTGACGAATATTACTTCTTTTGTCCAGAAGATATAGCTCTTTCTACAACTCTAAAAAGTTTCGGGTATAGTTGTTATGTTAATGGAGATGTTACAATATATCATGTACAAGGTGGTAGTTCGTTGTCTTTGATGCAAACAGCTACTGAACCTGCTCATGTGAAAGGAAGTGTGGTATTTTATTCAGGAAATTCCTTTATTAAGAAATTTGTGTTGATTTCCCTACAAATCATCCGTTCACTGGTTCGCGCATTTATTTGGAAGCTGATTTATTGTTTCAAAAATGATAAGAAATCAAAAATCAAGTCTCAAGTATATGTAAATGTTGCTGTTGGACTTTTATCGTCAAAAACTCCAAAGGAACTGTTTCTGAAATATTATGCCAAAATACAAAACAAGTGAATTTAAAATAAGGTTAAATTTGTTTATATATGACATATGTATGGAAATATCTAATAACCCTTTGGTAACTATTGCAACTTCAATGTATAATGTGGAGAAATATGTGTCGCAAAACATTGAATCGCTTATTGCACAAACTTATAAAAATATTGAGATTATTATAGTAGATGATGGTTCTCCTGACAAATCAGGCAAAATTGCAGATGCGTATGCCTTAAAGGATAATCGTATAAAAGTAATTCATCAGCAAAATAAAGGTTTGGGAGGAGGACGTAATACTGCGATAGATGCCGCAACTGGCGATTATATTACGTTCGTTGATGCCGATGATACAATTTGTCCTGATTTTGTAGAATATATGTTACACCTTATTGTGAGTTTCGATGCAGATATGGCAATTTCGAAGAATTGTTTCACAACTTCAGATACGACACAAGTGAGAAAAGAAACCATTGAGATTTACAGTCCAGAAAAAGCAGTTGCGGAATTTTTTTACCCATTTATTCGATTGGGTGCATGGAATAAACTTTATAGAATGAGTTTTATTAAGAAACATGCTTTAAGATTTGTGCCTGAATTAAAGACTGGCGAAGGGTTAGAGTTTATAACGCGTGTAGCATCTCTGTCTAACAAGATAGTAGTTGGAAATCGTAAGGTTTATGTCTATCGTTTAGACAATGCTGATTCCGCAACAACTAAGGCTAACGTTGAACGACAAGGTAAAGGCTCTTTAGAAACAATGAAATATATTGGCGAACATCTAAAGATGAAAACAAAAGACATTAGTTTTGCTTTTGATTGGCATTTGTGGAATTGTTATCGTTATTGTTTACGGCAAATTATAGATTCAGGAGCTAAAATTCAATTTGAAGATTTGTATTCCGAATGTATACGATATTTGCGCAAATATTCATGGAAAATAATTTTTTCTAGAATGAAGTTTAAACTAAAAGTCCAAGCACTATTAGTACTAATATCCCCTTCTTTTTATGTTTATCTCCAAATTGCAAAAAAAAGACACATAGTAAAATAATCATATGGACATTAAAGTTATAACACGTCATGCTCCCTCAAATTATGGTTCATTGCTTCAGTCTATTGCAACACAAGCAATAATTGAACAATTAGGACATAAATGCAAAATAATCGACTATATACGTGAGGACGAACGTGGACTTCATGGTGTGATTACAGCTTTACAGAGAAAGAACAGCTGGAATAGTAATTTACTAAAAAAGCTATCTTATATAATTCTCCGCTACCCAGATGAAAAAATTGCAGAGGTAAAATTTGATGCAATGCGCCACAGGTATTTGAATTTAACTGAACATTGCAGTACTTTAGATGATTTATCAAAACTTGATGCAGATTTTTTCATGACTGGTAGTGACCAGGTGTGGGGGTCAATATTGAACGGTAAATATGACGAAGCATATTTCCTGACATTCGTAAACGATAAGCCGAAAATCGCTTTTTCTGCAAGTTTCGGTAAAACGGATTTCACTCAGGACATTGAAAAAGAATACAAACAATTTTTATCTAAGTATTCTTTCATAACAGTGCGTGAAGACGCTGCATTAAAGTTACTTAAGCAATGGGGAATTTCATGTGTAGGACAGATTTTAGATCCTACATTAATTCTCTCAGAAATGTATTGGAGTAAATTATGTAAGAACGTAAGAACCCCAAAGAAATTTGTTCTTGTGTACCAAATCCATAATGATGATAGATTAGGTAATTATGCACAACATTTCTCAAAAAGAGTAGGTCTACCTTTGTTAAGAATATCTCCATTTTTGCATCAAGCATCACGTGAAGGGAAGTTGAAATTATTGCCAGACGTCGAAGAGTTTCTTTCATATATAAAGAATTGTACTTATTTTATTACAGATTCTTTCCATGGAACCGCTTTTGCATTGAACTTCAAAAAAGATTTTTTAGAAATATTGCCGAACACATCTACTGCGAGTAGAAATATGAGCATATTACGTTTGACCAAATTGGAGAATAGAATTGTTACGGATTTTAATGATTTCTCGCTAGCCGATCAAAAAATAAATTATGGAGAAGTTAACTCCATTCTCCAAGAACAACGTAATATATCTATGGAAAAGATAAGATATATTTTTTCATCATTATCTAAATGAAAGTACTTTTAATTGACGTATACAACTTCAATAAAGGTGGTGCGGAAACTGTATGTTTCAATACAGGAAAGATGCTGGAAGAACATGGTCATAAGGTCGTTTACTTCACATTGAAGTGGGCTGACAACAATCCATCACCATACAGTAAGTATTTCCCAGAGTCGAAAGAGACAAGGTGCGGATCTCTGAAACAGGTGAAGAATATGATGAATTACTTTTATCATTTTGAAGCTGCGCATAAGATTGAACTACTGATAATTGATGAGAGGCCAGATATTGCGCACATCCATTTGATGTGGGGACAGATAACGCCTTCGATATTTCCAGTATTGAAGAAATATAATATTCCTATATTATTCACTGTGCATGATTACCGTATAGTTTGTCCTGCGTACACGTTTCGAAACGGTAAGGGACAAATCTGTGAGGAGTGCCAGGGCAAGTATTTTTATAAGTGTTTTACCAATACATGTACTAAAGGAAGCAAGCTGATGAGTGCCGTAATGGCTGCTGAACAGTATTTCCGAAATGCGTTCTTTAATCCAGCTAAGAATATTGATGGCTTTATATATGTAAGCAATTTTGCAAAGGACATACAAGAGAAGTATATGCCTGCCGTGAAGAACATACCTAATATTGTTCTTTACAATTTCTCTACATCAATAGCGGAACAATCAAAGACAATGCCACCGGAAAAATATTTCTTGTTTTTCGGACGTCTGTCATACGAGAAAGGAGTTAAGACTCTTTTGGAGGCTTTTGAGAAGTTGCCTGAATGTAAACTAAAAATTGCAGGTACTGGGCCTTTGGAAGCAGAGCTTAAACTGATGAAAGATACACACAAGATTGAGAATGTTGAATTCTTGGGCTATAAGACTGGCAAGGAACTTTCAGATTTGGTTGCTGGTGCATATTTCGTAGTTGTTCCTTCAGAATGGTATGAGAATAACCCAATGACTATAATAGAAGCTTATTCGGTGGGTACGCCTGTGATTGGTGCAAGGATTGGTGGTATACCAGAAATTGTTGTTGACTCAAAAACAGGGTTCCAGTTTGAGAGCGGTAATACTGATGATTTAAGAGATAAAGTAGACTTAGCGAATAGGTTGTCAGATTCTGAATATCAAAAATTCAGTAGCAATACGCTAAGGTTTGCCAATGAGAATCTAAGTAAAAGTTGTTATTGGGAAAAATTAATAGGCTTTTACAATAAGTTCTTAAAATGAAATTTATTTCTTTCTTTTCCTTCTGATCAACAACCATAGAGCGGAAAGGCATGAGAGAAAGATTATGCCTGCATATTGAATATGCTCCTTGATATTGCTTAATATATTATTTGACATGGCTTTTGCTGGATGATGATGTGACGGCAAAAGTAATGATTTAGATTCAATTCTGAAAATTTATGAAGATTGTGGTGACCGGTACTCGTGGCATTCCTAATGTCATGGGCGGTGTGGAGACGCACTGTGAGGAACTGTTTCCGCGTATTGCCGAGCGTGGGTTTGACGTGACTGTGATAAGACGAAATAGTTATGTCAATGATGCGCTGAAGGAATACAAGGGTGTGAAACTGGTGGACATTGAGACTCCTAAGAAGAAGTCGTTTGAGGCTATAATCCATACTTTCAGAGCTGTGAACAAGGCCAAGGCTTTGGGGGCTGATGTGTTGCATATACATGCCATAGGACCTGCACTGCTCGTTCCGTATGCCAAGATGTTGGGTCTGAAGGTGGTGTTCACGCACCACGGTCCTGACTACGACCGTGACAAGTGGGGACGTGCGGCGAAGATGGTGCTGAAGATGGGGGAGCGCATGGGATGCATGTTTGCCGATGAGGTGATTGTTATCTCTGAGGTCATCCGCAATCTGATAAAAGAGAAGTATGGCAGGACGAAGAATGTGCATCTGATATACAACGGTGTGTCGAAGCCTGAGATTTGCGACTATCCGGAGTATTTCGAACAGCTGGGCATAGAGAAGGGCAAGTATATATTGGGTATGTGCCGTTTTGTGCCGGAGAAGAATCTGCATCATCTTGTCGAAGCATTCGGCAAGGTGGCAGACAAACACGGATGCAAGCTGGTTCTGGCGGGAGATACGGATTTTGAGGATGATTATTCTCTCGGACTGAAGAAGATGGCGCGTGAGAATGGGGTGGTGCTGACCGGTTTCGTGAAGGGACGCAAGTTGCATTCTCTGTTGACGAACACGAGGTGTTTCGTTTTGCCGTCGTCGCATGAGGGGCTGCCGATAGCCTTACTCGAGGCAATGAGCTACGGGGTACCTGTGATTGTCAGTGACATTCCTGCTAATCTGGAGGTTGGTTTGGACAAGGACCGGTATTTCAGGCTTGGGAACATCGGACAACTGGCGACGATGCTTCAGGATAATATCAACGGCGATTGTGTACATGTGGACTATGACATGTCCAAATATGATTGGGACAGGATTGCCGATCAGGTAGCAGAGCTTTATTCATAAATATGGATATTGTTTAAAATTATCAAGAAAGGGGGATGCAGGCGATTTTCGCCTGCATTCTTTGTTTTAGGGGGATTGGGCTACAAAGCAGGGCTTTGTTAGGTAAAACGCAGGTTGGGCCTGCTAGGTAAATCGCGAATATTCGCGAGGTAAAACGTGAAGCGTGGCTTCACTAGGTAAAACGCGCGATGCGCTAGGTGGATGCGAGCTGAGCTCGCTAAATAAACGCAATGGAGTTGCTAGGTAAACATGAAGCACGGCTTCATTAGGTAAACGCTACGTTTGGTAATAGTTGTTGCATAGGCTACTACAGTGTCATTCCTGGCTGGGGCCAGGAATCTAATCGTTGGACTTGCTTTGTGCTCTCGCTGGCTTTGGTGACTGCATTAAGATGAGATCCCTGGTCCTGGCCAGGGATGACGTTTCGCGGGCATGGTGCTTTTTTGTGGGTCTACACATTTTAAAGACATAAGAACATAAGAACAAAAGATTCCATTGAATGCCCGAATGTGCGTTCAAGCGAGCTTGACGTACATTTGTTCATTCAATGTCGTGCATCTGCGATGCTGAAAGTATCAACTCTACTTTTGTAAATAAGAACAGAAGTACTATATGGAATTGCAGATGTAGCAAGACTGTCATTCCTGGCTGGGACCAGGAATCTAATCGTTGGACTTGTATTGTGCTCTCGTGGGCTTTGGTGTTTCCATTGAGATGAGATCCCTGGTCTGGGCCAGGGATGACGGATTGTGAGCGCTGTGCTTTTTTTTGTGGGTGTATGCTTTTTACAGACATAAGAACATAAGAACAAAAGATTCCATTGAATGCTCAAATGTACGTTCATGCGAGCTTGACGTACCTTGTTTCATTCAATGATAGCATCTGAGATGCTGCGTCCACGACTTACTTTTGTTGGAGAAGAACATAAGGGGGATTACATTACTAATAATGCTAAGTTGTCATTCCTGGCAAGGACCAGGAATCTGATCGTTGGACTTGCATTGTGCTCTCGCTGGCTTTTGTGTTTTCATTAAGATAAGATCCCTGGTCTGGGCCAGGGATGACGTGTCGCGGGTACGGTGCAAGATGGCATCTTGCGAGGTTAAACGTGAAGTGTGGATTCGTTAGGTAAGCGCAAAGCGATGCTTTGCTAGTTAATAGTTCTTACCTGCAACGCACCGCGTTGTCTTTGCTTGTGACTTTGAGTATTTGATTATCACGGTGTACATGATTGTTGTGAAAATGGTTACAAAAATGTTGGTGGTTTGGGCGTTTTTGTGTACATTCGCATGGATGAACATGAATACAGAAATGAAAACGAACAAAAGAGTTATAAGCAAGGCTGAGAAGGAAATTTTATTGTTGTCGATGTTGGCATCGTTCCGTATAGAGGGGATATATATTCCTAGGGAAAAGGCTGATGTGATTATGAAACATGCTGAGGAACGTTTGCAAAAGGTAACTATATAATTACTTGAATATAATTTGACATTGCATTGATTGCAAGGTGTTTATGATATAGGCAGGCCAGTTGGTCTGCTTTTTTGTTTTGTGGGCGTATGCATGTTAGGTAAAACGGCAACGGTGTTGCTAGGTAAACATGAAGCACGGCTTCATTAGGTAAACGCTACGCTAGGTATTGGTTTTTACATTGACGATTATATGTCATTCTTGGCACGGAACAGGAATCTAGTCGTCGGCGCTGTACAGTGCTCTCGCTGGCATTTGCATTGTCATTTTGATAAGGTCCCTGGTCCTAGCCAGGGATGACGTGTCGCGGGCACTGTGCATTATTGGTGGTGTGTATTCTTATTTTAGACAAAAGAACATAAGAACAAAAGAGGACATTGAATGCTCGAATGTTTGTTCAAGCGAGCTTGACATACCTTATTTCATTCAATGATGGCATCTGAGATGCTTTGTCTTCGACTTTCTTTTGTTGGAGAAGGACATAAGGGGTATTACATTACTAATAATGCTAGGTTGTCATTCCTGGCAAGGACCAGGAGTCTGATGTTGTGGAGTGTAGGATGTGCTTTTTTTGTCGCCAGCATTTGTGCCGTCATTAGTATAAGATCCCTGGTCCTGGCCAGGGATGACGTGTCGGGGGCACTGTGCATTATAGGTGGTGTATATGCGTATTTTAGACACAAGAACATAAGAACAAAAGATTCCATTGAATGTGCGAATGTATGTTCAAGCGAGCTTGACATAACTTATTTCATTCAATGATAGCATCTGAGATGCTTTGTCTTCGACTTTCTTTTGTTGGAGAAGGACATAAGGGGGATTACATTACTAATAATGCTAAGTTGTCATTCCTGGCTGGGACCAGGAATCTAGTCGTCGGCGCTGTATAGTGCTCTCGCTGGCATTTGCATTGTCTTTTTGATAAGATCCCTGGTCCTGGCCAGGGATGACGCTGTCGGGGGCACTTGTAGTGTTTAGTGGGTGTGTATTCGTATTTTAGACAGAAGAACATAAGAACAAAAGAGGCATTGAATGCTCGAATGTATGTTTAAGCGAGCTTACATACCTTATTTCATTCAATGATGGCATCTGAGATGCTTTGTCTTCGACTTACTTTTGTTGGAGAAGAACATAAGGTATTGGTGTTCGATCCTCTTCTGTTCTTTAAAAGAATGCGGTGCTTGCACTGCAAATTCTTTGCATGATGGGCATGTGGATGTACAGGCGGAAGCTTGCTTATGAATGGACAGACGTATGTGCATCATCTGCATTCTTATGTTCTTTTGTTCTTATGTCTGAATAAATGCGACATCCTGCTTGGAATGAATAAGATCCCTGGTCCTAGCCAGGGATGACGTATTGCGGGCACTGTGCATTATTGGTTGGTGTGTATGTGATTTATTTGTCTGGAGTGATTGGCGTTGTGTTTACGGAGAATATTTTTCGGATGATTTCTTCCATAGGGCGATAGTTGCGGTCGGCGGCGGATTGGACGGCGCAGACGTATTCGGTGAAGTGGGTGTCGGTGATGTATTCGAAGTGTAGGGGTGGGTAGCCTTGTTTCTGCACCATGAGGTTGGCGAGGAGGCGGGCTGTGCGTCCGTTTCCTTCGCGGAACGGGTGTATGAAGAGCAGTTCGGCGTGGACGCTTGCGACATCGCGGATGAGTGTGTCTGTGTCGCTGTATGTTTGCGGAAGTTTGTTCAGGAAGTCGCGTTCCAGCTCGGTCATGGCCTGGTCGATGTATATGGCTGACGGAAAGACGAAGCCGCCTTTGGACATGTTGACACTGCGGTACTTGCCTGCGAATTTGTAGAGGTGGCTCAGGGCCAGACGGTGGATGTTGCAGATGTAGCGTGCATTGAAACGGGTGTCGGGGGAGAGACGCTCAGACAGGTACATGGCGGCATAGAGGAATCCTTCGAGCTCTGACTGGTGAAGCAGTTGCTCGTCCGTTATACCCAGGAGGTTGGGAAGTACGTTGCCTTCATCGGGGCTGGTGTTATATTTTACCATGCGCAGTCTTTTTTTTCGTGTTGGTGTGCGTCTGTTCATATATAACGCTTTTGGGTGCGTGATGGTTTACGGTTGCGTTGATTATCTGCTGTTTTATATGTTCCTGTTTTTTTATTCATGTCTGTTTTTCTTTCTGAAACGTCGTTTCTGCATGCAGTCGGATGCTTGAAAAGGCATGCGTTTATGCTATGGCGTATGCTTTGCAGTTACGGTGCATGTGTGCTTGTTGTGGTGGTGCTGTGGTAGTTGCGGAAGTATTAAACTAACTATATAGGTAACGTTACTTAAGGAATTGAATTACAGTAGCATAAATAATATTTATCGGCGAATTTTCTTGCATGGTAATCGGAACCTTTATACTTTTGCATCGTCATCAGAAAAGATGACAGAGCTGAAATCCAAATATGCGCGCAAAGTTAATGATTGAGGCTGAAAAGATTGTTTAACTAAAAAAAGAAAGGATAACGATTATGAAAACTATCAAGGTGAGAACAACATTGCAGAGAGTGGCTTGTGCAGACAAGGATATGTACGTGAGCAGACCGGTTACTTATTCGAAGATCGATACAGACGAACTTATCGAACATGCATCTACAGACGCCGGTGTTTCGAAGGCAAATGTGGCCGCTGTGTTCTACGCAATCATCCAGCAGGTGGAGGAGCTGCTTTTGAACGGACACTCGATCCAGCTCGGTCAGCTCGGTACGTTGAGGTTCTCGATGAACTGCAAGGCGTCTGAAAGTGCTGAGGAAGTAAGTGCTGACAAGGTGTTGAGAAGAAAAATCCTTCTTTATCCGAGTGCAAAGCTCAAGCAGGCTCTCGAACGTGTCAGTCTTACAGGATTCACTGCCGATGCAGGAGAAGAAGAGGAGGTTGTTGACGACGGTCAGTAATGTTCTTCTGAGGCCTGGAGGTGAAAGAGGTTTTGATTGGTAAGGATTGTTTTCAGGATGAATGAGTGGGGCGTGCAGGATGCCCGGGAATATCTGCACGCCCTTTTTGTACTACAATGTTGAATTTTAAATTATCAAGAAAGGAGAAACAAATTATGGACTTTGAGATATTCAGACAAATCTTTCAGGTTGTACATAAATATCATGATGTGTTTGCGGAATTGCTTTCGCTTCTGCTCAAGTGCAGCAACAAAGATACGATCAAATAGACGGGAGTGAGATATGGTCATAAATGTCAAAAGAATATATAAGGGTGCCGGATACACTGTGGGCCGGTTGTTCCTGGACGGTACGTATTTCTGTGATACTCTCGAAGACAGAGACCGCGGTCTAAGTTCGGATATGTCGGCGGAAGAAATTACAAAGATGAAGGTCGCGGGGGAAACGGCTATACCGACTGGAACGTATGACGTCACACTCGATGTGGTGAGTCCGCGGTTTGCTGTGCGTAAGGCGTACAGGTTCTGCAGCGGACGGTTGCCGAGACTGATAGATGTGCCTGGGTTCAGCGGCATACTCATACATGCGGGAAATACTGCAAAGGATTCCAGCGGGTGCATTCTCGTAGGTGTGAATTCGTCAAAGGGTGTGTTGACGAACAGTGTGGCGATGTTCCGACAGCTTTATCAGAGTATAAAGAAGAGCAGGAGAGGGCAGTTGAGGATTGTCATTGAATGATGGGCTCGGGCTTCGGCTGTGCGGAGGCGTTGTGATGTCGGCATTCGGAGATAATGCCAGCTTAAAGCATTGATTCTGCACATGTCTGAGGCCCGAATCTTATTTGTGATATTAGGTTTCGGAAGTTTTGTAGAAGAAAAATAAATGATTTGTAAAAGTTTTATGTAAAATATTTGCAGTAATGAATCTTTTTGTTATTTTTGCTTGTGAGAAAGGATTTGTCAGTTTTCATCTACTACAACGCATTTCTCGGTTGTTCTATGACACTATGAAAAAGCTGAATTTTCACATACATGGAAGTTGTTGACTTATGTCTGCGATAGGAGATGATGTCTTTCGAGCTGATAATTATCACTGGGCTCGCGACTTTTGTGAGTAATTACATCTGACTGCATCGGAAAGCTGAGTTCGACAGGAAATCGTATACAGCCATTCTTTGCGGATGTGAGGAAAGAAGTAAAATTCTATTCGGATTTGAAAACAACAATAATGTGTAACTTAAAGCTTAAGTGCTATGTGTGTTGAAAAAGAGAAAAATAGCTGTGAAAATGAGGCTGCCCCTTCGATGTGTACCGGCAGTCGCTCGGGGGTGAGGAGAAAAGTGTCAGGCGGTTATCGCCTGGAAGGTAAAGCAACAATCAAGTATCTGCCTTTTGACAAGTCGCGTCTTACGTGTACTGTCAGCAGTCCGTTGCAGGATCTTGTCAGGTGGAATGCCATAGTCGGGGAACTGGTCAGGCGCGGACATCCGCGTGAAGACGTCGAGAGGCTGACGGACGACCTCAGAGCCATCATACTCGAACATCTGGAAGTGTTTGAGAGGGTGAATGTTCTGGGACTGTTCACAATCGCTCCAAAGATGTCACTGAAGAGGACAGCGAAAGCAGGCGGCGACATTGAAGATTTCGTAAATGAGGTACGGAACATCAAGGCTGCGGATGTGGAATTCGGATTCGTTGTCAGATATCTTCAGGATATCAAGGATGTCGCTCAAGGATTCAAGGAGGTGAACCTGAGCATTACAAGCATTGATTTCGCCGACAACGAGTAGACGGGAAATGATGTCTTTTTTTATTTTGTATGCGGTGCGCTTTCTCGCGATGATACCGCATGGTGACGTAACAGTACCGATGTCTTTTTACTGAACGTTGCGGTCACCTATCTGCTATGCATGATAAAACCTTTCATAGGGAATGCGCGATGCATTCCCTTTTTTTTGTGCCGATGGATATTTTGACGGCTGAGCTTGGAATATAGCTGAAAGTACGGTAAAATGCGCATTTATAACTAAATTGCAATAATTTTAGAAGCTCATATAATCTTTAATTTAATTAAAAAGTGTAACTTTGTCGGACGTTCAAGTATATATACCAAGTTATTCTTAAATATGGCGAATGTAATTAAATTACGTAAAGGCCTGGACATAAACCTGAAAGGTAAGGCTGCCAATAAGTTATCAGATGCTGGTGCATGTGATATCTACGGCTTGGTTCCAGATGATTTCACTGGACTCAAGCCTAAGGTGGTTGTTAAAGAAGGAGATGTTGTCAAGGCCGGAGATGCTTTGTTTGTTAACAAGCTCTATCCAGAGGTAAGATTTGTCTCACCTGTAAGCGGTACTGTTGCAGGAGTAGTGAGAGGCGAACGCCGAAAAGTATTAAGTGTTCAGGTCAAAGCTGACAAAGAGCAGCAGTATGCAGACTTCGGAAAGAAGGATGTGAAGACCCTTTCTGCCGAGCAGGTGGTAAAGGCTCTTACCGAGAGCGGTCTGTTTGCTTTCTTCAGACAGAGACCTTATGATGTCACTGCATGTCCGAATGACAAACCGAAAGCTATTTTCGTGTCTTCATTCTCTGATATGCCTTTGGCTGCAGATTTTGAAGTTGCTCTCAAGGGAAATGAGGCAGACTTCCAGACTGGTATCGATGCAATGTCTAGAATTGCCAACGTATACCTCGGTGTCAAGCCAGGTGCATCAAATGCACTCATGCAGGCAAAGAATGCTACAGTGACTGTTTTCGACGGACCATGCCCTGCAGGAAATGTCGGCGTACAGATCAACCACGTGTCACCTATTAATAAAGGTGAGATCGTGTGGACAATCGGTGCTGAAGAGCTGATTTTCGTAGGACGTCTCTTCAACAAGGGTATTGTTGACCTGAGAAGAGTTATTGCTGTTGCCGGATCTGAGATCAAGGCACCAGAATACGTCAACGTAAAGGTAGGACAGCAGATCGGTTCTATCGTGAACGGACGTATCAGCAGCGAAAGAAACGTGAGAATCATCAACGGCAACCCGCTCGTCGGCAGAAAGGCTGACAAGGACTGCTTCCTCGGAACTCATACTACTGAAATCACAGTCATACCTGAAGGCGACGACGTGAACGAAGCTTTCGGTTGGATCATGCCGCGTTTCAACGACTTTTCTACAAGCCGCACATACTTCAGCTGGCTGATGGGAAAGAAGAAGGAATATACGCTTGATGCCAGAGTGAAGGGCGGAGAGCGCCACATGATTATGAGCAATGAGTATGATAAGGTGTTCCCTATGGACATCATGCCTGAATATCTTATCAAGGCCATCATCACCGGTGATATCGACAAGATGGAGGCACTCGGTATATATGAAGTTGCTCCGGAGGACTTTGCTGTATGCGAATTCGTTGACTCTTCAAAGCTTGAGCTTCAGAGAATCGTGCGCGAGGGACTCGATATGCTGCGCAAAGAAAATGAATAAAAAATTAACAGTATTATAATAATGGGTGCTTTAAGAAATTATCTCAACAAGATAAAGCCGTCTTTCGAGGAAGGCGGCAAGCTGCATGCTTTCCGCTCTGTGTTTGAGGGAATGGAGACATTCATGTTCGTTCCCAACACAACTTCCAGATGCGGTGCAAGTATACATGATGCGATTGATTCTAAGCGTATCATGTCGTTTGTTGTAATAGCGCTGATTCCTGCACTGCTCTTCGGTATGTACAATGTGGGTTACCAGCATTTCACAGCATTGGAAGAGGTATCCAACGGAGCTGAGCAGATGCCTTCGTTCTGGAATGTATTCCTCTATGGATTCCTTGCTGTACTGCCTAAGATCATCGTATCATACGTAGTCGGACTCGGAATCGAGTTTACAGTTGCTCAGTGGAAACATGAGGAAATTCAGGAAGGTTTCCTTGTTACAGGTATACTTATCCCAATGATTGTTCCTGTAACTTGTCCGCTCTGGATCATTGCAATTGCAACAGCTTTCTCAGTGATATTCGTTAAGGAAGTATTCGGTGGTACAGGTATGAACGTTTTCAACGTTGCTCTTGTAACACGTGCATTCCTGTTCTTTGCTTATCCTACAACAATGAGTGGTGACACTGTATGGGTTAAGGGTGACAGCGTGTTCGGTTTCGGCGGAAGCGTTACTGACTACGGCGTGAAGCTCGACACTTTCTCACAGGCTACTCCGCTCGGCGAAGCTGCCGCTAAATTGCAGCCTTCAGCTGATTTCATCGACACAGTGACCGGATTCATTCCTGGTTCTATAGGTGAAACAAGCGTGATAGCAATAGCAATAGGTGCCATCATCCTTCTCTGGAGCGGTGTGGCAAGCTGGAAGACTATGTTCTCTGTATTTATTGGAGGTGCTGTGATTGCATTCCTTTTCAACATTGCAGGTATGGACAATGCGGTTGCAAATATTCCATGGTATGAGCATCTTACAATCGGAGGATTCTGCTTCGGTGCTGTATTCATGGCAACTGACCCAGTAACTTCAGCACGTACAGAGACAGGTAAGTATATCTACGGATTCCTTATCGGTGCTGTGGCAATACTCATCAGAGTGCTCAACCCTGGATATCCAGAAGGTATGATGCTTGCAATCCTGCTCATGAACCTCTTTGCTCCGCTTATCGACTATTGCGTGGTACAGAAGAATATTAACATGCGTGCTAAACGTGCAACAAATAAATGATAGGGAACATGGCTACAAAGAAATTCAAATGTAAAGTCTGCGGATATATCCATGAAGGGGATTCCGCTCCAGCCAAATGTCCGAAATGCCAGGCTCCGGCTTCTGAATTTGAGGAAATCGTTGAGAACAACGGCGCAAATGAGAATTCGCAGGATAAGAAGGCACAGAAGAAAGGACTTAATACAAACAGCAATACATATATTATAGTATATTCATCGATATTGGTCATCATCGTGGCCTTCCTGCTGGCGTTTGTTTCGTCTGTTCTGAAACCGACTCAGGATGCAAATGTGGCTATCGACAAGAAGCAGCAGATTCTTGCTTCTCTCAACATCAGAAATCTGCCTAAGGATTCTGTTGAAATCGTCTACGGTGAGGTTGTCAAGCTTGACATGGTTTTCGGCAAGGATGCTACTCCTACAAAGACCGGAGAAACTGAGGGCAAGAACGGACAGCACGACCAGGCTGGTTTCAAGGTTGAGAGCAAGGACCTTACAGACGAGGTTAGACCATTCTATGTTTGCGAAGTAAACGGAGAAACAAAGTATGTCATTCCTGTAACAGGTGCAGGACTCTGGGGCTCTATCTGGGGTTACATTGCAATCAATGATGACTGCGCTACTGTATACGGAAGCTACTTCTCTCATTCAAGCGAAACTGCCGGTCTCGGTGCCAGAATCGTTGAAGAGGGATTCCAGAACAGTTTCATCGACAAGAAGCTCTTTGATGAGAACGGCGAGAACATCGTGCTCAGCGTTGTCAAGAAGGGTAAGAAGGGTGAAGTTGTTTACGGAAGCAAGACATACGAAGTGCCGGCTGAGAGTTCAGTTGACGGAATCACAGGTGCAACACTTACTTCTGACGGTGTGAATGCAATGCTCCATGATGGTCTGTCAAGATACAAGGATATATTAAACAGTTACAAAAAATAAGAGGAATACAGAATATGGGTAAATTATTTTCAAAGGAGAATTGCAAAGTATTCACAAGCCCGCTGAATCTGGACAATCCTATTGCTGTACAGGTATTGGGTATCTGTTCTGCACTCGCTGTAACTTCGCAGCTGAAGCCTGCAATCGTTATGGGACTTTCTGTGACAGTGATTACTGCTTTCTCAAACGTGATCATCGCATTGATCAGAAAGACTATACCTAACAGAATACGTATCATCGTGCAGCTTGTGGTAGTTGCCGCACTTGTTACAATAGTCAGCAATATACTTAAAGCTTATGTCTACGATGTCAGCGTACAGCTTTCTGTATATGTGGGACTTATCATTACAAACTGTATCCTCATGGGGCGTCTTGAGGCTTTTGCCATGATGAACGGTCCTTGGGAATCATTCCTTGACGGTATAGGAAACGGTTTGGGTTATGCGCTTATCTTGGTTATCGTAGGTTTCATCAGAGAGCTCCTCGGATTCGGTTCAATACTCGGATTCCAGGTTATTCCTGCAAGTGCTTACGTTGAGAACGGCGGATGGTACATCAACAACGGTATGATGACTATGCCGGCTATGGCGCTGATAATCGTTGCATGCTGCATCTGGGCTCACAGAGCATACAACAGCAAGAATGAAAAGAAATAATACATACTTAACAAGAATAGAAATTTAGTATGGAACACGCTTTAAGTTTATTTGTAAGATCCATATTCGTGGATAACATGATTTTCGCATTCTTCTTGGGTATGTGCTCTTATCTTGCTGTATCCAAGACTGTGAAAACATCTATAGGATTAGGTATCGCAGTTACGTTCGTGCTCATCATCACTGTACCTGTAGACTACGCTCTGCAGACTAAAGTGCTGGATCCTGTAACAGGATTTCTGGGCATCGACCTTACGTTCCTGAGCTTCATTCTCTTCATCGCCGTTATCGCGGCTATCGTGCAGCTCGTGGAAATGATTGTTGAGAGATTTTCGCCTTCGCTGTATGCGGCTCTGGGTATATTCCTTCCGCTTATCGCCGTTAACTGTGCCATCATGGGTGCTTCGCTCTTCATGCAGCAGAGAATCGTGATGGATCCGGCTAACACACAGGCAATCACCAACGTTGGAGATGCAGTAGCATACGCTGCCGGTTCGGGTATCGGATGGACACTAGCTATTGTCGGACTTGCTGCCATAAGAGAGAAGATGGCATATTCAGATGTTCCTGAACCGCTGAAGGGTCTCGGAATCACATTCATCACAGTAGGTCTGATGGCGCTAGCTTTCATGTGTTTCTCAGGTTTGAACATTTAATTGCAGATAATAATAATCATGGATACTAATTTCATATTGGCGAGTGTAGGAGTGTTTCTCGTGATAATACTCGTACTCGTAATAATCCTGCTTATAGCAAAGAAATATCTTTCTCCAAGCGGTAATGTGACTGTTACCATCAACGGAGACAAGAAACTGTCCGTAGAGCAGGGTAACAGCCTTCTTTCCACTTTGTCGGAGAACGGAATTTATCTGTCTTCTGCTTGTGGTGGTAAGGGTTCGTGCGGACAGTGCAAGTGCCAGGTAGTTGAAGGCGGCGGTGAAATCCTCGATTCAGAAAGAGGCCACTTCACACGCAAGCAGATCAAGGAGCATTACAGACTTGGATGCCAGTGCAAGGTCAAGGGCGATCTCAGCATTAAGGTACCTGAATCAGTAATGGGTGTTAAGGAATGGGAGTGCACAGTCATCAGCAACAAGAACGTGTCTACTTTCATCAAGGAGTTCAAGGTGGCTCTGCCTCCAGGCGAACACATGGACTTTATTCCTGGTTCTTATGCGCAGATTGCTATTCCTGCGTATGAAATGGATTACGACAAGGACATCGACAAGGAAAGCATCGGTGATCTCTACTTGCCGGCTTGGAACAAGTTCAATATCTTCAGCCTCAAGTGCAAGAACACTGAGCCTACAGTGAGAGCTTACTCTATGGCCAACTATCCGGACGAGGGTGATATCATCACTTTGACAGTACGTATCGCTACTCCTCCGTTCCTGCCGAAGCCACAGGTTGGATTCATGCCTGTATCACCAGGTATCGCTTCATCTTACATCTTCAGCCTCAAACCGGGCGACAAGTGTATCATGAGTGGTCCTTACGGAGATTTCCATCCAGAGTTTGACTCAAAGAGAGAGATGATTTGGGTAGGTGGTGGAGCCGGTATGGCACCGCTGAGAGCACAGATCATGCACATGCTCAGAACTCTCCATACAAGAGACAGAGAGATGCACTACTTCTACGGTGCAAGATCTATCGACGAAGTGTTCTTCATGGAGGACTTCCTCGAACTGGAAAAGGAATATCCAAACTTCCACTTCCACCTTGCGCTTGACAGACCTGATCCTAAGGCTGATGCAATGGGTGTTAAGTATACTCCAGGATTCATTGCTCCGGTTATGGGTGATACATACCTGAAGCAGCATGAGGCACCAGAAGATGTTGAGTACTATCTCTGCGGACCTCCAATGATGTCAAAGACAGTGCTTGATCTTCTCCACAGCCTCGGTGTTGAGGATGATATGATCAGATTCGATAATTTCGGTGGATAATTTTATCCGAACGAAGTGTTTATATGAAGCCGTTCCTGTTTGTCGGGACGGCTTCTTTTTTATCTATATGTCAGTGCAGATTTTGAAGATAAGCTGCAAATGGCTTATATTTGCTGAAAATGCAGGAATCAGTACCGGTTTGAGTGGAATTTATGGAAAAGTGTCAGCTGCAGTTGCTTGAACTGCTGAAAGCGGGTTTGACAAAAGAAAAGCCCGACGGAGAATTATTTGTAGGTGCCGACTGGAAGAAGCTTTACAATATGGCTTTTGAACAGTCTGTTGTTGCAGTCGTTTTTGATGGTATATGTTTGCTTCAGAAAGATTATATGCCTCCTCTCAAGATGAAGATGCAGATGATTTCGACCGTGCAATCTATTGAGAACACCAACAATATGATGAATTCGCTTTCGGCTGATTTGACAGGTATATTGGAAGATCTGGGCACTAAACCTGTAATGATGAAGGGACAGGCTTTTGCAACCGAATATCCGAATCCTCTTCACAGGCAGTCGGGAGATATAGATTTGTTTTTCAGAAGCGAATCTGAGAATGTAGCCGTGAAAAAGTGGGCACAGAAAAATGCAGAGCCGGATAATAAGATAAACGACAAGGATTATCCTTTTCATTGGAAGGGTGTAGAGGTGGAGAGTCATTTTCTTCTTTGCATGATGTATAATAAGAAGAATAATGATTTGCTGCAGTCGATTATCAGAAAAGAATTTGAAGAGAATGCACCTGTGTTTGTTGATGTATGCGGAAAGAAAATAGAGACTGTGCCTCCAACATTGAATGTCCTTCATCAGATTATACACATCTCATACCATTTTCTTAATGAGGGTATAGGACTGAGACAGTTTTGCGACTTGGCTTTGTATCTGCGTAACCATGCGGACGAAATTGATTACGACCGATTGAAAAGATATTTGTCAGAACTTGGTTTTGGTAAGTTGACTTCTATGTATGGCCATCTGCTTAACAGATATTTGGGAGTCGATGCAAACATTATACCTTTTGAATTCAGCGACAAATACTTTGCGTTGCTGGCAGACAGTATTTTTACTGGAGGCAATTTCGGAAAGAAAGTTTTCGGATTCAAAGGTAAAGACGCATTTTTCAAGTCAAAAATTAAAGCTATGCCTCTGCATCTGATTCATTACATCAAATACAGACACTTTAATCCGAAAGAGTTGGATGCAAATTTCTTGGTTAAGTGGAAAAGGGCAGCAAAAGGTATTAAATAGTAAGGGCTATGAAAATTCTGTAATTTCTCAGTGAGCATTTTTATAGCATAAATGCTTTTTGATAGTACAAAATGAAAGATTAAAATTATAAATGTGTATTATATATTGCATTTTTTTACGAAAAGTACTACTTTTGCACGTGTAAGCATGGATGGTTTATCGGATAATGTTGGATTTGCTGTTTGAGACAGTGATTTGATATTGGGAAGATGGATGCGGGACATGCTACTCGAAAAGAAAAACTGATATTTATGTCTGAAAGGATTAGATTTACAAAGATGCACGGTGCCGGCAATGATTATATTTATGTTTATGTGCCGGAAAATCATATTGCGGATCCTGAGAAATGTTCTATAGAATGGAGCAAACCTCATTTCGGAATAGGTTCTGACGGACTTATTCTTGTGGATAAGTCTGACAAGGCTGATTTTTCAATGAGAATATTCAACAATGACGGTTCGGAAGCTATGATGTGCGGCAACGGAGTAAGATGTGTTGCCAAATTTGTAAGAGATCATAATCTTACAGACAAAAATGTTGTGACCGTTGATACCCTTTCAGGAATTAAAACCATTGAGCTTTTCACTGATGAGAACGGTGTTGTAAACAGAGGAAAAGTAGATATGGGCGAACCATCCTTGAGCAACAAAAAACAGCTGGCAACTGAGGACGGCAGTATGGTTGAAGGTGAGGTAGTAGCTGGACAAAGCAAATTCAAGGGTACATTTGTTTGTATGGGCAATCCTCATTTTGTCATATTTGTTGAAGATATTGCTTCTGTTGATATAGAAACATTGGGACCGGTTATCGAAAATAATCCGTTGTTCCCTGAAAGATGCAATATTGAATTTGCTCAAGTACTTGCAGACGGCAGCATCAGAATGCGTGTTTGGGAACGCGGTTCTGGAATTACAATGGCATGTGGTACAGGTGCTTGTGCTACTGCGGTGGCTGCATCGACAACTGGCAGATCAGGACGAACCAGTCGCATTATTATGGATGGCGGGGAACTGATCATTGAATGGAAGGCAGAAGACAATCATGTTTATATGACAGGACCCGCTGCAAAAGTTTTTGAAGGTGAAATAGAACTCTGAGCCTACATCGCTGTTTAGACAGCCTGCAGGCTCTATATTTTTGTTGTTTTTAGAGATAATACATCAATATATTTTTAGTTATGGCAACTGTAAATGAGAATTTTCTAAGGCTGTCACAGAATTACCTTTTTTCAGATATCGCAAAAAAGGTGAGCAGATATGTGGCAGAGCATCCAGAGGCAGACATTATAAGATTGGGTATAGGTGATGTCACTCGTCCGTTGGCACCGGCTGTTATAGAGGCGATGCATAAGGCGGTGGATGAAATGGCGTGCAAAGAAACGTTCAGAGGATATGGTCCTGAACAGGGATACGGATTCCTGCAGAAAGCTATCATAGATAATGATTTGGCTCCTAGAGGCGTTACTTTTGACCCTGACGAGATTTTCATAAGCGACGGTGCCAAGAGCGATACTGGAAATATTGGTGACATTCTTGCTAAGGACAACGTTATCTGTGTTACTGATCCTATATATCCTGTATACATCGATTCGAATGTGATGGCAGGCAGGGCAGGTGAGCTGATTGGAGGTATGTGGTCGGATATTGTGTACCTTCCATGCAACGATGAGAATAATTTTGTTCCAGAATTGCCTGCAAAACACGTAGATGTTGTTTATCTTTGCTATCCAAATAACCCTACAGGCACTGTGATAAGCAGAAGTGAACTGAAAAAATGGGTTGATTACGCATTGGCAAACGACGTCCTGATAATGTATGATGCTGCTTATGAGGCATATATACAGGATGAAGATATTCCTCATTCAATATATGAGATTGAAGGTGCCAAGAAATGTGCCATTGAGTTTCACAGCTATTCGAAGACTGCAGGGTTTACTGGAGTACGATGCGGATACACGATTATCCCTAAAGAACTGATGGCTGTGAGTGCTGGCAGGGAGAAAGTTTCACTAAATCACTTGTGGAACAGAAGACAGTGCACAAAGTTCAACGGTACAAGCTATATCACCCAGCGCGGTGCAGAGGCAATCTATACAGAAGAAGGCAAGAAGCAGATTAAGGAAACCATTGCCTACTACATGGAGAATGCAAGAATCATGCGTGAGGCATTTTCTGAACTCGGCATGAAGTTCTTCGGCGGCAAGAATGCTCCTTACATCTGGCTGAAAACTCCAGGAAATATGACATCATGGGAGTTTTTCGATGAAATGCTTCATAAGATCAATGTGGTCGGAACTCCAGGTGTAGGCTTCGGACCTTCTGGTGAAGGATTTTTCCGATTTACAGCTTTCGGAAGCAAAGAAGATTGCACAGAGGCTATGAGGAGATTGAAAGAGTGGTATAAATAAAATTCTACGGAAAGCGTTAATACTTAAAATACTGGCAATTGGGTTTCTTTCATTGAGGTTTGATTTGAATCTTAAGAGAATGTATGCTTCTTTTGCCAATTAGAATAAAAAGCATTTTTCATTATAAATTTATATGGCTTCAAAATTAAGATTTAAAGTTGTAAACGATGCTTTCAACAGAAAGCCCGTTGATGTTGAATCGCCGAAGGAACGGCCTTCCGAATATTTCGGAAAGTATGTTTTCAATAGACAGAAGATGTTCAAGTATCTGCCTGCCGATGTTTACAAGAAAATGTGCGACGTTATTGATAATGGAGCACCTTTTGACAGAACTATTGCAGACGAGGTGGCAGAAGGAATGAAGAAGTGGGCTATGGAGTTGGGGGTAACCCATTATACCCATTGGTTCCAGCCGTTGACAGAAGGTACAGCTGAAAAGCACGACGGTTTCGTTGAGCATGACGGCAAAGGCGGAATGGTCGAGGAATTCGAAGGAAAACTTCTTGTTCAGCAGGAATCTGATGCTTCTTCTTTCCCTAATGGAGGTATACGTTCAACATTTGAAGCCAGAGGTTATTCTGCGTGGGATCCTACATCACCAGTATTTGTGATGGGTGATACACTCATGATTCCTACAATATTCATTTCATATACAGGTGAGGCGCTCGACTACAAAGCTCCGCTGAAGAAGTCTCTTTATGCAGTAGACAAGGCTGCTACAGCTGTGTGCAAGTTCTTCGATCCTAAGGTTACAAAGGTTTACTCCAACCTTGGATGGGAGCAGGAATATTTCCTCATTGATGAACTGCTCTATTCTGCACGTCCAGACCTGATTCTTACAGGCAGAACACTCATGGGACATGACTCTGCCAAGAACCAGCAGATGGATGACCATTATTTCGGATCGATTCCTTTGAGAGTTGAGAATTTCATGAAGGATCTTGAAATTCAGGCTTTGGAATTGGGCATACCTTGCAAGACACGTCATAACGAGGTTGCTCCTAACCAGTTTGAGCTTGCTCCTATTTTCGAGGAGACAAACCTCGCCATCGACCACAATATGCTTATCATGTCGCTCATGAAGAAGGTTGCAAGAAAGCACGGATTCAGATGCTTGCTCCATGAGAAACCTTTCAAGGGCGTAAACGGTTCTGGAAAGCATAATAACTGGTCGCTCTGCACAGATACAGGCGTTCTGCTTCATGCTCCAGGAAAGACTCCGATGGAGAACCTGCGTTTCATCACATTCATTGTTGAGACTCTTAAGGCTGTTTATGACCATAACGGTCTGCTCAAGGCTTCGATCATGAGTGCAACCAACGCGCACAGACTTGGTGCAAATGAGGCTCCTCCTGCAATTATTTCAGCGTTCCTTGGAAAAACTATTTCTGTAATTCTCGACCATCTAGAGAACTATAAGGACGATGATGATATTCTTTCTGCTTCAGGTAAGACAGAAATGAGACTTGACATGCCGTCGGTACCAGAATTGTTCATCGACAATACTGACAGAAACAGAACTTCACCATTTGCATTCACAGGTAACCGTTTCGAGTTCCGTGCAATAGGTTCTGAGGCCAATTGTGCATCTGCAATGATAGCACTTAATACTGCTGTTGCAGAAGCTCTGACTTCGTTCAAGGAAAGAGTTGATGCTCTCATTTCCAAAGGTGAGGCGATGGAAAATGCAATTCTTAAGGTTGTACGTGAGGATGCAAAATACATCAAGCCTATTCACTTTGAAGGAAACGGATATTCTGAGGAATGGAAGGAAGAAGCTAAGAAGAGAGGTCTCGACTGCGAAACAAGTTGCCCGCTCATATTTGACAGATATCTTGATGAGTCAAGCATAAAGATGTTCGAGAATATGAGAGTCATGACTCGTCACGAGCTTGAAGCAAGAAACGAAATCAAGTGGGAGACATATACAAAGAAGATACAGATTGAGGCTAGAGTGGTAGGTGATTTGAGCTTGAACCACATTGTTCCTGTTGCAACCAGATATCAGAGCAATCTTATCGACAATGTACATAAGGTGAAGGAAATTTTCCCTGCAGAGAGAGCTTCTCAGGTATCAAAATACAATATGGAATTAATAGAGCAGATTTCTGACCATGTTTCATGTATAATCAGCAAGGTTGATGAAATGGTTGAGTGCAGAAAGGTTGCCAACAAAATAGCAAGTGAGCGTGAAAAGGCAATCGCTTACCATGATACGGTTGCTCCAATGATTGAGGAAATTCGTCGCCACATTGATAAGCTTGAACTTATTGTTGATGATGAAATGTGGCCGCTTCCAAAATATAGAGAAATGCTTTTCATCAGATAAAAGCTGACGCATAATAGTTTACAAAAAACATTTTAAAACGAGAGGTACCATAATTGTTTCATTTGTGGTAGCCTCTCGTTTCATTTGAACAAAATTCTTGTCTTTTTCATGTTTCTTTTGTCCGATTTTTCCTATCTTCGTAACATCTTTGTAACATCCTTAAAAACCAAGCTAAAATACAATGAGTTTATATGTAGAAGTACAGCAAGATGCTACCATTTTGTCGTGTCTACAGGATATGGAACCTATAACCTTGGAACAGATGTCGTCGATAAGACTGATGAACCGTACAGACATGAAGTTCGTGACGAACAAGTCTATGCTTGTGCAGCTTCTTAATGCTGTGGGAAACCTCTATTATGTTCAGGATATTGACGGAAAGAGGATATCAAATTATCGTACCGTATATTTTGATACTCCCGACCATCATTTTTATATGATACACCATAATGGAAAGTCTCCTAGGCAGAAGGTGAGAATACGGACATATCTTGACTCCGATATTTCTTTCCTTGAAATAAAGGATAAGAACAATCATGGACGCACACAGAAAGAAAGGGTAAAAATCAAGAATCTTGATTCTTTTGCTTGCAATGAATGTGACGATTTTATACGCGGTGCTTTGAATATCGGCTTTGATGATCTTTCGCCTGTGATTGAAAATCAGTTCCAGCGTGTGACATTAGTGAACTATGGCAAGACTGAAAGATTGACTATTGATTTCAACGTCGCTTTCAAAAATCTTGAAACGCAGAAGAGTGCTGAAACAGGCGATCTGGTAATCATTGAACTTAAACGAAGCGGACATGAAGCTTCACCGATTCTTTCTGAATTGAGAACGTTGAGAATCAAACCTTTTGGCTTCAGCAAATATTGTATAGGTTCAATTCTTACCAACAGCAATCTGAAGGATAACCGTTTCAGGATACGAATGCGGACATTGCATAAAAAAGCGACTTTGCCTTTAAACTAGTAATAAAAACATAACCCTAATTTAATCTTATGGAAAATCTTCTTGGTGTTCTGAACATTTTTGTTGACGCACCGCATTTTGTAGGTGGGATAGCCTCTATGCTTTTCCGCTTTATGATAAATATAATTGTAGTCGGGCTAATTGTTCATGTCTTCTATTATTCCAAGAGTAAGAGACGCGACTATTACTTTACGTTCATGATGATTTCTGTTAGCATATTTATGCTTGTGTATTTCATGGGCGACTCAAAGCTGAAGACTGGAGTTGCTTTGGGATTATTCGCCATTTTCGGCATAATACGCTATAGAACAGAAGCTGTACCTATCAGGGAAATGACATATCTTTTCTTCCTTGTAGCTATATCAGTTGTAAACGGTATGTCAGAAGAGTTGACAATGTTGGAACTGCTGATTCCGAATATAATTTTCATTTTGTCCGTATGGGTACTCGAAAGCAAAATTTTAGTCAAGCATGAGGCAAGCAAGATAATATTCTATGATAATGTAAACCTTATAGCTCCCGACAAGCGTGCAGAACTCATAGCCGACATCGAAAGCCGACTCGGACTTAAGATCTTGCGTGTAGAAGTTGGTACTGTTGATTTTCTGCGTGACAGTGCGATAATCCGCATTTATTATAATAGTGAAAATTGCAACGGCGAAGAAGGAGACAACTCTATTGAGAATATAACTAGAATTACCAGAACTTTTGACGGTTTATAAGTGTAGTCATGAAATTTTTTAGTATAAGATACTGTGCCGTTATAGCTTTGTCTGCAATCGGCATACTGACAGCTAAGGCTGATGATGATTTTGGTCTTTGGACCGAAGTGGAAGTGGAAAAATCGCTTCCGCATAATTTTGATTTGTCATTTGAAGGCGAGTTCCGTACCGAAGACTGTATGAAGCAGGTTGACAGATTTGGTGCGACATTAAGTCTCGGGTATAAAATCTCCAAATTCATGAAAGTGAAAGTTGGTTATGCTATGATATATTCCTATTACCCAACTGAGCGTAAGGAGAAATATATGGATATCGCTCAGGATGTTGATGATGAATACAAGGAATACTATTGGGAAGGATATAATATTACTGACAGCTATTGGTCGTTGCGCCATAGATTTAAGGCTGACGTAACTTTTGATAAGAAGTTTTTTAAATGCATAAAGGTCTCGTTACGTGAGCGTTACCAATATACACATCGACCAGAAATGGAGGTTGATCGTCTTAAGTACAGATATGTGCGTACACCTCTTCCTGAGGGCGGTTTTCTTGATGAGTTGCGCCCTGGTTATCCAGAGTCGGATCCTGATGTAAAGCATGAGAAGAATACACATTATCTGCGTTCGCGTCTTGAAATCGAGTGGGACAAGAAAAAATGCGATTGGGGTCCATTTGTGTCGTTTGAGCTGTATAACGATTTGCAGAACAGCATGGATATGGACGAGTATAAGATAATGGCAGGAACATCCTACAAGATTTCTAAGAATCACAGGGTTAAATTGTCATATCTCTTCAATCACAACATTGAAGATTCCGCTGGCGAAAATCGCCACGTAATAGTGTTGGGCTATACATATAAATTTTAGAAGAACATATTTCCAGTTCTGAAAACATAAATTTACAGTATATGAAGAAGTATTTTCTTTGTACTTTGTTTACCCTTGTGGCAACATTGTATACTTCTGCTTTTGCAGGTGATTCCGACCGTGTGGTCTTTGTTGTAAAAGGTGAAATTTATGAAACTCCTTTGTCGGAGCTTAAGAAAATAACTTTCACGGGAGGCAAACTGCAGGCGCACATGACAGATGGAAGTTGCGATGAATATTTTTTGGCGGACATGCAGAAAATGTATTTTTCAGATGTGCCTGCTTTAATAAATACTTCGGAGGACAACAGCAGATTGTTAACCGTGTGGAATCAATCTGCTTCCATGCTTTCTGTTCGTGGCTATGTCGGACTTGTCGAGATATTTGGTGCTGATGGAAAACAGGTTTCATCGCAATATGTAGGAGACAGTTCTGCGCATAATCTGGACTTGAGTCTTTTGCCTAAAGGCATGTATGTTTTACGTTTAGGAGTAGAAACAATTAAAATCATGAAGTTATGAAGAAGCTTGTTTTTGCCGTTGCATTGTCACTTATATCAGCAGTCTGCGCAACTGCCCAAGAATATATGTACGTATGGCAATATGGAGGATACGTAAAATACGATCGTGCCGAAGTTGGTGATATGGTGTTCAGTATGGAAGGTACCAATGTTAACATCGGTGGTACAATTTATAACGTTTCGTCAATAGACAGTATAACTTTTCTTCCGCCGGCACTTGACAAGTCTGGAAAGGTCGTAGTAAGTTATTCTGATGGAAAGGCTTCTGTGCATGTTCCGTCAAATGTAAAAGGTGTGACATACAGTATTGAAGGTGCACATGTGACACTTAATTCAACAAATGTGACAGATGAACTTGAGTATGTTCTCGAAGGAAGGTCAGGTGATGGTTCATTGTTGTATAATGGCGATTACAAATGTAAGTTCTATCTTAATGGACTCGATTTGGTTTCATCGTCAGGTCCTGCGATCGATCTTGAATGCGGCAAGCGTATAGAGCTAATTCTTCCCGAAGGTACAGAAAATAGATTGGAAGATTGCGCTGGAGGCACGCATAAGGCGGCTTTGTACTGTGATGGTCACCTGGAAATAGAACAGGGTGGACATCTAACTGTAGCTGGAAAGACCGGACATGCTATATCTACGAATGAATATATGAAAGTCAAAAAGACAACAGGTACTATTACTGTTACCGAAGCTGTGAAGGATGGTTTTCATTGTGGCCAGTATTTTCAGATGAACGGTGGTTCTGTTTCTATATCGGGAAATATGGGGGACTGTATTCAGGCCGAACTGACAAAAAATCCGTTGGATGAGCTTAATGGACAACTTATTGTAAACGGAGGAACATTGGATCTTACTGTTGCTGGAAACGATGTCAAAGGTTTGAAGGCTGATAGGAATATCACAATATCCGGTGGCGACATTAATATAGATGTACCGGGTAACGGTTCCAAAGGCATAAGCACAAATGTGCATCTTTTTGTAAATGAAAACGAAGCTCCTACGGATATTGATATTACTGCTGGCGGAGGTACATTTGTGGATCCTGAGACCGACGATACCAAGTATTGCATGGGCATAAAGGTTGACTTTAATATGACCGTAGAAGCCGGTCATATAAAGGTTGTAAATACCGGTGAACAAAGCCGAGGAATAAAAGTTGAGGGAACCTATACGAATAAAGATGGAACTGTTGATGCAGAGATTGAAGCCGGAACAGTTGCACAGTAGAAGAATATAGTATCAGACACTTGCCTGTGATATGTTGGCTTTTCATTATGATGTATAAAGAGTCGTTAGAAATGCCGGCAATCACTAAAATGTAAGCAAATATGCTGGTATGTTAAACTTTTTATTAATTTTGCGTTGTACATTAAAGACCTATTGGTTGTGCAATTGAGATTTAATGTAGCTTTTTGACATTTTATTCACTTAAAATATAAGAAAAATGGTACGAGATGAGGAAGTATTCCAACTGATTGAGAGAGAACACCAGAGGCAGTTGAAGGGCATTGAACTTATTGCATCGGAAAATTTTGTGAGCGATGAGGTTATGCAGGCAATGGGATCATGCCTTACCAACAAGTATGCAGAAGGTTATCCGGGTAAGCGTTACTACGGAGGATGTGAAGTAGTAGATATTGCTGAGAATCTTGCCATAGAGCGTGTAAAGAAACTTTTCGGTGCAGAATATGCCAACGTTCAGCCTCATTCTGGTGCACAGGCCAATGCTGCAGTATTGTTGGCTGTGCTTAAGCCGGGTGATACTTTTATGGGACTCAATCTCGATCATGGTGGTCACCTCAGCCATGGTTCGCATGTAAATACTTCTGGTATACTATATAATCCTATTGGATATAATCTGAACAAGGAAACTTGTCGTGTTGACTACGATGAGATGGAGAAGCTTGCTCTCGAGCACAAGCCTAAACTTATTATTGGTGGTGGTTCTGCATACAGCCGTGAGTGGGATTATGCAAGAATGCGTAAGATTGCCGATGAGGTTGGAGCTTTGCTCATGATTGATATGGCACACCCTGCAGGACTCATTGCTGCAGGTCTGCTTGACAATCCGCTCAAGTATGCTCATATAGTCACATCCACAACCCACAAGACACTCCGTGGTCCAAGAGGAGGTATCATCCTCATGGGTAAAGACTTCGAGAATCCTTGGGGTCTCAAGACACCGAAGGGAGAAGTTAAGATGATGTCTCAGATACTCAATAGTGCTGTTTTCCCAGGACAGCAGGGCGGTCCGCTCGAACACGTTATAGCAGCTAAGGCTGTAGCCTTCAATGAGGCACTCCAGCCTGAGTTCAAGACTTATCAGGCACAGGTTAAGAAGAATGCAGCTGTGCTTGCACAGGCTTTGATGGATAAGGGATTCTACATTTGTTCTGGTGGTACAGACAATCATTCTATGCTTGTTGACTTGCGTACAAAGTATCCTGATCTCACAGGTAAGGTTGCAGAAAAGGCTCTTGTAGCTGCCGACATTACCGTCAACAAGAACATGGTGCCATTCGACACACGTTCAGCATTCCAGACATCTGGTATACGTCTTGGTACACCTGCAATCACTACTAGAGGTGCTAAAGAAGATCTTATGTACGAGATTGCCGATATGATTGAGAAGGTTCTTGATGCTCCAGAGAATGAGTCTGTTATAGCATCAGTACGTAGTCATGTAAATGATCTTATGAAGGATTATCCAATTTTTGCTTGGTAATTCTGTTTTTATAGAGCAACATAATAAAACTGTCTATTGAGGACAACCGGTTTACTATATAATGTTATAAAGATTTATATTTGTGCCGGTTGTCTTCATTTTTATAAGGACAGTTCTGTAAATGTCTTCAACTTTTGCAAGTTCGGAAATCATAAATATTTAACCTCATTAATCTTAATACTTAATATTATGGATCTAATATGTAAGTCTTATGCTAAAATGGTTCGTTATGCTGAATCAGTCGTAGCGTCATTGTTTTTCTTTTTCGTTTTTTTTCATTTCACAAGTGTCAAGGCTGATCCGATGTTTGGTGACCGTCAGCTTTTTGTTGATGGATGGAAATTCATTCAGCCGGCATCTGTAGATGATGACATTTTAAAAATAACTGATTTTTCAAAATGGCAGACAGTTGTGCTTCCTCATGATTGGAGCGTTAAGGGGTGCTACAGTCCTGATAAATACAGCGCAACAGGCTACCTTCCTGGAGGTATGGGATGGTATGCAAAGGAATTTGTCGTTCCTGCTGAGAAAAAGGGAGAAAAAATTTACATTTATTTTGAAGGTATATATAACAGAAGCACTGTATATCTTAATGGAAAACTTGTAGGTAATCGTCCAAATGGGTATATGTCTACACTCTATGATTTGACTCCGTATATTCGTTATGGCGAAAATAATGTGCTTAAAGTTACTGTTGATCATACACGCGAAAACGATTCTCGCTGGTATACAGGTTCTGGTATCTATCGCGACGTGTACCTCGTGTATGCAAATCCAGTGCATGTGGATTTGTGGGGCATATTCTTTCATGCCGACAAGGTTACATCTAGAAAAGCAGATGTTGCAGTAGAGACCACACTGCGCAACTTCAGTTCAAAGCAGGCAAAAGTTAAGCTTGTGCAGACCATTTATGATGTTGATGGAGGAAAAGTTGTAACAGAGTCTTCAAAGAGTGTTTCACTTGATGCAGGCGATTCGCTGACGCAGATTCAGAAAATGTCAATCGCTCGTCCTAAACTTTGGTCTATATCATCACCGCAGTTGTATACACTCAAGACTACTGTGTATGTTGATGGTAAGAAAACAGAAGAGAATTCCCGTAAAGTAGGTATCAGAACTTTGACATTTGATCCAAACAATGGTTTCGCTCTCAACGGCACATGGATGAAGCTCAAAGGTGTATGCATACACCATGATGCAGGTTGCTTGGGATCGGCTGTTCCTGTTGAGGTTTGGCGCAGACGTTTGCAGACTTTAAAGGAAATAGGATGCAACGCCATAAGAATGAGCCATAATCCTCAGGCTCCTGTGCTTTATGATTTGTGCGACGAGTTGGGATTTGTAGTCATGGATGAAGCATTTGACGAGTGGGAATATCCTAAACGTAAATGGGTAAGTGGATGGAACGTAGGTACACCAGGATTCCAGGGCAGTGCCGATTTCTTCAACGAGTGGTGTGAGCGTGATGTTCGTGATATGGTGCTGCGCGACAGAAACCACGCATCAATAATTATGTGGAGCATTGGCAATGAGGTTGACTATCCAAATGACCCTTATTCGCATCCGGTCCTTGATCACGGTAGAATCAATCAGCCTATGTACGGAGGATATAAGAAAGATGCTCCAAATGCTGAGCGTCTTGGAGAAATATCAAAGCGTTTGGCAACAACTGTGAAGAAATATGACACAACACGTCCTGTTACCGCAGCTCTTGCTGGTGTGATTATGTCGAACGAGACAGATTATCCGTTCAATCTTGATATCTGCGGATATAATTATACAGAGAACCGTTATGACGAAGATCATAGCAAATATCCTGATAGAGTAATATACGGAAGTGAGAATGGACAGGGCCTTGATGCTTGGAAGAAAGTTCGCGACAGCAAGAATATCTTTGCACAGTTTATATGGACCGGCATTGATTATCTAGGTGAAGCAGGACGTTGGCCTTCACGCGGTCTTTATACAGGTCTAATTGATCTTGGCGGTTTCATCAAGCCTCGCGGATATTTCAGAAGAGCGCTTTGGTCTGAGAAACCTGTTGCCTATCTCGGAACATATCCGGCTCATGGCAATCATTTGTCACAGGATGCATGGACAGGATGGAATTATGATGAAGGACAGAACGTCAGAGTTGTAGCATATTGCAATACGCCAAAATCTAGACTTCTTCTTAATGGTAAAGTTGTAGGTGAAGAGAAGAGTTTGGACGACAACACATTCATAACATCATGGGACATTCCTTTCGCTCCAGGAAAGCTCGAAGTTGAAGGTCTAGACAAAGATGGAAAGGTTGTTGCCAGCTATTCAGTTTCAACATCAAAGCGCCCTCATGCAATCACTGCTGAAGTTGTAGAAGGAAAGATTATTGACAAGAATCGCGGAGTTGCTCAGATAATTCTGCAGGTAGTTGACGAAGATGGCAATCCAGTATATATTTCTGATGATGAAATAACATGCAATATTGAAGGACCTATGAAGCTTTTGGGTCTGGAGTCCGGAAACAACTCAGATATGGGCAACTACAACGACAATCGTCAGAGGGCCTTCCACGGACATCTTATTGCATACGTTCAGGCTACAGGACAAGATGGAACAGCAAAGATTAAATTCTCTGCACCTTGGCTTAAAGGTACTACAGTAGAATTGCAGTTGAGTAATAACCGGCCTTAATAAGCCGGTTTACACTATATTTATCCTATTCTATGACTAAATCTTTTATTCTTTCATTTTTTATTGTTTTGTTAGGCCTTTGCGCCACATCTTGCTCAAGAGATGCTTTTGTACCGGGGAATAATTCTCCATTAAGCGATTATGTGAAAACTATACCTGAAGGGAATGTTATGCACGATTCCCTTTGGAATATTTGGTGCGCTTCTATGGTTGAAGGTTATGACGGCAAATTCCATTTATACTATTCCAGATGGCCTAGAAAAACTCATCATGAGAGTTGGATTTCCCACTCGGAGATAGCCTATGCTGTTGCAGATAAGCCAGAAGGTCCATATAAGTTCCAGTCTGTGGCGCTTGAGCGTTGTGATTCAGATCGCTGGGACGGTACTATGACGCACAATCCTTATATAATCAAACATAAGGGAAAATACTACCTTTATTATATCGGAACATTTGGACATAAGCGAAGCACAGAACAAATACTGAAACCTTATGGTAATGATTGGTGGATGCTTCGTAACACACAGCGTATAGGAGTTGCTGTTTCCGATAATCCTGCAGGTCCTTGGAAACGTCTCGACTTTCCGTTGCTTTCCAACAGCAAAGACGAATCTGCATTTGATGCAATGCTTGTTTCTAATCCTGCAGTATGTTGTGGCAGAGACGGCAAATTTGTGATGCTTTATAAGGGAGTCTCCCGTAACGGAACAGTGCGTGGTGGAAATGTCAGTTTCAGTGTGGCATTCTCAGATTCACCATTAGGTCCCTTTGTTAAGTCTGGAAAGCGCATTTTTACATCTTCTGATTCTGACGGCTTTATGTTGGCAGAAGATCCGTTTATATGGTATGATAAGAAAAGTGATATGTATTTTGCTGTCATACGTGACGTTGTACGTATTTTTGCCGGTAAGGACAGTGGCGGTTTGGCACTGATGTGTTCAAGGGACGCCATAAATTGGAAACCTGCAAAATATGCCAAGGTTATACCTCAAAATTTAAGATGGAGCAATGGAGACACTTATGATGCAGGAAAGAAAAGTTTCGAGCGTCCATTTATATATTTTGATAAGAAAGGAAAGCCGGCACTTCTTTTTGGTACATTCAGCGAAGATAAGAATGGTATAAGAAGGGAACATTCTTTCAATGGTTGGATTCCTTTTGATATAAACAAGTAAAATCTTGATTATGAAAAACATACTGATTTTATGCATTGCACTGTTGATGTCTATAGCCGTCAGGGCTTATGAGAGAGAAAGTAACAAATGGATTGGTGAATATAATCCTTGTTGGACATCACAGAGTTCAAATTCGAGTGAGTCAATGCCTTGTGGCGGTGGTGATGTAGGAATGAATGTGTGGGTAGAGAATGATGAAGTGTTCCTTTATCTTTCACGTTCTGGTGTTTTCGATGAAAATAATGTGTTTCCAAAGCTCGGAAGAATCCGTTTGTCGTTTTCTCCGAATCCTTTCAAAGGAGCTTCTTTCAGGCAGGAATTGATATTGAAAGATGGATATGTTGAAATAGAAGCTTTGAAGGGCGGTCACAGAACTATAATACAGGTTTGGGCCAACGTACATATTCCGGTTGCAGAGGTGAAGGTCAAATCTGATGATAAACTAACAATGACTGCTGTGTATGAGACATGGCGCCGTCAGCCGCTGGTATGGAATGAAGCAGGTCGAGTTAGAGCCAGTATAGCTTACCGTGATGCACCTGTAAATGCTGTTATACAACCGGATACTGTCATTCCAGAGGGAAACAGAGTTTTCTGGTATCATCGTAATAGAGAAAAGACTGTTTTCGATTTGACAGTTGAACAGCAGCATTTGTCATCCGTCGGTGATAAACTTTGGAATCCATTGAAGCAATTGACTTTCGGAGGATATATGGAAGGAGACGGAATGATATCAGGAGGCACATGTCAAGGGAAATATATCGATACAGACTTCTACGGCTATAAGTTGATATCCCGAAAACCTGGGCGCAACCACCATCTATCGGTTGTTTTCCACACAGCACAAACAGCCACAGTGACGCAGTGGAAGGAACAGTTGGAGAACGTTGGCACCAGATTCAGAAAGTCAAGTGCAAAATATGCCGATGATTCGCGAAAATGGTGGAACGAATTTTGGACGCGCAGTTATGTAGTGATAGATTCTGATTCTGCATCGGTCCATTCGCCTTCATGGCAGGTTGGGCGCAACTATCAGCTTTTCCGCTATCAGCTTGGTTGTAATGCCTACGGCAAGCTTCCTACCAAATTCAATGGAGGTCTCTTTACTTATGATCCTTCATTGGTCGATAAGAAATTTCCATTCACACCCGATCATCGTGATTGGGGAGGTGGCACACATACTGCGCAAAATCAGCGCCTGGTATACTGGCCTATGTTGAAGAGCGGTGATTTTGATATGATGGCACCTCAGCTTGATTTCTATCTTAATGCCCTCGAGAATGCCAAGCTTAGAGTTAAACAATATTGGGGACATGAAGGTGCATGTTTTACAGAACAGATTGAATGGTTCGGTCTCCCAATGGCTGGTTCCTACGGTTGGAAACGACCAAAACTTCTGCATCCTGGCATACAGCATAATTTATGGGTAGATTATGAATGGGATACAGTATTGGAATTTTGTAAGATGGCTCTTGACATGCATTTCTATTCAGGAGCAGACATAAGGAAATATTTGCCTTTGATAGAAGAATGTCTTCGGTTCTATGATGAGCATTATCAGTATCTTGCATCATGTCGTTCTTCAAAATCGCTTGATGGGAGAGGGAAACTTATATTGTATCCGTCAACAGCATGCGAAACATATAAGGTTGCCTATAACCCAGCAAATACCATAGCAGCTTTGAAATCTGTGGCGCAATCATTGGTACAATTGCCAGATAGTATGCTTTCGCCAGAGAGTCGTAAGCATTGGACTGGCTTTATTGGTCGTATTCCTGATATTCCATTCCGAACTTGCAATGGTCATAAGACTATTGCACCTGCAGTTACTTGGGAAAGAATAAACAATGTTGAAATACCTCAGCTTTATCCTGTTTTTCCTTGGGGACTTTACGGTATTGGTCTTCCTGATTTGGAAATAGCTGTTGATACATGGAAATACGGAGTAGATAATTCCAATCAGAAGAATTATATCAGCTGGCACCAGGATGCAATTTTTTGTGCACGTTTGGGATTGACCGAAGAGGCAAAAAATATTACTCTTAAGAAAATGACCGATTCGCCTCGTCGTTATCCTACGTTCTGGGGACCTGGACATGATTGGGTTCCAGACCATAACTGGGGCGGTTCTGGAATGATTGGTGTTCAAGAAATGCTGATGCAGTGTGTGGGCGATAAAATCTATATACTGCCTGCATGGCCGTCATCTTGGAATGTAACTTTCAGACTACATGCACCAGGATCGACAGTTGTCACTTGTACTTATAAAGACGGTAAAATACACAAATTACGTGTAAGTCCAGAGAACAGAAGGAATGATATTGTTTTGCCGGACTATCTGAAATAAAACGTTTCTTCTACCGTTTTGTGCAACATTTATTTTCAAACGTATTAAATTTAAAATCTCGATACTATATGAAAACAGCTGGAAAAATGATTCTTGTTCAAGGTCTGCTGGCTTGCGCATGTGCTGTTCATGCAAATGAAGTTCAGCGTTGGGATATGAATCCTGATACAAGTATTGTGTGGAAAATCAAGGATGATATTCCACATTATGACCACATAGAGATGAGTGGCAAAAGGATTTCTGTAGTTCTTAGATACGGAGTAAATCAGGATCGGACTTTTTCTGTTAACAAGAGTCTGGTGTGGCCTATGTTGCGCACTATACCCAATGACACGCATGCCAGTCTTATGAGGCGATATGATTGGGATGCTCTTGATTGTGTTACAGTGGATGGAAAAAGTCTGCTTTCCGGCGAACAAGTGAAGGAGATAAGCATAAAAGGACGTCTGACAGCTAAGAGTATTGTTGCGCATCAGGGACATAAGGTTGAGGTTATACGTTCATACATGCCTTCTATTTCACAGCCGGCTATGATAGAAATCTATAAGATTGTCAACCATAGCAGCAACCAGCTATCTGTTGAAATACCTAAGGAAAAGTTTTCTTCATCTACAGATCCTGCAAAAGGCGTTTACGGCTCATATATAATCGAAGGATGCGTTTACGGATATGGACATTACCATCTTCAATCTGGAGACACTCTGTGTTTTTCTTCGGTTATTTCTGCACGTACTTCTAATGAGAAACCTCTGATTGTTGATGCGTTCAAGGAGAATGTTTCCAGAGATTCACTTGTGCGTATGTGGACATCAGATTTGTTGGTGCTGGATACACCTGATTCTGTCATTAACAGAATGTTCGCCCTTTCTAAGATTCGTGCTTGCGAGAGCATTTATCAGACAAAAGGGGGGCCAATGCATGGGCCTGGTGGCGAATCTTTTTATGCAGCTATATGGGCAAATGATCAGGCAGAATATATTAACCCGTATTTCCCTTTCATCGGATATGACTACGGTAATGAGTCTGCAATGAATTCATATATGCATTTTGCACGTTTCATGAATCCATCATGGAATCCAATTCCTAGTTCTATAATTGCAGAAGGAATTGACATCTGGAATGGTGCTGGCGATAGGGGCGATGCAGCCATGATTGCTTATGGTGCCTCGCGTTATGCATTGGCTTCTGGAGATTTGCAAGTAGCTCGTAGACTTTGGTCGCTGATAGAGTGGTGTCTGGAATATTGTCACCGCAAACTCAATTCCGGTGGTGTGGTTGCGTCTGATTCAGACGAACTTGAAGGGCGATTTCCTTCAGGAGATGCAAACTTTTGTACTTCATCATTGTATTATGATGCACTGATATCTGCTTCATATCTGGTAGAGGATTTGCATAAGGGAAAACGTGTAGCATTAGAATATGTCAAACGTGCAAAAGTGCTTCGCAAGAACATTAATGATTATTTTGCAGCAACCGTTGAAGGCTACAATACGTATGCTTACTATAAAGGGAACGACGTCCTGCGTTCATGGATATGTATTCCCCTTACAGTTGGTATAGATGAACGTAAGGATGGAACAATTCAGGCATTGTTCTCGCCACGTTTATGGACAGAAAATGGTCTGCTTACTCAGGCTGGTGACAAAACCTTTTGGGATCGTTCAACATTATATGCATTGAGGGGCGTATATGCTGTCGGTGAAACAGAAAAGGCCACAGCTTATCTTCACAACTATTCAAGCACACGCCTTCTTGGCGACCATGTTCCTTATGCCATAGAAGCTTGGCCTGAAGGCGAGCAAAGGCACCTTTCAGCTGAAAGTGGACTTTATGGCCGGATAATCACTGAAGGACTTTTCGGAATACGTCCTTTGGGTTTGCATAAGTTTAGAATATCTCCGCGCCTTCCTCAAGGCTGGGATTATATGTCACTGAGAAATATAAAAGCTTTCGGCACAAGTTTTGATATACGTGTAGAGCGTAGTTCTTCAAAAAATAGTATTAACGTGGAAGTATTTAACGGAGGAAAGACAAGAGTATACAGATTGGGTAAATCTGGAAGTGTAGTGGTTGACTTGTGGTGAGATTTAGTATGCTGAATTATAAGGCACTATAAAATATTTTGTGTAAATGGAAATACGGGATTCAAATTAGAGTCTCG
>OKRU01000484.1_pt1 | contig 39639 bp, 40 predicted proteins | sample 1601131 | NCBI WGS metagenome assembly OKRU01 (sample SAMEA3541558, study PRJEB24748) | human gut metagenome | biome: human gut; feature: human-associated habitat; material: faeces | place: China | collected 2012
GCACCTCCTTGCCAAGGAGGGGGTCGCGAGTTCGAATCTCGTTTTCCGCTCCATTTTATTTAGGGGTATAGCTCAACTGGTAGAGTAGCGGTCTCCAAAACCGTTGGTTGTGGGTTCGATTCCTACTGCCCCTGCCACTTGCAAACTTAGGCGCAGACTGGTTCTGCGCCTTTTTTGTTTTTGTGTGGGAGTTGAAAACCGCACCTCATTGGGAGTAACGTGGGAGTAACCGTACCTTTTTATAATTTGAAGCAAGCAAAGTAATATTGCATTATTTAAATAACTGTTCAAATAAAAATATATATCTTAAGTACAAACCGAATAAAAAGCTTATAAAATTAATTGATAAAAAAGTTATAAAATGTATTGAACTTAATAGTAATAAGTGCTATAATAGCTGCATAAGTTAATATTGTATGTTAAGGGTGCTTAATTGCTTAAATCAAGGGAAGCCGGTGTAATTCCGGCACGGTCACGCCACTGTGAGCGCTGCAAAGCGTAAGTCAGATCGCTGCCCTTAACGCTTCCGGCTGCTGCGAGGGACGGCAAGGTTGCAGGTGATGTGCATTTTAGGCTTTTACAATACACAAATTTGCGCTTCCTTTTTCACAGGCAGCGGAATTTGTGTATTTTTTATTTTTGGGAGGAACCAGCAATGAAAAAATCTTTAGTTTTAGCAGTGTAAGCGCGCAAACCATCTTCAGCGAACTGTACTTTATGTTCTGATAAATTTTGCTTTCTGCCTGCCTTGTAAGACAGGAAAATATATAACTCAGGAAGGATGATTGAAAATGCAGTTTAAATGGAAAAAATTATTGGCAGCATCAATTACTTGCATGGTTTTAACGGGGGTATCGGCAACTACTATGGCAGCTTACAGTTTAAGTGAAGAAGTTAAAGCACCTACGCCTGCGCTTTTGCAGGCTTCGCAGATTGGCGTGCGTACTTATACCACTACCGACCCGGCACTTTTGGCTCAGCCGGATAAGGATGCCATTCTTGTTATGAGTTTTGGCACTACTTTCCCCGATACAAGGGCAAAAACCATTGAGGCAACAGTAAACGAAATTAAAGCCGCCCACCCGGGAACAAAGGTTGTGCTGGCATTTACTTCGCACATCATTATCGACAGGGTAAAAGCCAACGAAGGCCTTACGGTGCCGACGCCGGAACAGGCTTTGGAACAGCTGAAAGCTGAAGGCTACAACCGCGTTGCGCTTACTTCGCTGGATGTAATTCCTGGCATGGAATATGCTTATAAAACAGCCGTTTACGATATGTATAAAACCCAGTTTAAAAAGATGACCATGGGCACGCCTTTAATGTACTGGATGGGGCAGGAAGGGCAGGCCGATGATGTGGAAGCAGCTATGGCGGCTATCGGTTCACAGCTTCCCAAAATGGGCAAAAAAGATGCCGTGCTGGTAATGGCACATGGCACGCCCGACCCTTCCAACGCTTATTATGCCGTAATGCAGGATAGGCTTGACGCTTTATACGGCGGCAAGGTAATGATTTATACCGTTGAAGGCTGGCCGCGTTTGGAAAATGTTATTCCCAAACTGAAAGAAAAAGGCGTTAAAAACGTAACTTTAATGCCGCTGATGATGGTTGCGGGCGACCATGCCAACAACGATATGGCAGGCGATGAAGAAGATTCGCATAAAACCATTCTGCAAAAAGAAGGCTTTAAAGTAAACACCTACATTCACGGAATAGGCGAAAATAAAAACGTGCGCAGCCTGTTTGTTGAACATGCCAACGAAGCGTGGGACGCACTTGTTGCAGAAAAATAATTTAATAAAATTACAGTTAGTGATATAATTTAAGTACAGCTATGCGGCTTTTGTGCCGCATAGCTAATTGTGCTTTTATAAAAATACTTGTTTTAAGGAACACAGCCATGAAAAAATACTTGTTTATAACCGGTTTAATACTTTTAACGGCAATGTTTGCCCTTGCCGGATGCGGCAGCAGTAAAAACAGCATGCCAAAAGACGCCGCCGCAAAAATTACGGTAACGGACGATAACGGAAGAACGGTAAGCTTAAAAGACGTGCCGAAAAAAATCGTGCCGCTTTCCGCCTCTTTTTTGGAACCGCTGGAAAAGCTTAATGCAGGCCTTGCAGCCCGCGTGGCAGCAAAAACGGGCATCAGCGAAAAATATAAAGCGCTGCCGGAGGTAGGCAATGTTTATAATGTTAATATCGAAAAAGTAATTGCCGCTCAGCCTGACCTGGTAATTTGCTATAAAGACATGAACGATAAATTCGTGCATAATTTTGAAGAAAATAATATTCCGGTTATAGTTTTGGAAATGCGTACTTACGCGCAGGTAAAAAATACCGTAAGCGTATTGGGCAAAATAACCGACAATGAAGCAAAAGCAGAAGAACTTAACAAAGATATGGATGAACGCATTGCCGCCGTAAGGGCAAAAATGCCGCAGGAAAGCAAGCGCATTGCCATATTGCACAGCACGGCGCAGAATGTAACGGTGCAGCTTGAAGGCAGCATTGCGGGCAGTACGGCACAGCTGCTGGGCTTTACCAATATCGCCGCAGGCAGCATGCCCTTGGAAAACAATTCTACGGCGGCGCCTTACAGTTTGGAAACACTCGTTGCCGCCAACCCCGATATTATTTACATTACCAGCATGGGCAAGCTGGAAACCGTGCAGGACGCCATGCTGAAAAGCATCAGCGCAAGCCCGGCATGGCAAAGCCTGGCGGCAGTGCGCAGCGGGCATGTTTACTTTTTGCCGCAGGAGCTGTTTTTGTTAAGCCCCGGCATAAAATACCCGCAGGCGGCAGAATATATGGCTAAATTAGCTTATCCGGAAAAATTTGAATAGGATTTTTGGTTATGAATGCTGTAAACGAACATAAAAAATTTGGTATGGCAATAGAAAAATGGCGCGTTTTAATGCTTGCGGCATTTGCTGTTTTGGCGGCAGGCGGTTTTTTGTGCAGCGTGCTCAGCGGCGCGGTGGCAATACCGGTATCTGCCCTGGGCGATATTTTAAACGGCGGCGGGGATAATGCCAGCCGGCAGATTTTGCTGAACATACGCCTGCCAAGAGCCATTGTGGCAGCACTTGTGGGCATGAATCTTGCCGTCAGCGGCGCGGTATTGCAGGCGGTAATGAAAAATCCTCTGGCAGACCCTCATATTATCGGCATTTCTTCCGGCGCGGGGCTGGCGGGCATTTTTGTTATAGTCCTGTTTCCGGCGCTGGAATATTTAATTGTACCGACTGCGTTTTGCGGCGCCATGCTTGCCGCAGCCTGCATTTATATTCTGGCGTGGAAAAACGGCATCCGCCCGCTGCGTATTGTGCTGGCAGGCGTTGCCGTATCAAGCTTTCTGGGCGCTGGTATTTCAGCCATACTTGTGCTTTACAGCGACAGAGTACACGGAGCGCTGATGTGGATGGTGGGCGGCCTTGCGGCACGTTCATGGCCCCATGTTGAAATTATACTGCCCTATGCGGTTATTGGGTTTATACTTGCGGTTTGCGGTGCGCGTTATTTAAACATTTTGCAGCTTGGCGATGACGTAGCCAAGGGGCTTGGCGTTAATGTTGAGCTTGTGCGGCTTGTTTTTACGGCTATCGGCGCGCTGCTTGCGGCAAGCGCAGTTTCCGTTGCCGGGCTGCTCGGGTTTGTGGGGCTTATTGTTCCGCATACGGTGCGGCTTTTAACAGGCTCGGACTACCGCTTTTTAATTCCGTCGTCTGCACTTTTGGGCATAGCCGTTGTAACCTACAGCGATACGCTGGCCCGTGTGGCTTTTGCACCGCTTGAACTGCCGGTGGGCATTTTTATGGCGGCGCTCGGCGCACCTTTCTTTTTGTTTTTACTGAGAAAGGAGTTGTAAAATGGCTTCTGTTTCGGTACAAAATTTAAGCATTGCCATAGGCAAAAACACTATTTTGCAAAATATTAATATAAACTTCCGCGAAGGAAAACGCACTGCCATCATAGGCCCCAACGGCTGCGGCAAATCTACGCTTTTGCGGGCTGTGGCAGGGTTAAACCGCAATTACAGCGGCAAAGTGCTGTTAAACGGCGCCGATATGAAAAATATGCCGCGGCGCAAAATTGCGGAATTGCTTGCCATTTTGCCGCAGGGCGTAACGGCTCCGGCCGATTTAACGGTGCGCGAGCTTGTTGCCTGCGGGCGTTTTCCGTACCGCTCGCTTTTTAAGCGCGAAGGCAAAAATGATGCGGAAATTATTGAAACCGCCATGCAGAAAACGCATATTGCGCATCTTGCCGGGCGTTTTGTGGCAACGCTTTCCGGCGGCGAACGCCAGCGTGCGTGGATTGCCATGGCACTGGCACAGCAGCCGCAGATTCTTTTGCTTGACGAACCAACAACTTACCTTGATATTGCGCATCAATTGGAAATTATGCAGATTATTACCGAACTTAACGCGCAGGAAAACATGACGGTTATTATGGTAATACACGATATAAATCACGCACGGCTTTATGCGGATGACGTTGTTATAATAAAAAACAAGGGCGTTTTTGCAGGCGGCTGCCCGGCAGAAATAATTACTCCGCCCAATCTGGCGGAAGTTTTCGGCGTTGAGGCCGCAGTATACAAAAACGGTGCGCATGATGAAGTAATTTTTCCTTTTGCATTAAGGAACAAATAATATGATAGAAATTATTAATTTAAAAAAGCAATTTAAAACAAAAGGCAAAAACGGCGGCAAAACGGTTAAAACAGCCATAGATAATTTAAGCCTTGCAATAAATGACGGAGAAATTTTTGGCCTTTTGGGCCCTAACGGGGCAGGCAAAACAACGCTTGTAAGCATGCTGGCAATGCTTATGCGCCCTTGCGGCGGCAAAATTTTATATGACGGCAAAAACGCTTTTGCCAACGAAACCTTTGTAAAATCGCAAATCGGCGTAGTGCCGCAGCACATTAATTTTGACCAGGATTTAACCGTATGGGAAAACATGGAGCTGCACGGGCGGCTGCATCATCTGCCCGAAAAAGAGCGCCATGCCCGCATAGATGAACTGCTGGAATATGTTGGCTTGCAGGAGCGGCGCAGAGAAAGCATAAAGGCGCTTTCAGGCGGAATGAAGCGCCGCCTTTTGATAGTGCGCGCGTTAATACACCGACCGAAAGTGCTGTTTCTGGACGAGCCTACCGTTGCGCTTGACCCGCAGGTACGCCGCCGCATATGGGATTTAATACGCACCCTGCACCGCGAAGGCGTAACCGTTGTGCTTACAACCCATTATATAGAAGAAGCCGAAAATTTATGCGGCAGGGTTGCCGTTATAAATGACGGCAGGTTGGTAAAAACAGGCAGCCCTACGGAACTTTGCAGGCAGCTTGGCAGCTTTACGGCAGAATGGGATGCAGACGGCGCAAGGCAGTACCGCTTTTTTGCGCAGCGCAGCGAAGCGGCGTCCTTTGCGGCAGAGCTTGACAGCGCCGCCTTTATACGCCGCACCAATCTGGAAGATGTATTTATAGAACTGACGGGAAGGGCAATAAAATGATACAGGATATAGCAACGGTATTTTGGCGCGACTGGATTGTGCTGCGCCACAGGCTGTTAAAATTTATCTTAAGCCGCATGGTTGCGCCGGTGCTTTATATGGTGGCTTTCGGCTGGGGCCTTGCCCGCAGCGTTAACACGGGCGGCGGTTCATATCTCGATTTTATCGTGCCGGGCATTTTGGCGTTAAATTCCATGAACATTGCCTTTAACAGCCTTACGCCGCTGTGCACGGAAAGGGTATACCATAAATCGCTTGAAGAATACCTGCTGGCGCCTATTTCTGCCTCCGGGTTTATAATTGGCAAAATTTTGGCGGCAGTGCTGCGCGGGCTTATTTCGTCGTCAATTATTGTAGTGCTGGCATGGCTTTTTGGTGCAAAACTTGCCCTTACGCCTTTGTTTATAGCTGTTTTGGCGTTAAACTGCGTAATTTTTGCCGAAGCAGGCTTTTGCGCAGCCCTTATAGTACGCAATTTTGAAGACATGGCGCGCTTTAACACATACCTGCTTTTGCCAATGTCTTTTTTATGCGGCACCTTTTTTAAAACCGACAGGCTGCCGTATGCCGCAGCGTTTGTTATAGAACTTTTGCCCTTAACGCACGCCAGCAGCCTATTGCGTGCCATTAACAGCGGCGCGCCTTTCAGCATAACTTCGGCGGCAATACTGCTTGTTTATGCGGTGCTGCTTTTTGGCGCCTGCCACTATATTTATAAAAGCTTAAAAAACCAGTAAAAAATAAACCCCGTACACATACGGCAAATAAATTGCTGCTGTATGTATGCGGGGTTAAATTTTTTAATAAACTAAACGTCAGGCCTGGCAAGAACCTTAACCGGGTTCCAGCGTTCACTTCTGTAATACCAGTACAGGCAGGCAACGGTAAACACCCACGTAATGGGGTATACCCAGGCCACGCCTTCCGCAGTGGGGTTAAAATACATAATTAATTTTAATACGCCTATGCGGATAACGCACATATTTACCAGAATAATAAACATTGTCGGCAAAGTGCTGCCGCTGCCGCGGATTGACGAAGCAAGCACCTCGAGGAAAACATATAAGAAGTAAAACGGCATAATAACAAAGGCAATGCTGCTGCCGATAGCGATAACCTCGGCGTCGTCTGTAAACATGCCGAAAGCAAAATCTGCAAAAAACAGCACCAGGCTGATGCTTACTGCAGTAACCGCAAGGCCGAAATAAATGGAAATGGCAGTTCCGCGTTTGCTGCGCATAATTTTGCCAACGCCCACATTCTGGCTGATAAAGGTGGAGCAGGCCTGCCCAAGTGCCATAATAAGCAGGTAAATAACGTTTTCTACCTTAAAATAAGCTGCGTAAGCCGCAATACTGTTTACGCCCAGCCCGTTAATATTGGTTTGCACAACAATGTTCGAAAGCGTAATTACAATGGTTTGAATGGCTGCCGGTATGCCAATGCGGAAAATCTCCCGCGCCAGCGGCAAATCAAGGGTAATCTTTTTAAAACGCAGGCAGTAGCGCGCGTCCATATTATATAAATGGTAAATTACAAGCCCTGCCGCCAGCGTCTGCGAAACAACCGTTGTCATGGCAGAACCTGAAATGCCGAAGTTCCAGTAATATACAAACAAAAAATTGCCTATAACATTGGCTATACCGCCTATAAGCTGATAAATCATCGGCGAAAGCGAATTGCCCAAAGCCCTTAAAATGCCGCTGCCAACGTTATAACTTACAATGGAAAACAGGCTCAGCATAAACAGGCGGATGTAAACAGTGCCCCAGTGCATAATTTCGGGCGGAGTGTTCATCAGCTCCAAAACAGTTGGCGCAAATATTATGCCCAGTATGGTAAACACAATAGAAAATATTATGGTAAGCCCTGCCGTGCAGTGAACAACGCGGCTGAGATTTTCAAACTCGCCGCGGGCAAATTCGCGTGCGGCTATAACGCCTATGCCAACGGAAAGACCGATAAAAAAGCCCAGTATAATGATGATAATAAAAGTGCTGGCGCCTACTGCGGCGGCCGCATCCTTGCCCAAAACACGCCCGACGAAAATTAAATCGACCGTGCTGTAAAGCTGCTGAATTAAACTGCCCGCAAAAAGCGGCAGCGAAAACCAAAACAGCTGCCTGCCAATAGGCCCGTGCGTTAAATCCTTGGTTTTATTTTTAGTACTGGTTAAAGCAGGCATTATTTAGCTCCTGTAAAATAAAAATTGCTGCCCAAAAACAGCCGCTACCGTTAGTGTAGCCGTAAACAACAGGCTTGTCAATACTGTACATGGTATGGCAGCAGTGTAAAATAAATTTAACAACAAAGCTGTTTTAATATAAAAATGCAAACAACTTTGCATAAATTTTCAAACAAAAATTTTTAAAAACCGCTTGCGTATGGTATAATAAAAGTGTAAAATCTCGCTGGGGGGAACTGCGCTTCGCGCAGAAACTAAAAAGAGAACCTGACGAGTAATTTCCTCCTCCACGTAACAACGGGGGAGGTATTTTTATGAAAAAGAATTTACGCTCTAAAATTTTGTTGTGCGTTTTGGCTGGCGGAGTACTGGCGGCAAATACGGCATTGGCGGCAACTGGTGAAGGTTATGTTTATGATGAAAGTTTTAGTAGTGGAAAACATGAGATAAAAAATAAAGAGGTATATGCTGAGTCTACAGGAGGTACTCAACCTCATGCAGTAGGTGTATATGCTAAAGACAGTAATGTTTTGCTTGATAATGTTGATATAACAGCAAAAGCTGCTGGTGATGGTACTCAAGTGAGGGTTGAAGCTAAAGGTATTTATGCTCATTATAACAGTAATATTACTATTACTGGTGGCACTATCAATGTAGAGGCAAAAGGGAGTAAAGATGGTAAAAATGATAATGCTTATGCAATTTATGCTTGGAATGGTAATGTAACGATAAATAGTAATAATATAGAAATTAATGGTGATATATATAATGATGCAACAGAGGGGCTTACAAGTACAATTGATATAATTTTGAATGGCAAGAATGCTGTAATCAACGGCAATATCCAAGAAGATTATAGTACTAATGGCTCTATTAATGTGGCTTTATCAAACGGGGCTATATGGAATATTAATGGTAATAGATCTGAAAATATTATTACGAATTTATCACTGAATAATGGTATTATAAACAGGTATGATGATAATACTTCATTCTATATTGAACATTACTCCGGTACGGGCGATATTAATTTTAAAGCGCAGGATACTGATAACAACGGTGTTTTAGATTTTACCAATACCGGTGATGTAACTATTGAAAGTGCAGAAGCAGGTTCCTCTGTTAATTTAGGTGTAATTAATAATACAGTAAATACACTTGATATTGAAAAAACGGAAGAAAATTTAAATGCTATTGCTAATAAAATTTACTATACGAACCATTCAGATGGGAATATATCAGGTTCGGTAAAAATTGCAGAAGGACTTATTACTCAGTAAGTAAGCGGCGATTTGTTGTTTTATGAAGATAATAGCAATGGGCATACTGCCGGGTAGGGTTATGCTGCTAATGTAAAACAAAACAGCAGTACAACAACGATTGATAACATTAAAAATATCGCCGCAACTGCCATTGTTGCTTGGCGGCAGGAAGACAGCACCTTAAGCCAGCGCCTTGGTGAGCTGCGTGAGAGCGATGGCGGGCAGGGCATTTGGGTGCGTATGAGCCGCGGCGAATTTGAATATGACGGCGAATACAAAAACCAGTATAACTTCTTCCAGATGGGTTATGACTGGGCGGCAGGCAGCTGGCATTACGGCGCGGCAGTAAGCCATAATGACGGACAGACAACCTACACCCACGGCGATGGCGAAAACCGCAGCACATCTTTAAGCCTGTACGGCACCTGGCTGGGCGATAAAGGTCATTATGCCGATATCGTACTTAAACAGGGCAGGTTAAGCAACGATTTTGACATCTACACCGAAGCAGGGCACACCAGCGGCGATTATGATGCGTGGGGTACCAGCTTAAGCGGCGAATACGGCATGAAAGTAGACCTTGATGACGGCTGGTATGTAACGCCGCAGGCACAGCTTACCTTAATGCGTATCGGCGGCGAAGATTATACCACCAACAACGGTATCAAAGTTAATCAGGACAGCCTTGAAAGCGCAGTAGGGCGCGTAGGCTTTGAAGTAGGCAAACGCATCAGCGACAGCGGCAGCATTTACGTCAAAGCAAGCCTGCTGCACGATTTTGCAGGCAGTGCCGATACTTATTTAAGCCATAAAGGTTTAACAAACAGTTATCATCAGGATATTGGTGACACCTGGTGCGAAGCAGGAATTGGCTTTAACTACAAAACAAGCGAAAACAGCTATGTATATGCCGATGTAGTAAAAACCTTCGGCGACGATGTTGAAACACCGTGGCAGTGGAATGCCGGCATGCGCTGGACCTTCTAAATAACAAATAAAGCGCGTTTCCGTAAATTCGGAAGCGCGCTTTTAGTATCTTTACAGTTTTATATTTTTCTGTTACCATATGCAGACAAATGTGCTGCCATAACGGTAGGCGGTTAGCCCTCTGCGGAGGGACTGTGACCCTTCGATGATATAGAAATCCGGCTTGAGCCGGAAATACTATGAAGGAGGGGATAGCGTGGATATTTTAGCATTGTTAATAACCTTTACTGGTTATACAATAGCTGTATTTTCCTTGGGCTATACCCTTGGGAAAGATATTGCCCGCAAAAACAAGTAAACCGCCACAGCCCTTCAATTGTGACGGTTTACTTTAAACTATAAGCAATATTTTGGGCTAACCGTCTATCGGCAGCCTTTTGTGTCTCTATTGTTATTATAACAAACATAGCGCAAAAGTCAAATAAAGCGTTAAGTGATTTGATTTTGCGCAGTAAACAATTCTTTACAGCCCGCTGTCCAAAAAGGCGCGCAGTTCTTTTTCTTTCATGCCGCCGATATGCGATTTGGTAATGGTGCCGTACTTGTCAACAATGTAGGAGGCCGGTATGCCCTGCAAGCCGTAGGCTTTAACAATGGCGTTTTTGTCGCCCCAGTACATTGGGTAGGCAAAGCCGCTTTCGCCTGCATATTTTTCGTAATCGCTGCGCGAATCATCAATGCTTACGGCAAAAAACTCAATTTTATCTTTGTAATCCGGGTAAATTTTGTTCATTTCGGGCATTTCCTGCATACAGGGGCCGCACCAGGTTGCCCAGAAGTTTACAAACACTGTTTTGCCGCGCAGAGAAGAAAGTTTTACTTCTGTGCCGTCCATGGCGGTTACGGTAATATCCGGCGCTTCGGTGTTAACTGATTGTGCGGCGGCTTCGTTAATGTTGCCTGCCTGGTAATGTGTCCACACAAGTGCTGCGCCAATGCCTACAACGGCTGCGGCAGCGGTAATGAGCAAGAATTTTTTTAAAGTAAACATTTAACCACTCCTAAAATTTAGTTTTAAAATTTATAGCCCCTTCAGGGCAGATTTTTTTACATTCGCCGCAGTTGATGCACTCGCGGTCATTTACTTTTTGGCAGTCCATTTTGCAGAAACGCACGCAGGCATTGCAGCCGGTGCATTTTGCTTTATCTACCGTAATGCCAAAGGCAGAAAGTTTGTTAAACAGGCCGTACCATGCGCCGAGCGGGCATAAAAAGCGGCAGAACGGGCGGTAAATAAATACGCACGCGCCCAAAATTACAAGCATTAATAAAAACTTCCAGCCAAATAAAAGCCCAATGCCGTCACGCAAGTTTGCGTTAAGTGCCAACAGCGGCAGCCCTGCTTCCAGTGTGCCTGCGGGGCAGATGTATTTGCAGAACGCCGGTGCGCCCACGCCGTCCTGCCACCAGAAGTATACCGGCAGGAGAAGCACAAAGATAACGGCAACGGCATATTTCAGCAGGCTCAGCTTTTGCGTAAAGGCGTTTTTACGCAGCTTGGGCGAAGGGATTTTGTATAACAAATCCTGCACCAGCCCGAAGGGGCAGAGCCAGCCGCAGATAACGCGCCCTAAGCACAGCGCGAATAAAAGCAGAAGCCCCACAACGTAAAACGGAAACTTTAACGCCGTGCCAGCAAGGGTGCTTTGCAGCGAGCCTATGGGGCAGGCACCCAGCGCGCCGGGGCACGAATAGCAGTTTAATACCGGCACGCATACGCTTTTGGGCTGCGCCTGCCAGATGCGCCCGGTGATAAAGCCCGGCAGGTTGGCGTTATGCAAAAGCGCCGATAAAATCTGAACAACGCCGCGCCTAACCAATGCCGATGCACTCCAGGCAGATTAAAATTGCTTTGTTCAGCACTTCCATATATTCTTTTTGGTAAATGCCGGCCGCCAGAAACGCAGCGGCAAGCAGCCACAAAAATATTTTCATTTCATCACCTCTATTATTATACAATAGCCTGCGCATACAGTACAAGGCGCGCGGATAAAGAAAATATTAAAAATGCCGCGGCAATACGCGCCGCATAACTTATTGAAATGCCCGGCACGTTGTAGTATAATAATTAAATGTATTATGGTAAATTACCAGTTAAATTTTTAGGAGGAATCAGTTATGTCCGGACATTCTAAATGGGCTAATATCAAACACAAAAAAGGCAAAGCCGATGCTGCGCGCGGTAAAATTACCACCAAAATCGGCAGAGAAATTACCATTGCTGTGCAGATGGGAGGCCCTGACCCTACCGGCAATATGAGATTAAAACTGGCACTCAGCAAAGCTAAGGCCAACAATATACCGAAAGACAACATTCAGCGTGCCATTAAAAAAGGACAGGGCGCTGCCGAAGGCGGCAACTACGAAGAAATTACCTACGAAGGCTACGGCCCGGCAGGCGTTGCCGTTATGGTATCCACTCTTACCAACAACCGCAACCGCACCGCTGCCGATGTGCGCCACGTATTCAGTAAATCCGGCGGCAACATGGGCGAAACCGGCTGCGTAAACTGGATGTTTAAACGCAAAGGCGTATTTACTATCGACGGCGAGGAAAACGAAAGCCTGACCGAAGACGATTTGATGATGATTGCCCTTGACGCTGGCGCCGAGGACGTTAAGAGCGAAGAAGGCGGCTTTGAAATCATTACCCAGCCGGAAGATTTTGACGCTGTTGAAAAAGCGCTTGCCGACAACAACGTTGAAGTTGCCATGGCAGAAATCACCATGATTCCGGATACTATGGCAGAGCTTGACGAAGAAGGCGTTGCCAAAGTGCAGAAAATGCTTGATTTGCTGGATGACCTTGATGACGTGCAGGATGTATACACCAACGCAGACCTGCCGGATGATGATGAAGAATAATTGATTTTTTAGGGGGCAGGCTTAAAAGGCCTGCCTGCTTTATATAAGACGGGAGTTTTGTTATGCTGGCAATCGGAATTGACCCGGGCACGGCAATCTGCGGCTTCGGGCTGGTTGAAATGATTGGCAACAGGCTGCGGCCGGTGCATTACGGCGCAGTGTTTACGGATAAAAATATGCTGCCGGAGATGCGGCTAAAAAAGATTTACGACGGGCTTACGGAACTGATAGACACCTATCACCCGGATATTATGAGCGTGGAGCAGCTCTTTTTTAACCGCAACGTAACAACGGCTATCAGCGTAGGGCAGGCGCGCGGAGTTGTGCTTTTAACCGCCGCCAACCGCGGGCTGCCTGTTATGGAATTTACGCCGATACAGGTTAAACAGGCCGTTGTAGGCTTTGGCAGCGCCAATAAAGAACAGGTGCAGTTTATGGTGCAGCATCTTTTAAACCTGCGCGAAAAACCCAAGCCTGACGACGTTGCCGACGCGCTGGCGATTGCCGTTTGCGGGCTGCATACGGCGGCAACAAGAAGATGGACGGAGTTAAAGTAAATGATTGGTTCAATAAAAGGCAAAGTTGCAGAACTGGCAAATGAATATTGTTTGATAGAAACGCCGGGCGGGGTAGGCTACCGCGTGTTTATGCCTTCGGCCAATCTGGCGGCGCTTTCCCTTGGCAGCGAGGTGCGCGTGCATACTTATACTTCCGTGCGCGAGGACGCCATTTTGCTGTTTGGTTTTCTGCAAAAGCAGTATTACGATTTATTCGTGCTGTTAATAGCTGTCAGCGGCGTTGGGCCTAAAGTGGCGCTGGGCATTTTATCGGCTGTAAAGCCGGATGATTTTTATATGGCGGTGCAGAACCGTGATATGAAAGCGCTGACCAAGCTGCCGGGCATTGGCAAAAAAACAGCGGAAAGGCTGCTTTTGGAGCTGAAGGATAAAATTTCCGGCGGGGATGAAATTATTGATACGGTATTTTACCCGCAGGGCGGCGATGTGCCCGAAACGGCAGTGGGCGAAGCCATTGAGGCTTTGCAGGCGCTTGGTTATAGTAACAGCGAGATTGTACCGGCACTGAAAACCGTTGAAGGCTACGAAAAAATGCCGTGCGAAGAAATTATTAAACATGTGCTTAAGGTATTTGCCGGGAGGAAATAATGAACGAGCAGGAAAGAATTATTACCGGCAGGGAACAGGATGCCGACGGCTGGCAGTACAGCCTGCGTCCGCGCCGTCTTGCCGAATATATCGGGCAAAACCAGGTAAAACAGAATATGCAGGTTTTTATAAAGGCGGCGGCAGAGCGCGGCGAAGCGCTTGACCATGTGCTTTTGTTCGGGCCTCCGGGCCTTGGCAAAACCACGCTTGCCAACATTATTGCCAACGAGCTTAACGTAAACATCCGCATAACAAGCGGTCCGGCGATTGAGCGGCAGGGCGACCTGGCGGCGATACTGACTAACCTTGGCGAAAACGACGTGCTTTTTATCGACGAAATTCACCGCCTTTCCAAAACGGTAGAAGAAATTTTGTATTCTGCCATGGAGGATTTTGCGCTGGATATTATTATCGGCAAAGGGCCGAGCGCGCGCAGTGTACGCCTTGATTTGCCGAAGTTTACGCTTATTGGCGCAACTACCCGCCTTGGCGCTATTGCTGCGCCGCTGCGCGACCGCTTTGGCGTGCAGTGCCGTTTGGAGTTTTATAAACCTGATGAATTATGCTTTATTATAGAGCGCGCTGCGGAAATTTTGGGCGTAGCCATTGAACGTGAAGGCGCGCAGGCCATTGCAAGGCGCAGCCGCGGCACGCCGCGTGTTGCCAACCGCCTGTTAAAGCGCGTGCGCGATTTTGCGCAGGTTGCGGGGGCGCAGAGCATTACGGAGCAGGTGGCGGACGAAGCTCTGTCGCGCCTTGAAGTTGACAAATACGGGCTTGACCGCAACGACCGCCGCATTTTGCAGACCATTGTAAAAACCTTCGGTGGCGGGCCGGTAGGCATAGAAACCATTGCGGCAGCCGTAAGCGAAGAAAGTGATACTATCGAAGACGTTATCGAACCGTACCTTATGCAGCTGGGGCTTATTCAGCGTACGCCGCGCGGACGCATAGCCACACGCGAAACATACAGGTATCTTGGTGTGCCTTATCAGAAGGAGGGGCGCTGATATGAAACTTTTGCTTCATGCCTGCTGCGGGCCGTGTGCCTGCTATCCAACCGAAAAGCTGACGGCAGACGGCATTGATTTTGACATTATCTTTTTTAATCCCAACATTCATCCTTATAAAGAGTTTAAACGACGCATAGCCGCCCTGCGCGAACTGTGCGAAAAGAAAAAATACCGTTTAACGGTTGATAAAAGCTATCCTCTGGAAGAATGTGTGCGCGGCATGCTCGATGAACCCGGCTGCCGCTGCATTTACTGCTACCGTACGCGTATGCGCTATGCAGCCCGGTACGCTAAGGAAAACGGCTATGATGCTTTCAGCACAACGCTGCTTGTAAGCCCGTACCAGAAGCACGAGCTGATTAAAAAACTGGCAGAGGAAGCTGCTGCGGAATTTGACATTCCGTTTTATTATGAAGATTTCCGCGAGGGTTACCAGCGCGGCGTAGATATAAGCCTTGAGCTTGAGCTTTACCGCCAGCCGTACTGCGGCTGCGTGTTCAGCGAACGTGACCGTTACGAGAAGAAGCCTAAAAAGAAAGATTAACGCAAGGAGGCAGCCGATGAGAATTTTATATGCCGCTCTGCTGTTTATGATGATGCTGGTGGGAGCACCTGCGGCGCTGGCTGCACCTCAAATTTCCGTAGGGCTTGTGACGGGGCAGTTTACTGCCGAACTGGCAAGCGAAACCGATTTTACAGCGCAGACGGTTGTTAACGGCAGTGTGCGCAAAGAGTTTTTGTTTAAAGCGGGCAGTTATTATTTTAATGCCGCAAACGGCAGCGTTAATGCCGACGGGCAGGAGTTTGGCAACGTTGTGCTGCATATTAAGGCAGACGGCGTAAACCCTGTAAAAGTAAATAAAAAAACTTACCGCGGCAATATAGAAGTTATGCTTGCGCCGGACCGCAAAAACCTTATAGTGCGCAACGTGCTGCCTGTTGATGAATACCTTTACAGCGTGGTGGGGCGTACCGTGCCGGTGTATTTTCCGGATGAAGCCATTAAGGCGCAGGCCGTTGCCATGCGCAGCTATGCCCTGTGGCTTGTGGAAAACAACAATTATTACTATGACGTGCGTGCCGGTGAAAAAGATTATGTTTACAGCGGCACGGATATGGAAAAAAGCGATATTAACAAACTGATTGACAGCACGCGCGGCGAAGTTGTGCTTTACGGCGGCAGGCCCGCCATGGCGCTTTACACGGAGTCGAGCGGCGGTTATACGGAAGACAGCGCCGATGTTTACGGCGAAGTTTTTCCAAAGCCTTATTTAAAAAGCGTAAAAGATTATGACTCCGACGCGCCGGATTATAAATGGGAGCGTTCTTTCGACGCCCAGAATATTTCTTCCGGTTTGCTGCGCGGCGGGTATGATATAGGCCAGATTGAAAGCATACGCCTTTCGCCGGAAAAACCGGGCGCATCCGACAGGACGGATACCGGGCGCGTAGTAAGCGTGGGCTTTGCGGGCAGCAAGGGCAACATTGTTGTGCCTGCCGCCGTGGTACGCGAGCTTTTTTCGCTGCCAAGCACATTGTTTGAAATTGAAGTTACAAGGCCCATTCCCAAACAGCTTGATGTACCTATCGAAAATTATTACGGCATGGAAATTGGCCGCAAAGAAATAGAAATAGAGCTGAAGGATAAGGATAAAAGCGAAAACGGCATTGCCGGAAGCATTAAACTTATCAGCGGCGTTGACGGGGAAAAAGTTATTTTTAAAGGGCGCGGCAGCGGCAGCGGGTTTGGCTTAAGCATGTGGGGAGCGCGCCAGCTTGCCAATGACGAAGGCAATACGCCCGGATATTATAAAAATATTTTGCGTTATTATTACAGAAATACAGTTGTAACAAAAATTTATTGAAAAGTGTGGAGAAAAAATGCAAGTAAGCGATTTTAATTATGATTTGCCGCAGGAACTGATTGCGCAGACACCTATGGAACCGCGTGACCATTCCAGATTGCTGGTTGTTGATAAGGAAACAGGCAAAATGGAACACCGCCATTTTTACGATTTGCCCAATTACCTGCGCCCTGATGATTTACTGGTGTTTAACGATACCAGAGTTATTCCCGCACGTTTGCACGGCGTAAAAGATACCGGCGCCAAAGCCGAAGTATTTTTGCTGACGCGCCTTAACGCAACCGACTGGGAAGTTTTGGTAAAACCGGGCCGCCGCCTGCGTACCGGCGCGGTAATAAATTTCAGCGAGGATTTAAGCTGCGAAATACTTGACAACACCGAATTTGGCGGACGCATTGCCCGTTTTAAATTTGAAGGCGTGTTTGAAGAAATTTTGGACAGGCTTGGCGAAACGCCGCTGCCGCCGTATATTACGGAGCAGCTTGAAGACAAGGAGCGTTACCAGACCGTTTACAGCCGCGATAAGGGCAGTGCCGCAGCGCCTACTGCCGGGCTGCACTTTACCAAGGAACTTTTGCAGAAAGTAAAAGACATGGGCTGCGAAGAAGTGTTTGTAACGCTTAATATCGGCCTTGGTACTTTCCGCCCTGTAAGCGTGGAAAATATCGAAGACCATGTTATGCATAAAGAATTTTACACCATTACGCCGGAAGCGGCAGACGCCATTAACAAAGCCAAAGCCGCAGGCAGGCGCATTGTTTCGGTAGGCACAACGGCTGTGCGTACGCTGGAAGCCGCCGCAACTGCCGGCAACGGCATTATTAAACCGGGCGCAGCCTGGACTGATATTTTTATTTACCCCGGTTACAAATTTAAAATGATAGATGCGCTTGTAACCAACTTCCATCTGCCGCAAAGCACGCTTTTAATGCTGGTTTCCACGCTTTCGACGCGCGAAATTATGCTTAAAACCTACGAAGAAGCAGTAAAACAGAAATACCGCTTCTTCTCCTTCGGCGATGCCATGTTCATTACCGATAATTTATAAAAGCGGAGGTAAATAATGCACGCTGTTACTTACGAACTTATTAAAGAATGCAGCCGCAGCGGTGCGCGGCTTGGCCGCCTGCACACGCCGCACGGCACATTTGAAACGCCGATGTTTATGCCGGTCGGCACGCAGGCAACAGTAAAAACCCTGTCGCCGGAAGAACTGTACGACATGGGCAGCCAGGTAATACTTTCCAATACTTACCATTTGTTTTTGCGCCCCGGGCATGAGCTTGTAAAAAAAGCCGGCGGGCTGCATAAATTTATGAACTATAAACGCGGCATGCTGACGGACAGCGGCGGTTTTCAGGTATTCAGCCTCGGCGCAATGCGCAAAATAAAGGAAGAAGGCGTAACCTTCCGCTCGCATATCGACGGCAGCAGGCAGTTCCTTTCGCCGGAAATTGCCACGCAGGTGCAGGAAGCGCTGGGCGCGGATATCGCCATGGCCTTTGACGAGTGCATTCCTTACCCGGCTGATTATGATTATGCCAAACAGTCAACGGAACGCACCACGCGCTGGGCAAAACGCTGCCTTGAAGCACATGCGCGCGAGGACCAGTCGCTTTTTGGCATTGTGCAGGGCGGCATGTATAAGGATTTGCGCAAAATGAGCGCCGACAGTTTAACTGACATGGATTTTGCAGGTTACGGCATTGGCGGTTTAAGCGTCGGTGAACCCAAGCCCATGATGTATGATATTTTGGGTGAAACAACGCAGCACCTGCCCAAAAACAAAGCCCGTTATTTAATGGGCGTAGGCACGGCGGACTGCATTATTGAAGGCGTAAATCTGGGCGTTGATATGTTCGACTGCGTGTTCCCGACAAGGGTAGCGCGCAACGGCACGGCCATGGTGCCGGAAGGACGCCTTGTGGTGCGCAACAAAACTTATGCCGAAGATTTCCGCCCGATTGACGAGCGCTGCGGCTGCTACACATGCCGCAACTTTTCGCGCGCCTATATCAGGCATCTGTTTAAGGCGGAAGAACTTTTTGCCCTGCGTCTGTTAACCATTCATAATTTATATTTCCTGCTTGACCTTGCAAGGCAAATCAGGCAGGCTATTGCCGAGGACCGTTTCCCGGAATTCCGCGAAGCGTACCTTGCGAATTACCGCGGGTAAAAAGTAGAACTTGCTATTTTTGTGTAAATAAATTAGAATAAGAGATATAAGTAAAAAGGTTTAGGAGGTAAGTCCATGCAAGGTTTTGATCTGGTGAACTTTTTTAGCGGTGTTTGGCCTTTTCTTATTTTGGCGTTTATCTTTTGGTGGATGATTGACAGACCGCATAAAAAAGAAGAAAAGAAAAGACAGCGCATGCTTGAATCTTTGAAGAAAGGGGACAAAGTTGTCACTGTCGGCGGCATGTATGGCACTATTACCCGTCTGAGCGAAAAGAAAGTCGTTCTTAAAGTTTGTGAAAACGTGGAAGTTGAATTCCTGCGCACGGCAATCAGCGCCTATCAGGACCCTGCCAAACAGGAAATGGCCGAAAAGTAATAATGGATAAAAATCAATTGCGCAAAGAGCTCAAATCTTTGCGCAATCGGCTTTCTAAGGAAGAAGTGGCCGCAAAAAGCAGCAGTATCTGCCGTAAAATTCTGGGTACTGCGGCATACCGCGATGCCGGAACTGTATTTGCCTATCTAGCCTTTGGCAATGAAGTGAATATCGACGGCGTTATTTCACAGGCGCTTAATGACGGCAAAACGGTGTGCGTTCCTGTTGTAACGGGCCCTCATTCCATGCAGGCCGTAAAATTAGACAGTTTAAACTGCATTAAAGAAGGCGCGTACGGCATCCGTATTCCGCAGGGCGAACCGCAGGCCGTTAATCCTTCGGGCATCGGCCTTGTGCTTGTGCCGGGCCTTGGCTTTGATTTAAAAGGCGGGCGCATGGGCATGGGTGCCGGTTATTACGACCGTTTTCTGCCGCAGTGCGCAAATGCGGTTAAAACAGGTATTACTTACGATATTTTGCTGCGCGGTAAAATAATCTGCGATGAGCATGATGTATTAATGGATTATATTATCACCGAATCGCAGGCAGCAAAATGCAGGTAATTTTTATAAAAAAATAAAGGGGGCAATAATTTTGAGATGGAATGAATTAGGAAAATTTCTGATCATCTCATTGGCCATTATTGGCGGTTTTATTATGTATATTAATCCGCTGGCTAATTCCATCAAGCAGGGCCTCGACCTTCAGGGCGGCACGCATGTTGTGCTGCAGGCGGTAGAAACACCGGAAGCGAAGATTGACGACGATGCTTTGAACAGAACTGTAAAAATTATTGAAAGACGTGTTAATGAACTCGGTTTAACGGAGCCGGTTATCCAGCGTCAGGGCAAAGACCGCATTATTGTGGAGCTGCCCGGCATTAAAGACCCGGACCAGGCCATTAACATGCTTGGCCGTACGGCTATGCTGGAGTTTAAAGACATTAACGGCACCACCGTTTTAACCGGCAAGGATTTGCGTGACGCGCGCGCCCAGATGACGGGCAGCGGCAGCCAGGCCGTTGTAGGGCTGGAGTTTACCGATGAAGGCGGCGCTAAATTTGCCGATTTGACTGCACGCAATATCGGCCGCCCGATTTCCATTCTGCTTGACGGCGAAGTGCTGACAAGCCCTGTTGTACAGGAAGCAATTACCGGCGGCAAAGCGCAGATTTCCGGCTCGCGCAACATGGAAGAAGCCGAGCATCTGGCAATTTTGCTGCGCAGCGGTTCTTTGCCTGTTAAAATTGAAGTTATGGAAAACCGTACCGTTGGCCCGACTTTAGGCCAGGACTCCAAAGAAAAGAGCGTTGTGGCATTCTCCATTGCTATTATCGGCATTTTTGCCTTTATGCTGCTCTTTTACAGAATCCCGGGTGTTGTAGCGGATATTGCACTGCTTTTGTATGTAATGCTTCTGCTTTTAATTATGCGTTACCTTGATGCTACGCTTACCTTGCCTGGCATAGCGGGTATTATCCTTTCCATTGCCATGGCGATTGACGCCAACGTGCTTATTTTTGAGCATTTTAAAGAAGAAGTTGCAGCGGGCAAAACCCTGCGCTCCGCAATGGATAAAGGCTTCTCCCGTGCGTTTGTAACCATTTTCGACTCCAACATTACTACCCTTATTGCGGCTGTAATTTTGTTCTACCTCGGCACCGGCCCAATCAGAGGCTTTGCCGTAACGCTGGGCCTTGGCGTTGTGCTGAGTATGTTTACCGCCATTACGGTAACCAAATTCTTAATGAACTTTTTACTCGCCAGCAACCTTACCAAAAACGGCTTCCTTTACGGAGTTAAATATCCCAAAAAGGAGGCGGCTAAATAATGAGATTTCCTATTGTTAAGCATTTTAAATACTTCATGGGGTTAACCCTGCTGGTATTGTTTATCGGCGTAATTTCCATTTTTACGCGCGGCTTTAATATGGGCATTGATTTTACCGGCGGCAGTATTGTTGACCTTACTTTTGAAAACGAAGTTACCGTTTCGCAGGTGCGCGATGTGCTTAGCCAGCATGGCATGGGCAACAGCATCATCCAGCTTGAAAACAGCACCAATAACGAAAAGTCCAAAAGCGTGCTTATCCGTACCGGCCTTGTAGAAGATGACCAGCTTCGCGCCGCAGTTAACGATATGCAGGGAGCTCTCGGAAACTATCAGATTAACCGTATGGAAAATATCGGTGCCACAATCGGTGAAGAACTGATTGAGCAGGCTGCTATGGCGGTTGTGCTTTCGTGGCTTTTGATGATTGTGTACATTACTTACCGCTTTGAATTTAACTTTGCGGTAGCGGCGGTAGCGGCACTCGTTATCGACGTTTTTGTAACCATCAGTTATTTCTCCTTCTTCCAGATGGAGCTTGATTCTTCGTTTGTTGCAGCACTTTTAACGGTTGTAGGTTTTTCCATCAACGGCACTGTTGTTATTTTCGACCGTATCCGTGAAAACCTTAAACTGCACCGCCGCAGCGAAGGGCTGGAGGAACTGGTTGAAACCAGTATCTGGCAGTGCATGACCCGTACCGTTTATACCGAATCCACCGCGCTGTTTGCCGTATTGGTAATTTTCCTTTATGGCGGCGCAACCATTCATAACTTTATGTTTGCAATGCTGGTTGGCTTTGCAAGCGGCGGTTATACTTCCATTTGCCTTGCAGGCCCGATGTGGATTAAAATGCGCGAGCGCAAAAACAACAAACCCGCAGCGGCAAACTAAACTTAAATTTACACTAAAACAAAAATCCCCGGTACTTTAAGTATCGGGGATTTGTTTATAGCAGGGGTTATTTAAAATCTTCGTTTAACTTGCTGGCAAGTTCTTTTGCTTCTTCCGGTGAAAGGTCATATTGATTTCTTATAACGTAACCCTGTAAAGTACCGGCTTTGCGGTTATCAATAACAATATCAGGATATTTTAAAATATCTTCTAACAATTTAAGCAAATAATCAGAATGATCTTCGTTTTCTAACCAGTAACCAACTTTTGTAAGTTCAGCAAGGCAGCCTTTAACAATTTTTCTTTGCTTGGTACTAATATAATAATATTCGTCTTTATCAGTGCTGACCACATAAATGGTTTTACCTATGTCTACACATATTACTTCTTTTATCATAATGTCAGCCTCCTTAACTGATAGTTGAATTTAAACTATTATATACTTGATTTTTTTATAAAGCAAATTTTAATTGTTTGACAAGATTTAATGGAAATAATAGAATTATTATATAAATACAATTAAGGGGTGGAGAATAATGGAAACACATTATTTTCAGCGTTATCATTCAAAAGAAAATGTTGATACTGCAAATGCAATGCTGTTGTTATCGCGCTTGTATTTAAATTCGCCTAAATCGTTTTATGAGTTTCTTTATAATGTCATTGAAGATTCAGAAGTAAATTTGGAACTAAAACTTACGTTGCAAGAAAAGGCTGAAAACAGTGTGCCAGATGCATCAATCATGCAGGAAAGTTTTAAAATAGTTATTGAAACAAAATTGCATAATAATTTTAGTATGAATCAGATAAAAAATCATTTAGAGAGTTTAAAAAATTTTAAACATAAGTTCCTTTTTACACTTGATCCAAAAGAATTATCGAATGATAAGATAAATCAAATAAAAGATATTTGTGAAAGTAAAAATGATAATATTCGTCATATACATATGACATTTAAAAAGTTAATTGAGAAAATAAAAAATGTTGTGGATGAACGTGATATTGATATGCAAAATATTATTGATGATTATGAGAGATACTGTTATGATAGTAATTTAATCCCGGATGATTGGAAACGTATGCGCTTGGTGTTATCAAGCGGAACTTTTACACAGAATAAAAAATATGGAGTATATTATCATGGTCAAGAACGTGGATATTCCTCTCATACGTATATTGGATTATATAAAGAAAAATCTGTTAGGGCTATTGGTAAAATATCTGGTATTTTTGATGCTTGTGTAGTTGATAAAAATAATATTTGTGATTTTAAATCAATAAAGGGTTCTTTAGATGAAAAAATAAAAAGTAGAATAAAAAATGCTATAGAAGAAGCGCCTTATACTTTTGATAAACAGAATACCAGATTTTTTATTGTTGATGAATTTTATGATACTGATTTTAAAAAGATTACGCCGCGTGCACCTATGGGAAGCAGAATGTTTGACTTGGTAGACGAAATAAATAAAATTATGCCGGAAGACAGTAAAATTGAAGAATTACCCGAAACAAGTAAAATTGCTGAACTTTTGAAAAATTGCACATGGGGATAAAAATATTGTTACGTGGGAGAATGGTTTATGCTGTAAGGTGATAGCAAAAACTGCGGCGGCTAAAATTAAAATATTTGTGTGCGAGAGGTCAGCTGCGCAGCCTGACCGGAATCGGAGGAGCCGCAGCTTTTTGCAGAGCCGCATCAGTATAAATTTTTCGCCGGATTTTTATCATTTATAAATGCATAAAAGAGAAAAACAGAGAGCAAATTTTTGCTCTCTGTTTTTTGTAAATATTTTATTTGTTAATATTTCTTTCCACAATCACTGCGCCGTCAGCGGTTTCTGCCGGAAGCGGCGGGGTAATGTGCTCGTTAAGCTGTTTTTCTATTTGTACGGTTTGTTCCTGCAAAGTGCTTAAATCGTCGCGTAGGTCATTAATTTGCTGCTGCTGGGCGCAAATCAGTGTAAAAAGTATCAGCATTAATATCAGGTAAAGCCAGGTACGTTTATTCTGCATAACTGCCACCTCACTATTATCAGTTAAAGTTTTTCTACTATTAGAATAACATTTTCGCTGCGGATATTCAAATATAATGTTAAAATTTTTTCGCAAAAAATATTGCCGGAGTATGATATAATAAGCAGGTAGAAGCCGGGCGCCCCTTTTGGGACGCTTTTTAAATAGAATTTTGACAGAAAAGAGGGATTGTATGTTACCAAGTTTTAAAGATATGAAAGTACCGGAGCAAATTATAGAAGCCTTGAAAAATATGGGCATTACCAAACCGATGCCGGTACAGGCGCAGGCAATACCTGCCCTTTACGCAGGGCGTGACGTTATTGCCCGTGCGCAGACGGGCACCGGCAAAACGCTTGCCTTTCTGGTGCCGCTTGCACAGCGTATTGACGTTACCAAAAATTATGCGCAGGCGCTGATTGTAACGCCGACGCGCGAACTTGCCCAGCAGATTGCCGCGGAGTTTAAGCGTTTAACAGGCAAAGAAAGTGCGGTTAAAGTGCTTGCCGTTACCGGCGGGCGCGATTTTGAACTGCAAAAACATAAACTCGAAAATACCTGCCATGTACTTATCGGCACACCGGGCAGGCTTTTGGACCATATCCGCAAGGGCAATGTAAGCCTTGGCGGTATTGGTTATTTTGTGCTGGACGAAGTTGATGAGATGCTTAAACAGGGCTTTGTTGACGACGCGGCAGAACTTTTGGGCATGACGGCTTCCGGACGCCAGGTAATGCTTTGCAGCGCAACATTGTCGGAAGAAGTGCAGAAGCTTGGCCGCCGCATTACCACCAACCCGGTGCTTATTGATATTAACCCCAATGAAGCAACCGTGGACACAATTAAGCAAATCTGCATTAAAACAACAGATGAATACCGCGACCGTGCGGTGGCTTCGTTAATAGACCGTTTAAACCCGTACCTTATGATAATTTTCTGCATGAGCAAGGAACGCGCCAACGCTTTGGGCGACGTGCTCGGCGGTATAGGTTACAACGTTGATGTTTTAACCGGTGAACTTTCGCAGGCCAAACGCAAAACGGTTATGAAAAAGTTCCGTGATGCGAAGCTGCAAATACTTGTTGCCAGCGATATTGCAGCCCGCGGGCTTGATATTGAAGGCGTAACGCATGTAATTAACTATGACATTCCGCATGATGTTGACTGGTATGTGCACCGCATTGGCCGTACCGGCAGGGCAGGCAACGAGGGCGTTGCCATAACTTTGTACACGGCGGACGAAGTGAAATGGCTGCGCAATATAGAAAGCAAATTGAACGTGCGCATGGAAAAACAGAATTTGGAAGGCAAAGTTATAGCCCGCCGCGAGCAGACTGCTGCGCCGAAAAAGAAAAAGCCGGCTGCGCCGAAAAGAGGCAGGAGCGCCGTTGCCGATAAGCGCAAAGCGCCGAAAACCGGCAGCAACAGAAGGCAGAAACGTAAATAGGTGATAAGAAATGCTTACTAAAGAAAAACGCAATAAAATTATAGCTGGCGCAATAGTGCTTTCAATGCTTGCTTCCACCGCAGGGTGCGGCAGCAATGAAAACGAAGAACAGGAAGAAAACGGTTCTGCCAACACTTCTATGGTTTATCCGTGGTGGATGTTCTGGCACTGGCCGATGTTTGGCGGCACTACCACCAACGTAAGGCAGGGCACGCCTGTACCCGGCAATACTACCGGTACCGATGCCAATACCGCAGGCAATTCCAAAGTGAGCGGGGCAGAGGGAACCAAAAGCGGCACCACAACAAGTAAGGTAACAAGCCCTTCAACCGGCAAAACAGGCATCAGCAGCGGCGCGGCACGCAGCAGTGCGGTATCGTAAGGAGGCAGGCCATGCTTAAAAAATCATCGTGGATTGACCTTTTGGACGAAAAAATAATTCCTTACATTGATGCGCCAGATTACGAAACAAGGTATCCGGTTTTAAGCCCGCTGTATATAAGCAAAAGCGAAAAAGAAAAAATACAGTACATTGCACGCGAGGTGTGCGCCGTAATGGCAAAGCTTGCCGAAGACGTACGCAGCAAAGGCAATGTAATGCCGATAGACATTATTAACATGACGCCGAAGCTGACGCCGTTTATTTTGGACGACGACAGCAAATATGTAACAAACATAGCGCGCCTTGATTTTGTAAAGGACAAAAACGGCATTTATAAAGTTGTGGAAATTAATGCCGATACGCCCTGCGCCATGCCGGAAGCGTTTTACGGCAATGCTGTGGCGCAGAAATATTTTGCCGGCAGCGAAGATGATGGTTTTGACGCCGAACTTATTGAACCTTTTACGGAGCTTTTAAAAACAACGCTGAAGGGTAAAATAAACTTCAGCGGCGTAAATATTACGCTTGCGGCAAATGATGATTACGCCGAAGACTGGGCCAATATGATGTATCTGAAAAATGCTCTGGAAGATTACATTAAAGCGCATTTTGACGAGTACGAATTTGTTAATGTGCGTGCGGCAAGGCTGATTGATTTGGTTGTAAAGGACGACGGCGTTTACCATAACGACGGCAGCGGCGAATATAAAATTGATGTTTTGTACCGTCTGCACCCGCTGGAACTTTTAATGGATGACGAATCGGACGACGGTTACCCTGTCGGCTTAAAGCTGATGGATTTGGCGAATATGCACAAAGTTATTCTGGTAAACCCGGTTAAGGCCATTTTAATGCAGAACAAAGCCATGTTGGCGATAGCGCATTATCTTGCCGGAAGCACCGGTTATTTTGACGATGCCGCAAAGCAGCTTGTGCGCACGAATATTGCGGAAACTTCGATGGACGCCAAGGATTTTGCCGGGCGCAAATTCCTTAAAAAGCCTATCTTCGGGCGCGAAGGCTGCAATATTTCCATTATCGAGCCGGACGGAACCTTCAGCTATGAGGCGGAAGAAGCCGACGACTGCGCCGATATTTACCAGGAGTTTATAGATTCTGACCTTGTAAACGTGGAAACGGACGCCGGCAGGTGGGAGGGCAAATTTACCTATTCGTGCTTTGTAATTAACGGTAAGCCTTCCAAACTGTTTGTGCGTTTCAGCCCGTATGATATTACCGGCATTGAAGCTTTGTTTGTGCCGGTTGTTGTTAAGTAATCTGCGTAAATTAAAGCCGGATTCCGTACCGGCTTTAATTGTTTGTTTTAACCTTTGTAAGCTGTATAAATTGCTTTATACAGCGATAAGTTGTATAATTATAATGTTATAGAGTTTTATTTTTGATTGAGGAGACGATGAAATGAACGAAATTCGCGTGCGTTTTGCACCCAGCCCTACTGGCTATTTACATATCGGCGGAGCAAGAACGGCCCTTTTTAACTGGCTGTTTGCCCGCAAAAACGGTGGTAAGCTGGTACTGCGCATTGAAGATACCGATACCGAACGCTTGAAGGAAGACAGCGTAAGCCAGATTTTAACCAGCCTTAAATGGCTCGGATTAAACTGGGATGAAGGCCCGGAGGTTGGCGGCGAGGTTGGCCCGTACTTCCAGAGCGAGCGCCTGCCGCTGTATAAGGAGGTTGCCCAGCGCCTCTTGGACGAAGGCAAGGCATACTATTGCTTCTGCACCCCGGCAGACCTTGAAGCGCAGCGCGAAAAACAGCGCGCTTTAAAACAGCCCTTCCGCTATGCGCGCACCTGCCGCGATATTCCCGTGGAAGAAGCCAAACGCCGCGTTGCTGCCGGTGAACCTTATTCCGTTCGCCTTAAAATTCCGACAGAAGGTACTTTAACCGTGCATGACCTTATTCACGGCGACGTTAATTTTGATTTAACCCAGTTTGACGATTTTGTAATTGTAAAAAGCAACGGCATGCCTACTTACAACTTTGCCGTTGTTGTTGATGACCATATGATGCGCATCAGCCACGTTCTGCGTGCGGAAGAACACCTTTCCAACACGCCTAAGCAGATTCTGATGTACGAAGCCTGCGGCTTTGAACCTCCTAAATTCGGCCATATGCCGATGATACTTGCGCCGGACCGCAGCAAGCTCAGCAAACGCCACGGTGCAACCAGCGTTGAAGAATTCCGCAGCCAGGGCTATTTAAACAAAGCCATTGTTAACTATCTTACCCTGCTTGGCTGGGGCCCAGGCGATGAACGCGAAATTTTCAGCCTGGAAGAAACCGTTAAACTGTTTGAACTGGAACAGATGAGCAAAAAAGCCGCCGTTTACGACGTTAAAAAATTAACCTGGATGAACGGCCAGTATCTTTCCAGCCTGCCGCTGGAAGAAATTCTGCCCGAAGCAGAACCGTTTTTTGTAAAATCCGGCCTTGTAACGCAGGAATGGCTTGACAACAACAAAGAATATTTTGCAAAGCTGGTTGATGTTGTGCGCGTGCGCGTAAAAACCTTGCAGGAAGTTGTTGACGCTGCCGAATATTTCTTTAAAGATGTGGAAAGCTACGACGAAAAAGGCGTAGCCAAACATTTTAAACCGGAAGCCGCAGAACTTTTGGAAGCCTGCATTGAAGGCATTAAAGCGCTGCCGGAATTTAACCTTGAAACTACCGAAGCACTGTACAATAAAATTGCGGAAGAACACGGCCTTTCTCTTGGCAAGGCAATTCACCCCACGCGCCTTGCGCTTACAGGGCGTACCGTAAGCCCCGGCCTGTTTGACGTAATGGTGCTTTTGGGCCGCGAAAAAACTTTGGAGCGCATGGAAAAAGCCGTAGAATTTATTAAAAATATGTAATATGGAGGGTGTGGAAAGATGAAGATTACCGGACTGTTTTTAGCTTTAATGATGATGGCATCCGTATGTTTTGCCCAGCAGACTGCAACGGTTTACAGCCGCGTAGTAACCGGCAGCGTATCGGGCGTAATACCGGAAACCGACGGAATTGATAATATCAGCCTGCAAAAAAGCGCTAACCGCGTGCTTAACAATGCTGCCGACAATCTGGCCAAACAGCTTGGCAGCTGCCGTCTTTCCTACACCGTAACTTTAAACAGGCCTACGGTTGTCGGCATTTTGCTGAAAGCGGAAAACGGAGCAAACACCGTTTACAAAGGCGTTAATATCGATTTAACCACCGGCAGGGAAATGGCGCTGACGGAAATTTTCCGCGGCGGCGAAACCTTTACCAACATTACGGGCCCTTATAATGACGCGCTTTTATATGAGGACGGCGTGCATTTCCGAGATGCGGACGGTGCAGCCTACACGCGCGTTATGCCGTATAAAAATTTGCTGCCAGCAATCCGCGCAGCAGAAGCCGTAAGAATTTTACCCGTTTCGTTTATGACCCGTGCCGTTGAGGACAGGCTGGTGCCTGTAAAACCGGGCGCTATTCTGGCAATTAAGCTCGATGCCAACCGCAGCACCGGTTACAGCTGGCAGGTGCATCCTTCCGACGCTGCTTCCGTTTTTGAAATTGGCCGTTCTTATATGATGCCGATGAACATGGACGGGCAGACCGGCGTAATGGGCAGCGAAATAATTTTCTTGGCCGTGCAGAACCCCGGAAACTATAAAGTAACAATGGAATACAAACGCGGTTGGGAAATGATGGGCGTACAGCAATTCAGCTTTGATATTGCCGCACAGTAACGGAGGTTTAAATGGAGAAAAAAACCATTACTGTAACCATTTTTAACGAACAGTATAACTTAACAACGGAGCTGCCCAAAAAAGAAACCGAAGCCATTGCGGAAATGGTGGATAAAAAAATGCAGCAGTTTGCGGAAAAAACTCACGTGGTAAAAACCGGGCGCGTTGCCATTTGGGCAGCGCTTGATTTTGCCGGTGAACTTTATAAACTGCGCAAAGAATACGAAAAACTTCTGGCGGCAGCTAAAGAATAATGGTGAATGTGATGAAACATAATAAAACAATCGAACTGCTGGCGCCTGCCGGAAGCTGGGAGGCACTGGAAGCGGCGGTAAACGCCGGGGCCGATGCCGTTTACATGGGCGGCAAAGCCTTTGGCGCACGCCAGTATGCCAGCAATTTTGACAGAGAAGAACTGACCCGGGCTGTGTATTTTGCGCACATGCACCGGGTAAGGCTGTATATAACGGTAAATACTTTGGTTGATGATGCCGAAATGCCGGAACTTGCCGATTACCTGCTGTTTTTAAACAACGTGGGTGTTGACGGCATTATCGTGCAGGACATGGGCGTTATTAACCTGGCGCGCAAACTTGTGCCGCAGCTGCCGCTGCATGCCAGCACGCAGATGACGGTAACAAGCCTTGCCGGTGTGCGCCTGTGTGCTGAAAACGGCATGGAACGTGCCGTGCTGGCGCGTGAACTGAGCATTAAAGACATTAAAACCATTTGCAGCAATACCGATACCGAAATAGAAGTATTTATTCACGGCGCGTTATGCGTATGCTACAGCGGCCAGTGCCTGATGAGCAGCCTTATCGGCGGACGAAGCGGCAACCGCGGGCGCTGTGCGCAGCCCTGCCGCCTGCCGTATAAGCTTACCGATAAAAACGGCAGGGACATGCTGGCTGGGACTGACGCCGGGCAATATCTTTTAAGCCCGAAGGATTTGAACACGCTGGAAATTTTGCCGCAGCTGATAGATGCCGGAGTTACCAGCTATAAAATAGAAGGGCGCATGAAACGCCCGGAATATGTGGCAGTGGTGGTAGACGCTTACCGCCGCGCTATCGACAGTTACCTTGCGGGCAATTACAACGTGCCGCAGCAGGATTTTGAAAATATAGAGCAGATTTTTAACCGCGATTTTACTACCGCGTATATGGTAAGCCGCCCCGGCAGAACCATGATGAGCGACCGCAGGCCCAATAACCGCGGCGTTATGGTAGGCCGCGTGGTAAAGCTGTTTAAGGGCGAAAACAAAGCCGCCATCAAGCTGGAAAAGAAACTTTCGCTGGGTGACGGGCTTGAATTTTGGGTAAAAGTTGGCGGGCGCGTTGGCACAACCGTTAACAAAATGACGCAGAACGGGCAGGAGGTAACAAGCGCTCTGCCCGGTACGCAGGTAGTTATAGACATACCAAGCGGCGTACGCATGAATGACCGCGTATTCCGCACTTTTGATGCCGAACTTATGGCTTACGCCGGTAAGTTTTACGGCGAAAAAGCCAAACGCCGCATACCGGTAGATGCAGTTGTAACCGCTAAATTGGGGCAGCCTTTAACCGTGCTTTTAACGGATGATGAAGGCAGCACCGGCTTTGGCGAAACCAATTTTATTACGGAAACTGCCCGCAAGCACGCGCTTGATGAAGCCGCAGTGCGCAAGCAGGTAGACCGTCTGGGCACAACCGAATACGTACTGAATAATTTAACCGTTGACCTTGATGACGGCGTTATGGTGCCCATGAGCGAAATTAACGAAGCGCGCCGCATGGCGGCAGAAGCGCTGGACGCAGCAAGGCTGGAAGCCTTTGCACCAAAACGTACGGAAAAACATAAAGTTGACGTGCAGCTTGTAAAACCGGAAAAGAACATTCCCAAAAAGCACGCAGTTTTAACCGTGCGCGTTGATACGGTAGGCAAAGCCCAGGCAGCTTTATCTGCCGGTGCCGATTATGTTATCTTTGGCGGCGATTTGTTCAGCACCAAAATTGTTACGGATGCCGATTACGCCAAAGTTGCTGAACTTGCCGCGCAATACGGCAAAAAATGGGCGCCGGGCACTCCGCGCATAATCAGCCAGGGGCAGGAAGAATTTTACGCACGGCAGTTTGCCAAATGGCAGCAGCTTAACCCCGATGCTGTTTACATTGCCAACAACAGCCTGTGGCAAATAGCCAAAGAAAACTGCACCCTGCCGCTGTGGGCAGATATGGCGCTTAACATTTACAACAGCAGCTGCCTTGAATTTTGGCACGAAGCCGGAGCCAAAGGCGCGGTTTTAAGCGCGGAACTTACTTTAAAACAAATTGAGCATTTGTGCGCTGTAAGCCCGATGCCGCTGGAATGCCTTGTACAGGGGCGTATAGAAATGATGGTTTCGGAATACTGCGCCGGAGGCAGCTTCCTTGGCGGGCTGGACAAAGGCAAATGCAGCTTTAACTGCCGCGAACAGTTATTTTTAAATGACCGCAAAGACGCAAGTTTTCCGCTTGTAACCGACCAGAACTGCCGCATGCACGTTTTAAACGCGCATGACCTTTCCCTGCTGGCTAACCTTAAAGCTGTGCAGGAAGCCGGTATAGAGCGCTTTTTGATAGACGCACGCTATTACAGCGAAGAAGAAACCGCCCAAATGGCAGCGTTATATAAAGGCGTAATGAACGGTGAAATCAGGCAGGAGGAAAACCTGCCCCATACAACGCGCGGGCATTACTTCCGCGGCGTTTTATAAGGAGAATTATGGCTAAGTTTGCAATACAAACATTAGAATTTGATAAAGTAAAAGAAATGCTGGCAGGCAAAACGGCAACTTCGCTTGGGCGTGAACGCGTTATGAACATGCGCATTGAAAGCGATTTTGCCTCCGTAAAGCGTTTGCAGGAAGAAACTGCAGAAGCACTGCGCCTTTTGGACGACGGCAAGCGTTTTCCGTTCGGCGGGGCGTACAACATTCTGTCGCAGGTTAAACGTGCGCGCATAGGCAGCGTTTTAGAGCCGGAAGAATTAATGCAGGTAGGCACAACCTGCGAAGCCCTGCGCATGGTAAAGCAGTTTTTGGCAGACGAAGCGGAAATTGCACCGCAGCTGGCAGAATATGCTGCCGGTTTGGAAGCCTTTCCCAAGCTTGAACGCATTATTGCAAGCACGGTAAGCGAAAAAGGCGAAATTTTAGACAGCGCCAGCACCAAACTTGCAGGGCTGCGCACCGGCGTACAGGTTGCCAAAAACCGCGTGCGCGAAAAACTCGACAGCATCCTGCATGACCCCAACAACCAGAAATATTTTCAGGACGCGCTTGTTACCATGCGCGGCGACCGCTATGTAATACCCATTAAGCAGGAATACCGCTATAATTTCCCCGGCGTGGTGCATGACCAGTCGGGCAGCGGCGCAACCCTGTTTATTGAACCGATGGCGGTTGTTAACCTTAATAACGATATTAAGCGTTATCTTGCGCAGGAACAGGAAGAAATAGAGCGTATCCTGCGTTCCATTTCCGGCATGGTCGGTGCGGATGCGGCCCGCATTACCCAGGCTATGGAACAGCTTACGGAGCTTGATTTTATAGCCGCGCGCGCTTACCTTGCCCAGCAGCAAAAAGCCGTGCGCCCGGTTGTAAACATTGGCGGCGGCATAGAAATTGCCAAAGGCAGGCACCCGCTGTTAGACCCGCAAAAGGTTGTGCCGCTTGATATTGAAATCGGCGGCAGGTTTAACACGCTTTTAATTACCGGCCCTAACACCGGCGGCAAAACTGTTGCCTTAAAAACAGTTGGCCTTTTTATGCTGATGGTGCAGGCAGGCTTGTTTGTACCGGCAGTAAGCGCCAAAATGCCGGTTATCGGTGCGGTTTATGCCGATATTGGCGACGAGCAGAGCATTGAACAAAGTTTAAGTACCTTTTCCGGCCATATGACGAATATGGTGGAAATTTTAAAACAGGTAAAAGCCGGCGAACTGGTGCTGATAGACGAACTGTGCGCAGGTACCGACCCTAACGAAGGCGCTGCGCTTGCCATGTCGATACTGGAACACCTGCACAAACGCGGCGTGCTTACAATAGTAACCACGCATTATAGCGAGCTTAAAACCTTTGCTTACGGGCGTCAGGGCATGGAAAACGCCAGCGTGGAATTCGACCCTGTTTCGCTGCGTCCTACCTACCGCCTGTTAATGGGCGTGCCGGGCAGCAGCAATGCGTTTAACATCAGCCGCAGGCTTGGCTTGGATGATGATATTATTGAAAACGCAGGCAGCTTTTTAACGCAGGAACACGTACACATGGAAGACGTGCTGAAAGAGCTGGAAGGCGAAAGGCGCGAATACGAAACGCAAAACCGCGAAATACGCAGCTTAAAAGCCGAAAGCGAACGCATTAAGCAGGAACTTCAGCACCAGAAGCAGGAGCTTGAACACCGCAAAAACGAAATTCTGCGCAAAGCGCGCGAACAGGCAGACGAACTTTACCGCAGCAGCCGCCGCGAAACGGAAGCAGTTTTAAAAGAGCTGCGCAAAATGAAAACCGATTTTGACGCCAAACAGTTGCAGGCAGCGGCAGAAGCGGCACGCAAAAAACTGCAGAAAAGTTTTGCAGCCGAAACGCCCGTTCCGGAAGGCGAGCCTTTAACGCCGCAAACCGCAAAAGCAGGGCAGACGGTATTTTTAAAATCGCTCGGCAAGGACGGAACCATAATTGCCGTTAACGGCAGCGAAGTTACCGTACAGATAGGCATTTTAAAAACCACCGTTAAAGCCAAAGACTGCATTGCCATGCGCGGCAAAGCCAAAAGCAACGCCGCCGGTGAAAACTTCGGCAAAAAGCGCAAGGGCTTTGCGCACCAGTTCTTTGTATCTAAAAGCATTGGCGCGCGCACCGAAGTTGACGTGCGCGGCATGACTATGGACGAAGCCATTCCGGCAGTTGATAAAGCCATGGATGACGCGCTTTTGGCAGGGCTTACCAGCCTGCGCATTATTCACGGCAAAGGCACCGGCGCTTTAAAGGCAGGGCTTACGGCCTACCTTTCAACACATGCTTCGGTAAAATCGCTTGCGGAAGCACCGCTTAACGAAGGCGGCAGCGGTGCAACCATTATTAATTTTTAATATCTGTTTAATTAACATTTAAAAAACTGTGCTTTCATAATTAACAGTGTATACAGAATATGTCAATTATGGTACAATATTTATATAGCAGTATTTTTTCATGGGGGGAACCTGATGGCTATATTGGTAAAAAAATTTGGCGGAAGCTCTGTGGCGACGCCGGAAAAAATTCATGGTATTGTAAACAGGGTGCTGAAAGAAAAAAAGCCCGGCGATAAAATTGTAATAGTTGTGTCGGCAATGGGCGACAGCACTGATGACCTTCTGGCTTTGGCCGGGCGTGTTAACCCGGAAATGCCCAAACGCGAACTCGATATGCTTCTGGCAACCGGCGAACAGGTTACCATTGCCTTAATGGCAGGGGCATTCTGGGCAAAAGGCCAGCCTGCGGTTTCTTTTACGGGCGCGCAGGCCGGAATTAAAACCAACGACAAATATTCTAAAGCAAGCATTATTAATGTAGAAGCCGAGCGCGTACAAAAAGCGCTTGACGAAGGCAATGTTGTAATAGTGGCAGGTTTTCAGGGCATTACCGGCAGCGGCGATATAACAACTCTGGGCCGCGGCGGCAGCGATACAACTGCCGTTGCCATTGCAGCCGGGCTTAATGCAGGCATCTGCGATATTTATACCGACGTGGACGGAGTTTACACTGCCGACCCGCGCATTGTGCCTAACGCCCTTAAGCTTGACGAAATTACCTTTGCCGAAATGCTGGAACTTGCCCGCCTCGGCGCAGGCGTAATGCAGCCGCGCGCGGTAGAATACGGCGAACACAACGGCGTGGCAATCCATGTGCGTTCTACATTTAATGAAGTTCCGGGAACTATTATCAGGGGGGAATATACAGTGCAGGAGAAAAAATTTGTTATCCGCGGCGTAGCGCACGATACCAACGTTGCAAAACTGGCAGCACGCGGCGTGCCGGATGAACCGGGCGTAGCTTACAGAATTTTTGCGGCGCTGGCAGACGCCAATATCGACGTTGACATGATTGTGCAGAGCGCAAGCGTACAAAAAGATAAAAACGACATTTTGTTTACAGTAGCCAAAACCGATATGGCAGAGGCTCTCGGCGTTTTGGAAAACCTTAAGGCCGCCATGCCTTTTGATAAAGTAGACCTTGAAGTTAACGTAGCCAAAGTATCCATTGTAGGCGCGGGCATGCTTGGCAGCCCGGGCATTGCCGCCGGTATGTTCGGTGCGCTGGCAGAAGCCGGCATTAATATCGGCGTAATCAGTACATCAGAAATCAGTATTTCCTGCCTTGTGCCCGAACAGAAAGTGGCCCAGGCTGTTAATGCAATCCACAGCCGCTTCTTCCCGCAGGAAGCAGAAAACTGATTGATATAAAAACTGGAGGTAATTAATATGCTGACAAGTATTGCAGCTAACCACGCAAAAGGTAAATCCGCCGAAGACACTATTTTTGCCGCTAACGCAGCATGCGTTGCCGCAGCCAAAAAAATAGGCGCAGAAAACGTAACCAACGCCACTATCGGCGCTATTTTGGACGAGGACGAAAAACTTGTATGCCTGCCCACGGTAGATAAAGTTTTCCGCAGCCTTTCTACCGATGAACTCATTGCTTATGCACCAATTTCCGGCCTGCCGGATTATCTGGAAGAAGTTTTGAACGCAGCTTTCGGCGATTCCCGCCCGGAAGGCTACATGGCAGCAGTTGCCACCTCCGGCGGCACCGGCGTAATTCACCATGCAATCTGGAACTACATGGATGAAGGCGAAACAGCCCTTACCAGCGACTGGTACTGGGACCCGTACAGCGTGCTCTGCAACGATATGGGCCGCAAGCTCGACACCTATACCATGCTGGACGAAAACAACAAATATAACCTGCCTGCCTTAAAAGCAAAGGTAGAAGAAATTTTAAGCAAACAAAAAAGCCTGCTGTTAATCATCAACACTCCGGCACATAACCCTACCGGCTACAGCCTCAGCGAAGAAGATATGCAGGGCGTAATTGACATTCTTAAAAATGCTACCGAAGGCACCGGCAAAACCGTAACATTGCTTTTGGATATTGCCTACATCGACTATGCGGGCGAACGCCAGGCAGTACGCAAATTCTTCAAAAAGATTTCCAACCTGCCTGCCAACATTTTAACAATCGTTGCATACAGCATGTCCAAAGGCTTTACTATGTACGGCCAGCGCACAGGCGCAATGATAGGCGTTTCTTCTTCCAAAGAAGTTATTGACGAATTTAAAGGCATTAACCAGTACACCAGCCGTGCAACCTGGTCTAACATTAACCGCCCTGCCATGAAAACACTGGCAACCGTTTACAAAGACCCGGAACTGCTGGCAGCCGTACAAAAAGAACGCAACGACTATTACCAGATGATTAAAGCCCGTGCTGATTTATTTATGAAAGAAGCAAACGAGTGCGGATTGAAATGCCTTCCGTATATTGCAGGCTTCTTCCTTTCCATTCCGGATACCGACCCGGAAGCAGTATGCAATAAACTGCACGATGACAACATCTTTGCAGTGCCTCTTAAAGCAGGCATCCGTATTGCACTGTGTGCAGTACCGCTTAAAAAAATCGGCGGTATGGCAGCTAAAATCAAAGCAGCACAGGACGCAGTACACAAATAATAAACAATGCATTGAAGTTTGCGAGGGGAATCTTGAAATATAAGAAAGGGAGAGATGGATTGTGAACAAAACAGACATGAAGTACAAAGCTTATATTCAGATTCTGGAGGAAGAACTTAAACCTGCTATGGGCTGTACCGAGCCGATTTCTTTAGCCTATGCAGCGGCAGTTGCGGCAAAATATATGGACGGCCTGCCCGACAAAGTATTGGTTGAAGCAAGCGGCAGTATCATTAAAAACGTAAAATCGGTAATCGTCCCTAACACCAACCACATGAAAGGCATTCCTGTTGCTGCGGCAGTAGGCATTATTGCCGGTAACCCGGATAAAGAACTGGAAGTTTTAGCCGACGTTACACCCGAACAGATTGCCAAAATGCAGGAGTTTTTGCAGCATACCGAAATTACCACCAAACATATCGAGCTTGGCTGCACCTTTGACATTATCATTACCCTGTATCAGGGCGAACACTATGTTAAAGTGCGCATTGCCAACGACCATACCAACGTTGTACTGATTGAAAAAGACGGCGAAAAACTTAAATACATTCCCGTTAACGGTGAAACCAACGAAGGCCTTACCGACAGAACCCTGCTTAATCTGGCCGACATTTATGATTTTGCCAACACTGTAGACGTTGAAGATTTGAAACACGTTCTTGACCCGCAGATTAAATGCAACATGGCCATTGCAGAAGAAGGCCTGCGCAACAACTACGGCGCCAATATCGGCAGCGTGCTTTTAAAAATGGCCGGCGAAAACCCGGATGTACGCACCCGCGCACGCGCTATGGCAGCAGCAGGCAGCGACGCCCGCATGAACGGCTGCGAAATGCCGGTTGTAATCTGCTCCGGCAGCGGCAACCAGGGCATGACCACTTCCATTCCTGTTATTGTTTACGCACAGGAACTTAAAGTATCCGAAGAAAAACTTTACCGTGCTCTTGCACTTGCAAACCTCGTAACCATCCACGAAAAAACTCCTATCGGCGTACTTTCCGCATTCTGCGGCGCAGTAAGCGCAGGCGCAGGCGCAGGTGCAGGCATTGCTTACCTGCATGGCGCAACGCTTGAAGAAATAGGCCACACCATTACCAACGCCGTAGGCGTAACCAGCGGCATGATTTGCGACGGTGCAAAAGCATCCTGCGCAGGTAAAATTGCCAACTCCGTTGAAGCAGGCATTATCGGCTACAACATGTGCAAAACCGGCAATAACTACCAGCCCGGCGACGGCATTGTAGGCAAAGATGTTGAAGAAACCCTTGCCAACGTTGGCACCCTGGCTAAAAAAGGCATGGAAAAAACCAACGAAGTTATTATCGACATCATGATTAAAGAATGATGCGAAACGCTGAAAATTAAATAAGCAAACCAAAAGGCACTGTACCATAAAAAGTACAGTGCCTCTTGCTGTATAAAATTAAATTAAAATAATTCGCTGTGGCTGCCTGTTCTAACGGCAACTAAAACCATAGCATCATCATAAATTTTGTAAATTAATAACCAGTCGGCTTCAATATGACATTCACGCATATTTTTGTAATTCCGTGAATTAACTAATAAATGGTCACGGTATTGCGCCGGAAGTTTTTCCTGCTTTTGTAAAATATCAATTACTTTATGCAGTTTTTCAATGTCTAAACCTTGCTTTGTTATTTTCTTAATATCTTTTTTAAACTGATTGGTATATTCAAGGTTAAGCATTTATGTCATCCATCATTTCTTCAAAAGATTTAAACGGCCCGTGTAAATTACGCCTGTTTTCAGCATCATCCATAGCTTTATAAGTTTCTGCGTTTGGTTCATCATTTAATACTAAATCAAAGGGAATTCCCTGACGCCTTATTACTGCGGCTATAAATAAATTAATAGCGGCAGAAGATGTTAAGCCTAACTGGGAAGTTACACGTTCAAATTCTTTTTTTATTTCCGGTTTAATTCTGGTATTGATAACAGCGGTTGCCTGTGGCATAATTATCACCTCTTTTATAAAATTGTATCATAATTGATTTACATTGTAAATACAATAGCGAAGCGATTAAAAACCTGCCGTTAAAATATTAAATATGTAAACTAAAAGGCACTGTACCATAAAAAGTACAGTGCTTTTTATGCGCTTTAGCGATGGTTCTGAGCGACGAAGGAGCGAAAGAACAACAACCACCAGCTAT
>OKRU01000489.1_pt1 | contig 39504 bp, 16 predicted proteins | sample 1601131 | NCBI WGS metagenome assembly OKRU01 (sample SAMEA3541558, study PRJEB24748) | human gut metagenome | biome: human gut; feature: human-associated habitat; material: faeces | place: China | collected 2012
CAGAACAATTAGTTAACTTGACAGTAAAAGAAGTTAATGAACTTGCAACTATCCTGAAAGAAGAATACGGTATTGAACCTGCTGCTGCAGCTGTTGCTGTTGCTGCTGGTCCTGCAGCTGGTGCTGCTCCTGCAGAGGAGAAGACATCTTTCGATGTAGTTTTGAAGAGCGCTGGTGCTGCTAAATTGCAGGTTGTAAAGGCTGTTAAGGAGTCTTGCGGTCTTGGTCTGAAAGAGGCTAAGGATCTTGTTGATGCTGCTCCTTGCAACGTAAAGGAAGGCGTAGACAAGGCTGCTGCTGACGCTTTGAAGGCTGCTCTCGAGGCTGCTGGTGCTGAAGTTGAGATTAAATAATTATTCAGCAGATATATTTGAGGTTAAGAATCTTCAGGTTGAAGGTTCTTAACCTTTTTGTGTTTATAATTCTAGTAATTCTACATTTTTTCCCAAATGTCTAAAATAGTTAATAACCGAGTAAACTTTGCTTCTGTCAAGAATCCTTTGCCATATCCGGATTTTCTTGATGTGCAGCTGAAGTCGTTCAGAGATTTCCTTCAGCTCGACACACCGCCAGAGAAGCGTAAGAACGATGGCCTTTATAAGGTTTTTGCAGAGAATTTCCCAATCGCTGATACGCGAAACAATTTTGTTCTTGAGTTCCTTGACTATTATATTGATGCTCCGCGTTACAGCATCGAAGAGTGTCTTGAGCGCGGTTTGACATACAGTGTTCCTTTGAAGGCTAAGCTGAAGCTTTATTGCTCGGATCCGGAACACGAGGATTTTGATACTGTTATACAGGATGTATTTCTTGGACCTATACCGTACATGACCGACAACGGTACGTTTGTCATCAACGGTGCTGAGCGTGTTGTAGTTTCACAGCTCCATCGTTCTCCAGGCGTATTCTTCGGATCAAGTGTACATGCAAACGGAACTCCTCTCTTCTCAGCGCGTATCATACCTTTCAAGGGTTCTTGGATTGAGTTTGCTACGGATATTAACAATGTAATGTACGCTTACATCGACCGTAAGAAAAAGTTGCCTGTAACTACATTGTTGCGCGCAATCGGTTTCGAAACGGATAAGGATATCTTGCGTATATTTAATTTGGCCGAAGAAGTTAAGGTTACAAAGGCAAATCTCAAGAAGTGTCTTGGTCGCAAGCTTGCTGCTCGTGTTCTTAAGTCATGGAATGAAGACTTCGTAGATGAAGATACTGGTGAAGTTGTATCTATTGAAAGAAACCAGGTAGTCATCGACCGTGAAACTGTTCTTGAGGAAGAGCACATCGAAGAGATTTTGGAGTCTGGTGTAGACAACATTCTCGTTCACCAGGAAGATGCTAACGTTTCTGACTATTCAATCATCTTCAACACATTGCAGAAAGACCCAAGCAACTCAGAAAAGGAAGCTGTTGTGTACATCTACCGTCAGTTGCGTAATGCGGATCCTGCTGATGATGCCAGTGCAAGAGAAGTTATCAACAACCTTTTCTTCTCAGAGAAGCGTTATGACCTTGGCGATGTAGGCCGTTACAGAATCAATAAGAAGCTTCATCTGGATACTGATCCTGATGTACGCGTTCTTACAAAAGAAGATATTATTGAAATAATCAAGTACCTCGTCGAGTTGGCTAACTCTAAGGCTGTAGTTGATGATATCGACCACTTGAGCAACCGTCGCGTTAGAACTGTCGGCGAACAGCTTTCTAATCAGTTCGCAATAGGTCTTGCACGTATGAGCAGAACTATCCGCGAGAGAATGAACGTGCGCGACAATGAGGTCTTCACTCCGACAGACCTTATCAATGCTAAGACTATTTCTTCCGTTATCAATTCGTTCTTCGGTACAAATGCACTTTCACAGTTCATGGACCAGACGAACCCGCTGGCGGAAGTTACACATAAGAGACGTCTTTCTGCCCTCGGTCCTGGAGGTTTGTCGCGTGAGCGTGCCGGATTCGAGGTTCGAGACGTACACTATACACATTACGGTCGTCTTTGTCCTATCGAGTCTCCAGAAGGACCAAACATCGGTCTTATTTCTTCTTTGTGTGTATATGCAAAGATCAATGATCTTGGATTCATCGAAACTCCATACCGTAAGGTAAATGATGGTGTGGTTGACATCAACAACGACCATGTCCTCTATCTTTCTGCAGAAGAGGAAGAGGCAAAGATCATCGGACAGGGAAATGCTCCGCTTGATGACGAAGGCCACTTCATCAGAACTAAGGTTAAGTGCCGTCAGGATGCCGATTATCCAGTTGTGCCTCCTACACAGGTTGACCTTATGGACGTGGCACCTCAGCAGATTGCATCAATTGCGGCTTCACTCATTCCGTTCCTCGAGCATGACGACGCACACCGTGCACTCATGGGATCTAACATGATGCGCCAGGCAGTTCCATTGCTCCGTACTGAGTCTCCAATCGTAGGAACTGGTATCGAGAAGCAGGTATGTGAAGATTCACGTACAATGATTACGGCTGAGGGCGACGGTGTTATCGAGTATGTTGACGCAACAACTATCCGTGTTCTTTATGACCGTACAGAAGATGAGGAATTTGTAAGCTTCGAGCCAGCGCTCAAGGAATATAAGATTCCAAAGTTCCGCAGAACAAACCAGAACATGACCATCGACCTTCGTCCTATCTGCGACCGCGGTCAGCGTGTCAAGAAGGGGGACATCCTTACTGAAGGTTATGCTACAGCCGATGGAGAATTGGCTCTCGGTCGAAACCTCCTCGTTGCTTACATGCCTTGGAAGGGTTACAACTACGAGGACGCCATCGTGCTCAACGAGCGCGTTGTTCGTGAGGACCTCCTTACTTCTGTTCATGTCGATGAGTTCTCTCTTGAAGTACGCGAAACAAAGCGTGGTGTAGAAGAGCTCACTTCTGATATTCCAAATGTAAGTGAAGAAGCTACAAAGGATCTCGATGAAAACGGTATCATCCGCGTTGGTGCACGTGTAGCTCCAGGCGATATCCTCATCGGTAAGATCACTCCTAAGGGAGAATCTGATCCTTCACCAGAAGAAAAACTTCTTAGAGCTATCTTCGGTGATAAGGCCGGCGATGTTAAGGATGCTTCTCTCAAGGCTACTCCATCTTTGAGCGGTGTCGTAATCGACAAGAAGCTCTTCTCAAGAGCAATGAAGACCAGAGCTTCAAAGAATGCCGACAAGCTCATCCTTCCTAAGATAGATGCCGAGTTCGAGGACAAAGCAAACGATTTGCGTGCAATACTCATCGACAAGCTCCTCACACTCACAGACGGCAAGGTTTCTCAGGGTGTAAAGGACTTCATGGGAACAGTACTTATCCCAGTTGGTTCTAAGTTCATAGCTGGAGCACTCGACAATATTGATTATACAACAGTTCAGCTCAGCAACTGGACTTCCGACGAGCATACAAACGATATGATTCGTGACCTCGTCATCAACTATCTCAAGATGTACAAGCTCCTTGATGCAGAACTCAAGCGCAAGAAGTTTGCTATCACAATCGGTGATGAACTTCCTTCAGGAATCATCCAGATGGCGAAGGTTTACATCGCAAAGAAGAGAAAGATTGGTGTCGGTGATAAGATGGCCGGACGTCACGGCAACAAGGGTATCGTATCAAAGATCGTACGTCAGGAAGATATGCCGTTCCTCGAGGATGGAACACCAGTTGATATCGTGCTCAACCCGCTGGGTGTGCCTTCACGAATGAACCTCGGTCAGATTTTCGAGGCTGTCCTCGGTTCAGCAGGAAAGAAGCTCGGTCTTAAGTTCGCAACTCCAATCTTCGACGGTGCATCTCTCGATGACCTCTGCGAATGGACTGACAAAGCAGGTCTTCCACGCTTCGGTAAGACATACCTTTACAATGGTGAAACAGGTTTGCGTTTCGACCAGCCGGCTACAGTAGGTATCACATACATGCTTAAGCTCGGTCACATGGTTGAAGACAAGATGCATGCTCGTTCTATCGGTCCTTACTCACTCATCACTCAGCAGCCTCTTGGAGGTAAGGCTCAGTTCGGAGGTCAGCGTTTCGGAGAAATGGAAGTCTGGGCATTGGAGGCATTCGGTGCATCCCATGTTCTTCAGGAAATACTTACCATCAAGTCTGATGACGTTGTCGGACGTTCAAAGGCTTACGAGGCTATTGTCAAGGGTGATCCTATGCCGACTCCAGGCATACCAGAGTCTCTTAACGTATTGCTTCACGAGCTCCGCGGACTTGGTTTGAGCATCACTTTGGAATAATATTAATCTTTCATATATAATTTGAGAAATGGCATTTAAGAAAGATTCTAAGATAAAGACTAATTTTACGAAAATCACCATAGGTCTTGCTTCGCCGGAAGAGATTTTGGAGAATTCGTATGGAGAGGTTTTGAAACCTGAAACTATCAATTACCGTACGTACAAGCCGGAGCGTGACGGTCTTTTCTGCGAGCGCATTTTCGGTCCAACAAAGGACTATGAGTGCCACTGCGGAAAGTACAAGCGTATCCGTTACAAAGGTATTGTCTGCGACCGATGCGGTGTTGAAGTTACAGAGAAGAAGGTGCGCCGTGAGCGTACTGGCCATATTTCATTGGTCGTACCTATTGCACATATCTGGTATTTCAGATCATTGCCTAACAAGATCGGATATCTGCTCGGCTTGCCTACCAAGAAACTCGATTCAATCATATACTACGAGCGCTACATCATCATCCAGGCAGGTATTGCCAACAACGGCGACAATATCCAGGATAATGAGTTGCTTACTGAAGATGAGTACTATGACATCATGGACAATCTTCCAGAAGGCAACCAGCTCCTCGACGACAGCGATCCAAACAAGTTCATTGCCAAGATGGGTGCTGAAGCTATCGAGGACATGCTCAAGCGTGTCGACCTCGACAAGCTTTCTTACGAGCTTCGTGACCGTGCCAACCAGGACACATCACAGCAGCGTAAGTCTGAGGCTTTGAAGCGTCTGCAGGTGGTTGAGTCGTTCCGTGCATCAAGAGGCCGCAACAAGCCGGAATGGATGATCATGCACAACATTCCTGTTACACCTCCTGAGCTCCGTCCTTTGGTTCCGCTCGATGGTGGTCGTTTTGCAACATCCGACCTCAACGATCTCTACCGTAGGGTTATCATACGTAACAACCGTCTTAAGAGACTTATCGAAATAAAGGCTCCTGAAGTCATCCTCCGCAACGAGAAGCGTATGCTTCAGGAAGCAGTCGACAGCTTGTTCGACAACTCACGCAAGAGCAGTGCTGTCAAGTCTGAGTCAAACCGTCCTCTGAAGTCAATTTCCGACTCCCTCAAGGGTAAGCAGGGACGTTTCCGTCAGAACCTCCTCGGTAAGCGTGTCGACTATTCAGCACGTTCTGTTATCGTCGTAGGTCCGGAACTCAAGATGGGAGAGTGCGGTCTTCCAAAACTCATGGCTGCCGAACTCTACAAGCCATTCATCATCCGTAAGCTCATCGAGCGCGGAATTGTCAAGACTGTCAAGTCTGCCAAGAAGATTGTAGACCGTCGTGAGCCTGTAATCTGGGACATCCTCGAATATGTAATGAAGGGACATCCAGTATTGCTCAACCGTGCCCCTACACTTCACCGTCTCGGTATCCAGGCATTCCAGCCTAAGATGATCGAAGGTAAGGCTATTCAGCTCCACCCGCTCGCTTGTACAGCGTTCAACGCCGACTTCGACGGTGACCAGATGGCCGTACACTTGCCTTTGAGCAACGAAGCAATTCTCGAAGCACAGCTTCTCATGCTTCAGTCTCACAACATCCTTTCTCCTGCCAGCGGTGAACCTATCACGGTTCCTTCTCAGGATATGGTATTGGGACTCTACTACATTTCAAAGGTTCGTCCTGGTGCAAAGGGTGAAGGCCTTATATTCTACGGTCCTGAAGAAGCAATCATCGCATACAACGAAGGACGTGTTGATGTGCACGCACCTATCAAATGTATTGTAAACGACCTCGATGAGAACGGCGATATCGTTAAGCGCATGGTTGAGACAACTGTCGGACGTATCATCATCAACGGCATCGTTCCTGATGAAGTTGGATTCGTCAACGAAGTTATCGGTAAGAAGGCACTCAAGAAGGTCATTTCAAAGGTTATCAAGTCAGTAGGTATGGCGCGTGCGTGCCACTTCCTCGACGGAATCAAGAACCTCGGTTACCAGAAGTCTTACGAAGGTGGACTTTCGTTCAACCTCGACGATATCATCATCCCTGCAGAAAAGAAGCAGATTGTCGATGAAGGTAACGATGCAATCGAGCAGATTCAGCAGAACTACGCATTCGGTCTCATCACCGACAAGGACCGTTACAGCCAGGTTATCGATACTTGGACAAAGGTCAACGAGAAACTGAAGAAGACCCTCATGAAGCAGATGACAGAAGCCGATCAGGGATTCAACGCCGTATTCATGATGCTCGACTCTGGAGCCCGTGGATCTGCCGACCAGATTGCTCAGCTTGCAGGTATGAGAGGACTTATGGCTAAGCCTCAGAAGGCCGGTGCTGATGGTGCAAACATCATCGAGAACCCAATCCTTTCTAACTTCAAGGAAGGTATGTCAGTGCTCGAGTACTTCATCTCTACTCACGGTGCACGTAAGGGTCTTGCCGATACAGCCCTCAAGACTGCCGATGCCGGATACCTTACACGTCGACTTGTTGACGTATCTCATGATGTCATCATCACGGAAGAAGACTGTGGAACACTGCGCGGACTTGTATGTACTGCACTCAAGGACGGCGATCGCGTTGTCGCTTCTCTTGCTGACAGAATTCTCGGACGCGTATCAGTTCACGACATATTGAACCCATCTACAGGCGAACTCATTGTTGCCTCAGGTGAGGAAATCACAGAAAGCATTGCTGCCGAAATCGAAGCTGCAGGCATCGAGAGCGTAGAAATACGTTCAGTTCTCACTTGCGAAAGCAAGAAGGGAGTCTGCATGAAGTGCTACGGACGCAACCTTGCAACTTCGCGCATGGTACAGAAAGGTGAAGCTGTCGGTGTCATTGCCGCACAGGCCATCGGAGAGCCGGGTACACAGCTTACGCTCCGTACGTTCCACGCCGGAGGTGTTGCCGGTAACGCCGCTGCCAATGCGCAGATCGTTGCCAAGACAAAGAGCCGCCTCGAGTTCGAGGAACTTCGTACCATCGATCGTCCTACCGACGAGCATCCTGACGGACGTATTGTCGTAGGTCGACTTGCAGAATTGCGTTTCGTCGACATCAACACAGGTATCGTTCTCTCTTCAGTGAACGTTCCTTACGGTTCAAGCCTCTTCTACAAGGAAGGCGACGTTGTTGAGAAGGATGCAGTTATTGCTACATGGGACCCATTCAACGCTGTCATCGTAACAGAATTCTCCGGAAAGGTTCAGTTCGAAGGCGTGAAGGAAGGTGTAACATACAGGGTTGAGCAGGACGATACTACAGGTCTCCGCGAGCTCATTGTTACAGAATCTAAGGACAAGGCAGTGGTTCCTACTTGCCATATCGTCAACGAGGACGGCGAAGTGCTCCGTACATACAACTTCCCTATCAACGGACATATCACAGTCGAGGACGGTCAGCGTCTTACTGCCGGTGACGTTCTCATCAAGATACCTCGCGTCGTAAGTAAGGCCGGCGATATCACCGGAGGTCTCCCACGAGTAACAGAGCTCTTCGAGGCCCGCAACCCTTCAAACCCTGCTGTTGTAGCAGAAATCGACGGCGAAATCACAATGGGTAAGGTTAAGCGCGGTAACCGTGAAGTCATCATCACTTCGAAGGTCGGCGACATCCGCAAGTACCTCATTCCGCTCTCAAAGCAGATTCTTGTGCAGGAGAACGACTATGTTCGTGCCGGAACTCCGCTTTCCGACGGCGCAATCACTCCAGCCGACATCCTTGCCATCAAGGGTCCTACTGCCGTTCAGGAGTACATCGTTAATCAGGTTCAGGACGTATACCGTCTGCAGGGTGTGTCTATCAACGACAAGCACTTCGAAATCATCGTACGTCAGATGATGCGTAAGGTACAGATCAACGAACCTGGTGATACACGGTTCCTCGAAGGCGGTATCGTCGATAAGCTCGAGTTTGCAGAAGAGAACGACCGTATCTGGGGCAAGAAGGTTGTTACCGATGCCGGTGATTCTGAAACAATGCATCCGGGTATGATTGTTACAGCGCGCAAGCTCAGAGACGAGAACTCTATGCTCAAGCGCCGCGACCTCAAGCCTGTTCAGGTAAGAGACGCTGTAGCCGCAACATCTACTCAGATTCTCCAGGGTATCACACGTGCAGCACTCGGTGCTTCAAGCTTCATGTCTGCCGCATCATTCCAGGAGACGACAAAGGTGCTCAACGAGGCTGCAATCAGCGGAAAGACAGACCCACTGGAGGGTATGAAGGAGAACGTAATCTGCGGTCATCTCATCCCAGCAGGTACAGGACTCCGCGAATTCGAACGCATCATTGTCGGACCTAAGGACGAAATGTTTGAGCTTCGTAGAAACAAATTCGAAGAGGTAACAGCAGACAGCACCGCTTCAAGCAATAACTAATCTTTAGAATCCGAAATCAAATAAATTGAAGCTCGGCTCTGACATTTAGATGTCAGGGCCGAGTTTTTTTGTATCCATATTCTTTGATGCAAATATCTTGTTTCTTCTTCCAAACAATACTTTTTATTTGTTCTCATAATCCCGTTTGTTTGTTCCCACAGTCTTGCAATTGATTCTTTGGGCGCTCGCATTTGTTTTTTCGAGCGCTTGCGTTTCAATCTGTGAGCGCTCGAAATTTTGTCTGCGAGCCCCTGTAAAACCTTAAGGTGCGCTCTGTCTTTTCATTTGCTTGTATGACGGCGTACCCTATGCCATAAGCATATTTCTTGTTTAATTTCTTTTCTTTTATGGCTTATTTTGTGTGCAGTGGTCGTTAGGAATCTCTCTATATAATTATCAGTTAATTGTTGATATATTTTAAGTGTTAAATTGATTCCTTCTTTAACTGTGTGATAGTTTTGTATATGTTTACTATGTTTTGTGCTATTGTTAAAAATATTGGTTTAGGTGCTTTAACTATATAAATAGTTTGTCAACTACAAATATAGTTATATATTTGCACAGAACATTTTAGTTAACCAATGTACTTTTGCTTATGAAAGAAATGAAAGAATTGACCAAGGCAGAACTTCAGCTTATGAATCTGCTGTGGGATAGAGGAGAGGCCTTTGTAAATGATTTGCTGGCAGATCTTCCAGAACCGAAACCTGCGTATAATACAGTTTCAACAGTTATGCGCCTTTTGGTCACCAAAGGTTTTGTGTCCTATCGTGCCTACGGCAAGAGTCATCAGTACTACCCTTTGGTAAGCAGGGAGGAATATCTTGATTCGTTTATGTCGTCGGTGAAGAAATCGTTTTTCCGCGATTCGTTTGTGTCGCTTGTTTCGTTTTTTGCCAAGAAGGAAAATCTCACATCGTCTGAGATTGACGACTTGATGAAGATTCTGAACGAAAACAAAAAGAAGGATTGAAGCATCCTCTGTTATTAATCTTAAAAATTAGCTTATGGAAACACTTTATGAGATAGGTTGTCTTTGTGGACGCTTTATATTGTCTTCGGCATTTCTTATGCTGGTCTATTTGCTTCTGTTGAAGAAGAGTGCACCGTTCGTCTTTTCCCGCGTATACCTTCTTGCTGTACCTTTCCTGTCGCTGGTTATGACTTTCCTGTCCATAGATATCGGCGAAAAAGCCCCGACAGTAGTTTATGTTGACACAGCTTCCTCTTTGCCTGCATCGTCAGACGCGGCCGTTAAAACAGCAATGCCCGATAATGTTGAGTATACGTTGTCTGACGTATCAGAAAGTCTGCCGTCGATGTCTTTGAGCGATGTACTGACTGCTGTCTATATACTTGTGTCTGCAGTGCTGTTTATACACCTTGTGTACGGCGTTTGCAGTATCTTGTTTCTCCGACATAAATCGCGTAAATATAGGTTCGGACGGTTGAATATGTATCGTTCTGCCGATATAGATTCTCCGTTTTCTTTCATGACATCTGTCTATCTTCCTGAAGTAATGACCGGAAATGCCGAGCGATTGGTGATAAAACATGAGTTGGCACACATCAGATGTCGCCATTACATAGATATTTTCATTATTGAGACCACTGTACGCCTCCTCTGGTTCAATCCTGTGCTTTGGGCAGTTCTCGTAGAGCTCCGCAATGTCCATGAATTTCAGGCTGATTCCAAGGTGCTTGCAACAGGCGAGAACATACACTCCTATCAGACTCTTCTTCTCGAAGAAGCTCTGTCCTCGCGTTTCGGTTTTGCAAACGGATTCAACCATTCGTTCATCAGACGCCGTTTCCTCTCTATGAAAGATTTTGCATCGCGCCGTCTGGAACTTTTCCGAACTTGTCTGACCGGAGTTTCCGTTCTCTTGCTTTTTGTTTTTTTCTGCTTCACTGAGAGCGAGGCCGAGGTTGTTTATAAACTGCGCGGCAGCCTGGATATGCCGACATTTGATGCTCCTGTTGTGAATGTTCCTTCTGACGAAATCAATAAACTCGATGTCGTTGATTCAGAGTCTGTTGCTGATGAGACTGTGTCTGCCGATGTTTCTATGGTTGAAACGGCAGACGTGGTTCCGGTTAAGGATGTTCCTGCCGATTCTCCGTCACTTGGTGTCGTGTCTAAGCCGTCATCCGGCGACAGTGTTATAGCATCACCTGTATCCCAAAAGCCTAAAGAGGCTGAATTTGTTCCTCTGAAAGTAAAGAGCTATAATGACGGCATTCCTGTTGTTACTTATGCAAAGGGAGCTATTCCTTCGCCAGGATATGCCAATATAAATGAAGAGCTTTCAGCAATGAAGGTTCCGTTCTACATAGTGCGTGGTAAGAAAGAAACGCATCTGACGTTGCTTTCGTATGTTAAATCCGACGGACAGACCTACTTCTTTTCCAGCAATTTGTTCATTGTAGATTGCAAGACCGGCGACCGCTATAAAGTCCGCCGTGTGTTGAACTACAATCTTGACGAACGTTTCCGTCTGTTGAATTATAAGCGTAACGTAGTGGAATTTACATTGGTCTTCCCGCCTTTGCCAAAGTCTGTACGCACAATAGATGTTGTTGAGAACGGAACGACCAAGCGCTGGAATTTCCGCAATGTAGTGATAAAGGACGTTGAACGCGAGGCTGTCAAAGTGGTTCTGTGATTGGACGTTCTGCCTATTCCTGAATCAGAACCTGTTCAGATGATTCTGTTTGCAAATTTTATTAACCGTAGGCTGTGAAGCTGTTTCCGGCCTTAAATAAATATTGAATAATATGAAATATATAGATAAAAGACTGAGTATCATGCTGTTTGCGGTGGCTTTGTTTGCAGTAACTTCATTGGTCGGATGCAAGACCAAAACCGGAGCGCAGAGTTTGTTGCTGCGTCCTGAGAACCGTAAGCCCGAACTGGTTCGTCCTGCACGCTCATACCGTATTATCGACGAACGTACATTTCCGGGATACACCAAGGTGCAGACAGCAGATCCTCTCAGTGTATTAAAGTTGAAGTCGTATCCCATTGTCGGAATGTGGCGTACTCCTAAAGCCACTTATGTTGAATACGTGTGCAGACCTTATGCTGATTGGTGGTGGACTAGGTTCGAAAGTGAAACTTATCTGCGTGACCATGACACTGGCGATTGCTATAAGTTGAGAGATGTTGAGTACTTCCCACTTGACACGTGCTTCTTTATCGGTCAGCAGGCAGGCCAGTGTATCAAATTCGTACTCGCGTTTCCTCCGTTGCCCGACAGTGTGAAAAAAGTAGATTACATTGCTGCTGGTGGCCAGACGAGGGACAATATGGAAATCGGTGACCCTGTTCTCGACATCGATGTGCGGAAACTTGAAGAGATTTCTTTGGAAAATGCGCAGAAACCGCGCAGTGGAAAGATTATTTATTGATTCAGGCTTCTGTCGCTGTAGGTTTTGCATTGCAGGCAGGTTTGCGTAATTATGTTTGGAATGATAGTTGGTAGATTTAAAGTGAGTATAGTATTATAATAGTTAAGAAAGAAAAGGGTGGATTTAAAACCTGCTTTTGATGTAGAGAGATGCACAGTGTGTGCATCTCTTTTTTGTGCCTACGGTCTGCGTCTGAGCGTCGCTTCAGGTGAGCCGTGCCCTGTTTAGTTGGAGCTTACGCCATTAATTCCTAACTTTGCGGCTGTTTTAGGCTTCTGAACTTTTTTAAGTGCGAAAAATCGGTCTTTTATGATTACATACAAGAAACATTACAAATCGCTTATCGTACTTGGTGTCCCTATTATCATAGGCCAGATGGGTACCATTGTACAGTCGTTTGCCGACACTGTAATGGTCGGCCACTACGGCACGCTGGAACTGTCGTCGGCAGGTTTCACCAACAATGTGTTCAATCTCATTCTGATTGCCATGATGGGATTTTCCTACGGCAGCACCCCCGTCATCGGCGGATACTACGGACGCGGCGACCAGCTCGATGCCGGACGCGTGATGAAGGAAAGCATATTGAGCAACATCATGGTTTGGGCCCTGGCTCTTTTTGCCGCTACAATCGTGTACGTGAATCTTGAAAACATGGGCCAGCCTTCCGAGCTCATGCACCTTATCAAACCGTATTTCCTCGTGCTTCTGGCTTCGCTCCTTCCGCAGGCCATATTCAATGCCATGAAGCAGTTCTGCGACGGTGTGGCCGACACGCGTACCCCGATGTGGATTATGCTTATGGGCAACGTTCTCAACATCATTGGCAATTACTGTCTGATTTTCGGTAAGTTCGGTTGTCCTGAGATGGGACTTCTCGGTGCCGGCCTTTCCACCCTTTTTGCACGTATAGTCATGGCCATATCCATTGTTGGAGTGGTGTTTGCTTCTGCACGCTATAAAGTTTATATTTCCGGCTTCAAGATGCCTGCAACGCGTTCCGGCTTCAAGCATCTCTGCCGTCTCGGTTTCCCTATAAGTCTGCAGATGGGCATGGAGGCTTCGTCTTTCAACATCTGTGCCGTCATGATGGGATGGCTCGGTGCCGGTGCCTTGGCCGCACATCAGATAATGTGTACCGTAGGTTCTCTCTGCTTTATGATTTATTACGGCATAGGAGCCTCTACGGCTGTGCGCATAAGCCATTTCCGCGGTCGTGGCGACTGGGTCGAGGTTCGCCGTTCAGCTTTTGCCGGATTCTCGATGACGTTGCTGGCCGGTGTTTGCATTTCGTGCATGATATTCATATTCCGCACCGAGCTCATATCGTTGTTTACTTCCGATGCTGACGTTGTAGTCATCGCCCTCACCATTATTCCGCCTCTGATGATATATCAGTTCGGCGACAGCATGCAGACCGTCTTTGCAAATGCTCTCCGTGCCATTGAGGATGTCAAGATGATGATGATACATGCTTTCATTGCATACGTACTTGTTTCTATCCCGTTGAGTGCACTTTTTGCTTTCGGATTTGGATGGGGACCGGCCGGAATCTGGTATGCTTTCCCGTTCGGACTTACCACGGCAGGCGTACTTTTCTACACACGTTTCAACGCTCAGACAAAGAAGAAACTGGCTTGACCTTCCGGCATCTGCGATGCAAAAGTTTTACAACTGTGCTGAATATATGTTTTTACTGTGCTGAAAATGTATATATTCAGCACTAGTTGTATATTGTAGAGTTTGTTTATGTCTGCTATTTCATATCTTTGCGGACATAAACAACCATTATTTCTATTTGCTTATGAAAAAACTCTTTTTCTGTGCTGCACTTTCGTCTTCTGTCTTGTTTCCGGTCGAAATGGCGGCGCATTCTGATTTCTTATGCCGTAATGTATTTAAGCTCGGCTTTGAAACCGATTTGTCTTTCACCAATAAAGTTCCTTTTTTATCAGCATCAGAGAAAAGTCTGTCTTCATACGACAGGGCGCGCTATGCCGATGCTTCGCCTGAGAATCCGGTGCTGATGGAAGATGCGATAACCAATCCTAGCTTTGAGAGCAATTCTTTGTCAGGATGGACAAACGACGGAATGGCCGCGCAGACAAACAATTCTCCTGCTGACCAGGGTTGGCAGAAAGATGGAACGGTATATGCAGAAAGATGGCGCAGTACGAGCGTTTCATTGGGCGATGCTTCCATCACGCAGCGCGTCTCCGGTCTGCCTGACGGCAAATACGTGCTTAAGGTTAGGGGACATGCTGTCAATCAGTCTGGTACACCGGCTGTAGTGTCCGGCGCCGCTTTTTTCGCCGGACGGTTTGAAACTCCGGTATCTGCCGGCGGTGAATATGAGGTGGAGGCTGTAACAGTAGACGGGTATCTTGATATTGGAATGAAGGCTGTCAATTCAGATGCCAACTGGATTGCATGCGACAATTTCCGTCTGTATTATCTCGGACGAAGTTTGGAAGCTTTCAAGGAACTGTTGTCCTTGAAGCTCAAGGATGCGGTTGAGGATACTGTGTCTGCAGGCAAGCCTGGATATTTCAACCAGAATGGTCTTGCTGAGGCCATAAAGAAGGCTGAATCTGTGGAACAGACGGAAGATGCTGTCGTAGAGGCAATACATCTTCTGGATGCTGCTATGCAGGAAACAGAGGCTATAATTTCTGAATATGAACCATTGAAGAATGCCATTGAAGGACTCAAGGGACTTATTGAATCTTCCGGTTATCCCGATGAGTCTTTCGGCAAGTTGTATCTGGATAAGCTGGAGAATGCTTACAACGGTGCCGAAGATGCCCGTAAGCAGATTCCTGACCTGCTTGCATTGGCAGAGGAGTGCATGGCTCGTTTGTCAGATTATGAACGTCTAGGATGCAGTATTAATTCTGCAGAACTTCTCATTAATAATTCCAATTATCCTGGACGAAGTGATTTTCGTGACGCTATAAATGAAATTCGTGATATTTATGACGAGCCTTCCGATAAGGATATAAACGAGGCTCTGAAAAAACTTGCCGAGGCGAGTGATGCATACGTCGCAACACGCAGGTCGATGGTGGTAAATGTCAGAAACGGAGCCATGTGGAAGGACAACCGAGGTATACCTGTTCAGGCACACGGTGCCGGTTTCGTGCAGGTGGGTGACACATGGTATATGATAGGCGAGGACCGTTCGAAGAGTGTTTCGGACATAAACATGTATAAGTCGAAGGATTTGAAGAACTGGACATTTGTTGGCAACATCGTTTCTAAGTCTACACATCCGGCTCTTGCAGACGGTACGCGTTTCATTGAACGTCCGAAGATTATGTATTGTGCCAAGACCGGACAGTTCGTTATCTGGTGTCATTGGGAAGGCCAATACTATGAGCCGTCTGAAGCCGCTGTTTTCTATAGCGATAATGTTGAGGGACCTTATAAATTCCACTGGGGCGGACGTCCTATGGGCATAGCTTCGCGCGACTGCAATGTCTTCGTTGACGATGACGGAAAGGCTTATTTCATTTCTACTACCAACGGCAACCGCGATTTGGGATTGTTCGAGCTCTCGGATGATTATCTTGATATTGTCAAGCACACAACTATCTTTGCTGGTCAGGGACGCGAAGCTCCGGCACTCGTTAGGGTGGGCGATACCTACTATATGCTCTCTTCCGCTTGTTCGGGTTGGGATCCTAACCAGTGCAAGGTGGCATGGTCGAAGTCGCTGACTTCTGGATGGTCTTCTCTTCGGAGTATCGGCAATCCTATAGCTTTCGACACTCAGGCCGCATCAATCCTAAAGGTTAAGGGCGGCGACGGAACTTCTTATCTTTACGTCGGTGACAGATGGCAGGATCCGGGTTTGGCCGAGTCGAAGACCATTATTTTCCCTGTTGATTTTGAAGACGGTACTTGTGTATATGATTATCGTCAGCAGTTTGATTTTGATATGGGACGTGGTACGTGGAGCGAAGCCGAAACGGAGTCCAATCGTCTGTCAAGAAATGGATGGACGATAATGAATGTTTCCAGTCAAGAAACCAGCGGTGAGAATGGACGTGCCGTAAATATCCTTGATGGCGAGATTGGTACTATATGGCATACTAAGTACAGTGGCGGTACTGCTCAGGCGCCTCACTCTGTATGCATTGACATGAAGAATGTGTATGAAATATCAGGATTCCATAGTGTTCCGCGCCGTGACAATTCTACTAACGGTCTAATACGCGAGTATATATTCTACGTCAGTGTTGACGGAAAGAACTGGCAGGCCGTTTCTGGAGGCAGTTGGATGCCGTATGATTCAGATGTGTATTTCGAACCTGTCAAGGCACGTTATGTGAAGCTCGAGGCTCTGTCGGGAACTTATGCTTCTATGTCGGAGTTTTATGTTCTTCATGATACCGATGAGAACAGATCGGACAAGATGATTCCGTATTATACCTTGAACTCTGGTGCACCGGTGAATTCTTCTGTTGTCGAAGCTGAAGTCGGAGACGATGTCAAGTTCTCTACAGCTACTGAAGGAGCATATTACGGAACGTGGGCTTTCTCAGGACCAAACGACATTAAATCGTCTGTTCGCGAATATACGATTAATAATCTATCTGTTTCTGATTCAGGTGTATATACAAGTCTTTATCTGAACCCTTACAACTACAGCAACCGTGTAGACTACACATTGAAGGTCATCGATGCCACATCTGTTGATGATGTTGTTTCCGGCAGTGCTGAAGTAGTTTCTGTTCGTTATTATGACCTGAACGGTACAGAACTTAAGGCTCCTTTGAAAGGCCGGTGCTGCATCGTCAAGAAGATATATGACGATGGAACTGTGACGGTGGAGAAATCTGTTTATTGATTACTACCTTAACTTTCGATAAATCTATCTTCTGATTTAATGTTATTTCATGAAAAAAGCCCGGCTTCAACCGGGCTTTTTCTTTGAGTGGGGCTTTGACAGCCTTGACCTCACCATTCTATCTTTTTACTACCTTACATTTTGCTTCGATACGTCCTTCTGACTGTATGTTTATTATGTACAGTCCCTGTGGATATTCACCGAGATGGAGAGTGCAGATGTTGTCTGCCATCTTCTGTGTCAGCAGGATTCGTCCGCTGAGATCCTGTACCACGACAGTTCTGTTTTTGTTTGTTTCTTGTCCTGCGGATACATTGCACTCGTCTTCAACCGGGTTAGGCCAAACCTTCATTGTTTCAGCCTCTGCCGATTCAATACCGGTTGCATCGGCTTTAACCTTGATGGTTCCGTCTGTGGTAAGCGAAGCGAGATCCCATTCAAGGCCCTCTCCTGGTTTTTCAGGGCTCATCTGAACGTTTCCTGTGAGCTTAATGGATTTGAATGTCTTGAACAGTTCATAGCTGTCACCGTCCTTGTATTCGCCTCGTCTGTATTCCATTTCGATAATCGGTGACTTCAGTGTTACATCGCCTTCTACCTCGAAATAGTCAATATAGTTGCCTTGTTTTCTTACATGTATGCATCCGCCTTCGTTTACAGTCAGTTGACCGTTTATCTGCATTGAACCTCTCAGATATTCTGACTTTTCAGCTGCTATTGAACCGCCTTCATATACAGTAACGTTGTTTGCAGTTCCATTGCCGCTCAGGCAACCTCCGTTGTAGACTTGTATTGTGCCCTCGCTGCTTCCCTCGCTGTTGAGGAACAGTGTGCCTCCGTATACAGAGAATCCGATAGGTTGTTTGTTTGTCAGTGTGAGTGTTCCTTCTCCGTATTTCTTTACCACTGCAGTGTTTGCGAACAGACCGGCGTATGTTGTCGATTCATTGTTGTAGCCGATTTCATAAGTTCCTCTTCCTACAGTGCATTCCTTGCTTGTAGATGCCAGCGAACCGATTTTTGTCGTCAGATTCACTTCTGTGCCGCTTCCGGCCTTAGTGTGTACCAGCAGAACCTTGTCGTTGAGCACCAGTGATGTTTTAGACATGTCTGTAGCCTGGTTCAGGCGCATTTGTGAGCCTAAGGCGTGGAATGTTCCGTTGAATGAACTCATGTTCATCTGCCAGTCGGCCCTCACGTATGGAGTGGTGTAGTAGATTGTACCTTTTCCTGTCAATTTTCCTGTCAGTCTGCATCTCGAACCGCCTTGCAGAGTCACTTTTGCATCTTCCGGAATTTCGAGCTGATAGTTGAATACAGGTGCTGTTGAGCTGGAGTTGTTGTCGAATATCTTCAGTGTACCTGCATACGCTGTGAGTTTGCTTCCTGCACGTCCGAAAGTGGTGTTCCATGCACCCATGGCCAGAACTCCGTCCTTGAGTATAGTTTCCTTGTATTTGTTGGCACCAGGATAGTTCAGGTTCAGCTGTCCTTTGCCGTCTTTTACAAGTATACCTTCACCGTCGATTATGCCTTTCAGAGCTGTAAGTCCTGAAGGAATGTTCATTGTTACAGTATCCTCGATTGTCAGTGGTCTGTCTGTTGATGTATTTGTAGCCGAGATTTCAAGTTCTGTATCCTTCATGGTCAAGTTTCCTGCGGTTGCAGTTGCAGCACCGAGCGAACTGGCTTCTCCACCTTCGCCCAGCTGTTTGATTTTTACTTTTCCTCCTTCAAGATTTACTGAACCTGTAAACGAATGCTTGTTGCCGTTTATTTCAAGCGTTCCGTTTCCTTTCTTTATCAGTCCGCCTTTTCCGCTGAAGCCTCCCTCGCCGTTCAAACTGTAGTTTTCATCGGATGTGAAGAGAATATCTCCAACAGGCAACAGTTCGTTCAGAGTGACATCCTTTACAGAAGCATCGTCGTTGAAAATGATGCTGTCTCCTGCCACGAAAGCCGTAGGCTGACCGTTAAGGATGAAGTTGGAAGCTGAATAGTCTAGTGTTCCGCTCTCTTCGCCTGTCCATATCACATTGGCCGAAGGGCCTCTCTGTTCATTTATCGTAAGAGTTATCGTGTTGCCGGTTCTTTCCAGTACGTATGAATAACCTTCAAGTCCTTCAACCTTTATAGTTTCTGCGGGTATTCTTCCGCTCTCCGGCAGTCCTGAAGCGTTTCCAGTCCATGAGATGAGCTTGTATGTACCTGGCGATGCTTCATTTCTTTCTGGCATGAAACGCATGATTACCGGTGAAGCGAAATGGATATCTCCATTTACCGCAATCTCGTCTGAAACAGGATTCTCTATGCCGTCCAGTGTCATTTCCAGATATACCTTGGCATTAAGGTTCAGATTCTTGTCAAATGTAAGTTTGCCGACAACAGCATTTTCATTTCCCGGTTGTATTCTGCATCCTTCGTAGTTGAGTGCGCCTTCAAACACCACGTCGCCCTTTATACGTCCGGTTCCTGCGAGTGTTCCGCGTGCTCTTATGTGCAGAGTATCATTTATTTCACTGTTTATTTCCAGAGTTCCTTCGGAAATGTATGTGTTGCCTTTATGCTTCAACGGAACGTTGACAATGAGTTTTCCTCCCATGCTTTTCCAGAATTCCGTTTCGCCACTGGTTTCTCCGTTTCCGTTCCACGTCAATGTCTGTCCTTTAGGTATCATTGCGAATACTGTGTCCGGACATACTGTTCCCTGTATGTCTACAGTCTTGTTTCCGCTCATGTCAAACATCACACTTTTGCCGTCGCTCCATGTTGTTCTGTTGCTTCTGTTTGAATCAACAAAACCTCCGCTTCCGTTCTGCCATACAGTGCCGTCCTGCCATATACAGTCGGCCTTCATTATCGGAGGAAGCGGTGGGGCAGGCATGTCATACCCGAGATAGAAGTCTGTGAACGGACTCTGGTAGTAGCTTCTAGTTGTACACTGCAATCTGTATGCCGGATTCTGTATAAGGCTGTACATGGATTCTTCTGTTTCGAAATCAGTTGAGAATCCGACGATACCTACGCATCCCTTGTCTTCGTATACACGCTTGAAGATTAGTTCTTCTCTCCAGTCACCTATTATGTCGCCGAAGAACATAGGTCTTTTACCGTTTTCCGACTTGATTGTATATCCGCTCAGTTTTCCCATCTCAATGAGTCGGTTTCCATTGAATTTGCGTACGTCAGGGTTGTATCCGCTTCCGTCTGGTGAATCAAGCTTTTCCCTGTCGAGAGCGCCGTCCCACCAAACGCCTTCTGTAGGCCATGTCGTAGCCAATCCTGGTATGATTTCTCCCTTTGCGTCGTACACATTGCCGTCCATGGCGCTCCACAGCTCGTAACCGATGTGGTCTGGATCCACGTCCATTGCCATTCCGCGTCCTACATCGCCTACTCCGCCCATGTACCATTTCTTTATGGCTGTACCGTCTGCTGCGTCGTAGAGAATCTGTCCGAGCATGTCGGGTGCGTCCTGCTGTATTGCAAATGTTTCCAATCCTGGTCTTTCCGGGTCTATATCTCCGGTGTGGAAGCGGTCTCCGTGCGATATTCCGGCATTGAAGAGAGTAGTTCCGTCGCCAGTCATAGCATATCCACCCTCAAGCATCTCGTCGCGTCCGTCACCGTCTACGTCAGCGATACGTATCTGATGGAAAGATGCACCGCCGGCAGGCTGTGTGAACAGTTCCTTGAAATCTCCGGTTTTGCCGTTGTTGAATTCGTATGCCCATGCCGAAACATAATACTGGTGTCCGTACTTCTGATGTCTGCTCATGTGCTCGAATACCACTGCCGGATGCAGTCCGTCAGGGTAAAAGATACCTATGTGTCCCTGCAGGCAGAAATAGTCGCCGTCCTGATAATAGTCGGCCTTGTTGTCGCGGTTGTAGTAGCCCGGGTAAGTCATTTCAATGCTTGTCTTTTCCTCACCCGTAAGACCGTCTATGACTGTGATGTACTGAGGCGGATTACGTTTGGTCTGTTTGTAGTAGTCTGTAATGCCGTCATTGTCTGTATCAGCATTGTCGGAGTGAAACAGATACTTTCCCCATACGTTTGTCTTGCTGTCCCAGAATCTTGTTCCGTCGCTGGTCTTCATTATGACTTCAGCCTTTCCGTCGCCGTCAATGTCGTATGCTGTCACCATGTCGTTGTGGCCGTCGCAAATATTTACGTTCGGTCCCATGTCGATGGTCCACAGTCTCTTTCCGTCGCGTCGGTAGCCTTCCACCTTGTCTGAACCGCCGTTGGTAGAGAGCCTGTCGACAACGTAGTCATATTCGCCGTCGCCGTCGAGGTCTGCCGGCCACACAAATCGTGTTGTATAGTCGGTTGTAGGGAGAAAACCGTCGAAGTCTATCTCCATGAATATACCCCTTACGTCGTGTTCTGTAATTGTATATGGTTCGCTGAGTGCGCTTTCAGTTCCGTTGTGTACTATTGTCACCGCCAGTTGGCTTCCTTTCGGAACGCTTGTTGTTGTAGAGCTGAAGTTGGTCTTGATCAGCGGTTGCTGATTAAGTTTCGTGAATGAGCCTCCGTTGGCTCTTTTGCAGTATACGTTGTATCTCGCGTTTTCCGGCTCCTGAACCAGTTTGCGCCATGATATCAGCACGTTGCTGCCGTTCTGCACAGCCACAACTCCGCGTCCAAGCTCCTGATGCATCCGTTGTGCATGTATAGGCAATGATGCTGCCATCATGATACCGGCCCATAATAGATACTGTTTCTTACCCATGTTATTATTATTTAAGTTGATTGTTTTTTATTCCTTTACTCTGTCGTCGGCGTCCAGCGGCATGAGGTGCTGTAGAAATTCAGCCTCTACGATGCGCAGTTCGTTTCCTGTCTCTTCGGCATTAGGAGTCTTGTACAAGTCCAGATCGCTGTCCACCGGTGCTGCAAGTTCAGTTATCTGTCCGAATCCTTCCTTTTCCTTCACCTGTCCTTTGAGCCTGATGGTCATTTGCTTTGCCTCTACCGGACGCAATCTTATGTGTACGTATCCCAGCGATTTGTCTGTCTGTCCGCTCCACACCAGAGTAGAGTCGGCATAAACCTCTATCGGATAGCTTCTCATTCTCCAGCCCGTCAGCTTCATGCAAAGCTCGTCCACGGTCGAAGGCTTGTCGAATGTATATGTAATCCATCCTGTAGCCAGACGTCCGTCATTGCACCATTCGCTCCTTTCGTTGTCGTCGATGCTCAGCCTTGCACGGTCCTCGTTTGCGCCGGCTTTCACGTCAATGACGTTTATGCTTCTTTTTGTTTCCTTGAACGCTTCTCCCTCAGGTGTCTCTCCTCGTCCGAACTGTCCTTTCAGGTTCTCTCCAGGCAGACTTCTGCACAGTCCGTCCTTATTGTCCACCGCTCTCGATTTCCATGTAACGGCAGTACCGTTCAGTCCTTCAGCTTCAGCCCTAAGAGTGATTTTTCCTGCCTCTCTGGTACTTCTTACCAGAACTCTGTTCACACCGCATTCCACAGGCAGATTCTTCGACAGTATGAAGTTTGTCGGTGCATCTCCCCATCCGTTTCTGCGGCTTTCCTCGTATTCTCCGTAACGCGCAGCTATTCCGCCTCGCCATTCCGCAGGTCCTTCAAGTGTGAAGTTCACCATCGTATTGTCTGTAGGACAGCGTCTTCCTTCACTGTCAACCACCTCAAATTCCACCAGAGCCAGGTCTGCACCGTCAGCCGCAAAACCTTCAGGTGATGTCATTACCTTCATTCTTATGCTTTCCGGTTTGCCGGCAGTCTGCAGTGTGTCGCTCGAGCATACTTTTCCATCATAGTCCAGTCCGTTGGCTATCAGTGTGCCGGCCTCGAACTTCACTTTGTCGAACGTATGCAGAAAAGCATATTCCCTCTTTCCCTGGCCTATCAGTTTGCCGTTGAGCCATAACTCGGTTCTTGGAGCAGTCGACACCACATATATCGGTTTCACCGTACCTTCCGGATAATTCCAGTGGCCGATGATGTGCGTGCGTTCCTTTTCCGTATCCACCCATCCGCTCCACATCACCTGATGGGCATAGAAACTTTCTTTCGGCAGTCTCATGGCATCTGTCACACCGCTGGCTCTGTAGTTCGATTCTCCTCTCGAATGTGTATTCGTGTCTGAGAATATGATTTTCGTTCCTCCCGAGCTGACTCTCTTACCAGTACCCGGTCTTTCTCGCCAGTAGTCATACCAGCGCTTCACATGCTCCACAGCCAGCATGTCCTGATTGAGGTTGTACGCCGAAGCGTCTGCATTCTTGTAGAGCGGTCCGACACCGTTCTTGTGATAAGGATAGCTCCAGTCGTCCCAGTATTTTCTCAGTCCCTCGTCGCGCGAGTATTCCATTGCCCACATAGGATGCTTTGCACTTTTGTTTATGTAAAGCATCTCGCCTCCATATTCGGCCTCGTCAATGTCCAGCATCTCGCGGCTTCCTATAGCACGTCCTCCGTGCGGATCATATTTATCTCTAATAGCCTTCATTCCCAGCATGTGTTCTCTGGAAATACCCTTGTTTCCGCATTCGTAGAAAACAATGCTCGGATTGTTGCGGTTGTATATGATGGCGTCTCTCATCAGCATACAGCGCTGTTCCCAACGTCTGTCGTTCACGTCGCGTTCGGAGTCGCCTGCCGGCATAGCCTGAATCAGTCCTACGCGGTCGCACGATTCCACATCCTGTTTCCACGGTGTCACGTGCATCCATCTTACCAGATTTGCACCGCTTTCAACCATAAGGGCATTTGAGTAGTCGCTCAGCCATGCCGGTACGCTCATTCCTACTCCCGGCCATTCGTTGCTCGTTCTCTGCGCATAGCCTTTCATCTGCATTACGCGTCCGTTCAGCCACACCTTGCCTTGTCCGAATTCCGTTTTTCTGAATCCTGTGCGTGTTGTCGTTTCGTCTATGCACTTTCCGTCGCGCATGATTCTCGTCTTGACTGTGTACAGATATCCGTATCCCCAGCTCCAGAAGTGCAGTTCTCCGGCTCTTCCCGACGTTCTCATAGTGCATGTCGCGCCCGGTGCAAGCTTCATTTCTTCCGATCTGCATACCGTTTTGCCGTTCTTGAATCTTACAGCTTTACCATTTGCATCGGTCATTTCCATTTCGTAGTATACTGTACACTCTTTTCCGCTTTCGTTCTTTATTTCGCTCTCTGCACATATAGTAGCCTCGCGTCCTTCAATGTTGAAGTCCGAAGCATATACATACACACCTGTTGTTCCAAGATTGCTGAACAGAGGCAAAGTCTGGTATACAGGTCCGGTGATATGCAGTTTCACATGTTTCGGTATACCTCCGTAGTTGGCGTTGAAATTCCTGTCGTTCCATTGGTATCTCGAATACTTCTGTCCTCTTTCCCTATATGTCCAGCTGTTGTCCACACGTACTGCCACCTTATTGTCGCCGTCCATGTCGATGTATTTCGTAAGGTCAATTCCGAAAGCCATAACACCGTTCTCGTGAAATCCCGCATGCTGTCCGTTTATCCATACATCTGCACATTGGCGTACACCCTCGAACTCAATGAACACTTTTCCGCTGTTTTTTGCACCCTTCGGCATTCTGAATGTCTTGTAGTACCAAACCACCGTATCGCTCAGTTCTGCAATCTGTACCCTGAAAGCTTCATCCTCGTTGAAAGCTCTTGGCAGTGAAACCGTCTTGTCATTATCGGTTTCGTCTTGTCCCTTGTCCGAGAAAATCTTTTCCGGTTCAATGTCGCCAATGTGCAGTTTCCAGTCGAGGTCGAAATTGAAGCACATTCTCTTGTTCCATGATTCTGTTTTTCCCTTTGCCGTTGTTCCTGCGGCTAAGTTTTCTGACGCAGCACCCAATAGAATGAATATAGCTGCGGCAAGCAGTCTTATGTTCCATCTGCACATTGCGTCGTAAACTTTAGTGATGATGTTTTTCATATCTACAGTTGTTTTTGATTCATGTCGCAAATTTAGTCCGCGGCCCCCCTTGCATTCTTGTAATATCGTTCAATTCCTTGTTTATTTGTTCACACTTGCACTTTACAAAGCCTTTATTTGCGTTCAGGAGCCGATTTTTGCTAATTTTGTACATACGGAAAGCATTTAGACTATGAAGGCGCGTATATATCTGTTTCTACTTTATTTTTCTCTTTCGATACTCTTTGCCGGCACATCTTCTGCCGATGTATATCTTAAGTCATGGCAGATGACCACAGGCCACGGACTTCCCAACAACAGTGTCAGGTGTCTTCTCCAGGACTATCACGGACAGATATGGATAGGCACGCAGAACGGCCTTGCGGGTTTCAACGGCAATGACGTTTCGCTGTTCGAGCCCGACAGCAGTTCTCGTCATGCCTTCCTGAGCAAAAAAATCAGAGCCGTAGTAGAAACACCTTCGCACCGCCTGTGGGTTCTTACAGGACATGATCAGGCCATGTGTTTCGATCTTCTCCTGCGCCGTTTCATACCTGTCGACCGTAGCGGAGCCATGTACCTGCCGGCCAATCATATCCATAAGGGCGCAGACGGACGTATCTGGTTGTGGCATTCCCGCTCTCCTAAAGCCTATTGCGTCACCGACACACCGTCAGCCGACCGCTGTCTTCACGTGTCCTGCATTCCAGTTTCGTCTCCTGTTTCGTTTTTCCATGAATCTCCTTCTTGTGTATGGATAGGCTCTGGCCGGCATCTGTATCGTGTCTCTTCCTCGCGGTGCAGTCTTGTCTCTTCGGATTTTGTATGGAAAAGTGCCGTCACTCACGGTCGGCGCACATACCTTGCAACCGTCGATGGACGTTTGTTTATGTCCGAGCCGGGTACCGCTTTGACCAGTCTTGCACAACTTCCTTCATCATCAGAAGTCTCGTCGCTGGTATGGTGGCGCGACCGGTTGGTTGTCTTCACTTCTACTTCCACAGCCTATGCATTCGACCCATCCACCTTGCACCTTTCTCTCTGTCCCGAACTCAACATACCGGGTGCAGACATCGTCTCAACTGCTGGAAGTACATCATGGTTGTCAAATTCGTCGGGAACTCTTTATGCACTCAACGATACACTTTCCTCACCCCTGGTTCTCCCGCTTCTTGACAGCAGACTGATGTCGGCCGTCGATCAGGAACGCTTCTGCATATTGCAGGATTCCCGCGGACTTGTTTGGATAGCATCCTACGGCAACGGCCTTTTCCTCTACGACCCTGTTGATTCTTCATTGAAGCATTACACGGCCTCCGACCGTTTTCCGCTTTTCGGTTCCGATTTCCTGTATTGCGTCATGGAAGACCGTTCCGGCGATATCTGGATTGGTCAGCAGAATGCAGGTCTGGCCCATCTTTTTGTCATTCGCCACGGTGCCGTGCGCCGTTTTGATACAGTCGAAACCGGATCATCCGCCCGTTCCGAGGTGAAGGCGCTCTGCACCGATACTGACGGACGTATGTTCATAGCCGGCAGAGATGCCGTAGTAGATGTCCGTTCCGTTTCCTCCGGCAAGCTCCTTTCTTCCATGTCGCTTCCGTCTCCAGCCTATTCTCTGTGGTGGGATTCCATCAGTCATCGGCTCTGGATAGGAACACGCAAGAATGGTTTGTTTGTCGACGGTCGACCGCTTCAGCTTTCTTCTGACAGTCCTCTGTCTTCTGCTGCTGTTTTTGCCGTGCGCACCGACAGCAAAGGCCGTTGTTGGGCAGGCACTTTCGATTCGGGACTCTTTGTAGGACAATTCTCAGGCGGAATGTGGCGCTTCACTAATCCTTTCGGTTCCACAAAACCTGCACGCCAGATACGCGCTATGGATGAAGATTCAAAAGGGAATATTTGGGCTGCAACCGACCGCGGACTGCTGGTTTTCAGTCCCGAAGGTCTTACGGGTAACCCTTCTGCCTACATGCTTTTCAATCCGGACAACAGTTCTCTGCGCGATTACGAAATAAATGCACTGACTGTTGATTCCGAAAATCGTGTCTGGATTGGTACAGTTGGGCACGGCTCAGCCTGCTGCAGATTGACCGGCAATAAGTTGGAAACCCGCTATTTTGATTCTTCGGCAGGTCTTGCATCCAATGAGGTACAGGCCATTGTGGAGGATACGGACGGCCGTATATGGGTTGCCACCCAGTACGGACTGAGCTGCAAACTGCCGTCATCCGACCGTTTCATGTCCTATTTCCTTTCGCCTACACTCCAGGGCGACATGTATTCGGCCAATGCCGTGTCTTCTCTTTCCGACGGGCGTATAGTTTTCGGCACTTGCGACGGTCTTGTCTTCATATCGTCCGACGGCATGATGGTGCGCGACCGTGTTTCCCGAAGTCCGCAGTTGTCCGAACTTTATGTCAACGGCACCCCGTTTGTCGTTGATGAAGATTCTGCGGGACATGTGCTTCCTTTTTCACTTCCTCACGACCGCAATTCGTTGCTGTGGCGTTTTTCCAATCTCGACTATTCGCGTTTCCGCTCCTCGCTCTACAGCTGTTATCTTGAAGGCTACGATGATGAATGGAGCGTTCCGATGGAGCCTGGAGAGGTTCTTTACCGCAACCTCCCTCCAGGCGATTACTGCCTGAAGGTCCGTTCCTGCAACAGTTCCGGCATCTGGTGCTCCGACTACGCTTCTTTCCGTTTCACCATACGCCAGCCGTTCTATCTCACCTGGTGGGCCTGGTGCATTTATGCGGTGCTTCTTGTAGTTGCCGTCGTTTCGGCATATACGATAACGCGTAAGATATTAAGACTCAAGCAGAAAGTGAAACTTGAACAGGAACTGTCGGCTTTCAAGCTTAGGTTTTTCATACAGATGGTCAACGACATACGCCAGCCTCTTGTCCGCCTTTACGATTCTGCTTGTCGTCTGCCGTCAGGCAACGAACAGGCCGAAGCTGTCAGAAGTCAGGCTTCGCAGATGCGTTCAGTACTTTCGCGCATGCTTACTTTCAACGGCAATGCGTCGGATGCAGATATAACCGGCACGGTGGCAGACGACATGCCTTTAGAAAATGAAAAAGCCGACTCGGACAGTGCAAAGTCCGAATCGGCATGTGTATGTGATGAGGCTGACTGTTGTTCTGAATCAGCCGAGGTAGTTGAGGCTGGTAATGCTCCTGCAGACAGCGTTTCGGCCAATGAAAGCGTCTCAGAAGTACAGTTGTCTGCCGGAAAAGAAACGTCTGATTTCGTCGTTCGTCTTGATGACATTGTCGCACGCAATCTTTCCCGTCCTGATTTCACTGTAGATGAGATGGCCGAACTTTTGGGCTACAGACGAACCACGTGCTACCGTAAAATCAAGGATGCTACGGGCATGACACCCAACGACTATCTTCGCAAAGTTCGTCTAAAGCGTGCAGCCGAATTGCTTCTCGATGACCGTCTCAATGTATCCGAAGTCGCTTATCGTGTTGGTTTTGAAGACCTTTCCTATTTCAGCAAATGCTTCAAGGCCTATTTCGGCATTGCTCCTTCCGGATTTGTGCGTCGTGGCAGGTGAGTTTCCGATGGCCTATTTCGGTCTTGTCTGCCCGTTGCCCCGTATGGTCCACTTGTATGTAGTTATTTCTTCAAGTCCCATAGGACCGCGTGCATGCAGTTTCTGAGTGCTTATGCCTATTTCTGCACCCAGTCCGAACTGTGCTCCGTCGGTGAATGATGTCGGTGCGTTGACGTATACGCAGGCCGCGTCAACATTTTTCAGGAATTTTTCTGCTGTGTCGTCATTCTCCGTTATGATGCATTCGCTGTGTCCCGAACCGTGTCCAGCAATATGTTCCATTGCTTCTTCTGCGTCCTTGACTGTCTTTATTGCCATAGTATAAGATTGGAATTCAGTTCCGTAGCTTTCTTCTGTGGCTTCTTTCAGCAGTTCTTCCGGATATTTCCCTTTTAGAACATTGATGGCTGGAGCATCGGCATATATAAGCACGTTGCTTGCAATGAGAGGTTCGCACAGTGCCGGCAGATCCATAAGTCTTTCGGCATTTATTATCGTGCAGTCGAGCGCATTGCACACGCTGACCCTTCTTGTCTTGGCATTGTTGATGATGGCTTTGCCCTTTTCCAGGTCGCCGTCCTTGTCGAAATATGCATGGCACACGCCTGCACCGGTTTCTATGACAGGCACGCTGGCTTCGTCGCGTACGAATTTTATCAGTCTTGAACTGCCGCGCGGAATTACCACATCGATATATCCGTTTGCATGCAGCATCTCTGCTGTAGCCTCATGTGTTGCAGGCAGCAGCTCAATGGTGTGTTCATCCACGTTGTGCCTTCTGAGTACTTCCTTTATGAGTGCCACAGCCTCTCTGTTGGAGCAGTCGGCATCCTTGCCGCCCTTCAGCACGCAGGCACTTCCGCTCTTGAGACACAGCGAAAACACATCGAATGTCACGTTCGGTCTTGCCTCGTATACGATGCCTATTACTCCGAACGGAACGCTTACCTTCTTCAGTTTCAGCCCGTTGGGAAGAGTCCTTTCCATGAGTGTACGTCCGAGCGGACTTGCCAGTTTGGCCACGTTGCGCATGTCGCCGGCAATTCCTTCGATGCGTCCTTCTGTCAGTTTGAGGCGGTCGTACATCGGATTCTCCTTATCCATTCTTTCGAGATCCTTCGCGTTTTCGGCCAGTATCCTGTCTGTCTGCTTCTCTATCTCGTCTGCAGTATCGTTCAGAATACAGTTTATTTCTTTTTCATCGAGCGCGGCCAGGCTCCTTCCGGCCTTTTTCGCCTGCTCAAATATAGTTTTCAGATTCATGTTCTTCTATTTATTCTTCTTGTTTTTACTCAGTGTAGAGATAGTCGTAGTGCACCAGCGGTTTGCAGTCGCGCTTGCCTAGCACCTTTCGTGCCTCTTCGCTGTCGTAGCCTATGCGTCCCACTCCGATTTCATTTCCTGCTTCATCGAGGATTCTTACAATGTCATTGTGTTCGAAGTCGCCGTCGACAGCCGTTGCACCCACAGGCAGTATGCTCACCGCCTTTCCGCTTCTCACCATGTCGGCCGCGCCTTTGTTCAGGTGTATGGCTCCTTTGGCAAATCCTCCGCTGTGTGCAATCCATTTCTTTACGCTCGACACGTTCTGTCCTGACGGGATGAACTCCGTGCAGCGCGTGTTCTCGTTTCGTTCCATCAGTTCCAGAAGAACATTGTCGCGTTTGCCGTTGGCAATGACGACGGCAATGCCCTCATCGGCAACCATTCTTGCAATCTTGTTCTTTGTTGTCATGCCGCCGCGTCCGAATCCCGATTTTTCTGCCGATATGTATTCCGACAGGTCTCTGCCCGGTTCCACATATCTTATCAGTTCAGCTCCCTCGCTTCCCGGTTTGCCTGTGTATATGCCGTCAATGTTGCTGAGAATTATAAGCATCTGCGAGTCCATCATTGTTGCAATAAGGCCGGAGAGCTCGTCGTTGTCGGTAAACATCAGTTCCGTAACCGATATTGTGTCGTTTTCGTTTACAATAGGCACAACACCGTTGTCAAGCATCACCATCATGCAGTTGCGCTGATTGAGGTAGTGTCCGCGCGAACCTAAACTTTCTTTGGTTGTCAGTACCTGTCCGGTGGCAATGCCGTGTTCGCGGAACAGTTCGTAATAGCGGTTTATCAGTTTTGCCTGACCCACGGCAGAGTAGAGTTGTCGCTGATCCACGCTGTCAAGCTTCTTGTTCAAGTGCAGTTCGCTTCTTCCGCTTGCTACGGCACCAGATGAAACAAGTATTACCTCCGTGCCCATCTTTCTCAATTCTGCCACCTGGTCGACTATGGCCGACATGCGCGTCACGTCGAGTGTGCCGTCTTTTCTGGTGAGCACATTGCTGCCTATTTTTATGGTTATTCTGTTGTTCATCTCAAAAAACTTCTTGTTTGTTGCAAATTTATGCAATATAAGCGTAAATAATAATTTTTTGCAGCCAAAAAACTCTTATCTGCATCATTTGTGACCATTGCAGTATGTGTTCTAATGCGATATCTCTGACATTGCGGGCGCCCGCATTCAACACTCCGAGGGCTCGCAGATAAAATTCCGAGCCCTCAGAAATAAATTTGTGAGCCCCCGCGTATTTTTTTGAGCCTTAATGTTTATAGCGAAACAGCACATTTACATTGCGCTATATATACTATATATAATAAGGTATAGGGATACTTTGTTTTTCCCATGTTTTTACCTAAATGCCAACTTCAATCGATTTAAACATCTTATTTCAAGTTGCTCATATTGAACACTAAATATCGCATATTGTGTATAATTGGTTAAAAATGCCTAATGATTTTTTGTTTTAGTGTGGCATATACATACAAAAATGAAATATTTTTGTATTATTGCATACCCAATAAGCTATTTAGTAGGGTAATAGAGAGAAACTGTGACTTTAGATTTAAGGAATATGAAAAATAGCCTTTTTATATTCTTTGTTATATTCTGAACTTAAAAAAATGGGTATGATTTTTGGATACTTGAAACCTAAACATCTATTGTTCTCTGCCGCACTTCTGTCTGCTTCTTATCTGAATGCAGCCAATGACAAGACAACTGTCGAGCAGGTGACTTCTTCTGTAACTGTTTCTACTGAGACAGATTACCACATCACCAATGCAACACAGCCTTTCGGAATGGCGGGAAGCATAGATATCACAAATGAAAATGCGGTAGTTGTGTTCGACAACATCAAGCCGTCAAAGGTAATCAGCACTTATCTGGCCAACATCTATGTTAACGGCCAGCCTGCAGTCAACGACGAAAATGTCAGAGTGTGTATCTATACAAACGGTGCATGCGTATATCCTCACAAAGGTACTGGATATACTCCGCTGACAGTGTATACAGAAAAGGACTATGCAGGAGAAAGCAAGGGCGATTTCACACCTAATACTTATTATAAGTCCCTCGGAGCTTTTGACAATGCGATAAAGTCTTTCAAGCTCAAGCGCGGATACATGGTTACGCTTGCAACTTCTTCGGACGGAACAGGCTACAGCCGATGCTTCATTGCGCAGGACGAGGATCTTGAAGTATCCGAACTCCCGAATCTGTTGAAGAATAAGGTTTCTTTCATAAGAGTACTCCCTTGGCAGAATATATCAAAGAAAGGTAATGCTGGTTCTGATTTCACACAGATAGGCAACCTCAACTGTACATGGTTCTACGGATGGGATGCTGGAAACAACAGCCAGACAGACTTCGAATATGTTCCTCATCGTCACCATATCGGATGGCCTTCATTCTCACAGATTAACGAACGAGTTAATGTTACACATGTTCTCGGACACAACGAACCAGACAATGGGGTAGGTGGTGAACAGCCAAACACACCTGAAGAGGTTTGCAACGAATGGTCTAACATGATGCAGTCTGGATTGAGAATAGGTTCACCTGCTGTTGCAAGCAATATTACAGGATGGCTTCAGCCTTTTATTAAGCTTTGCGATGAGAACAATCTGCGTGTAGACTTCGTTGCAGCTCACTGCTACTGGTACAACAGCGGTAGCGGATACAATAGTAACGTAAACTGGTATTATAGTCTGTTCAAACGTCCTATATGGATTACCGAGTTCAACTACGGTGCAAACTGGACTAATGAAACATGGCCTGATGCTGACCGAAGCGGTACTGCTAAGAACTATGAGCATCAGAAGGCAGGACTTTCAAGCATTGTCAGCGCTCTTGAGTCAAACCCTCATCTTGAAAGATACGCTATCTACAACTGGGTACAGGATTGCCGAATGGTGTATAATACCAACGATGCAAGTCTTGCAGACAAAGGTTATCTGACACCTGCCGGTGAATGGTATGCAGATCTCAAATCTAACGTTGCATACACAGGCGGTGACGGATATGTTCCGGTTTGGAACTACAAGTCTCCTACTGATCTCGAATTGGAGTATTCAAGAGTCAGCAAGAGAGTCAGTTTCACTTGGACAATGAAGAATGGTGAGCAGACTGATTCTATGTGGCTGGAAAGGAAAACCGCATCTGATTCCGACTATCAGCCGATTGCAAAATTCGAGCAAAGCACAAAGACTTCTTTCTCATACGAATATGATGACCTGAATGGAGTTAGCGGAATTGTGAAATATAGAGTACACAGCTTCGATTCAGACGGAAAGGATAGATATTCAGGTGAAGCTAGTCTTTCTATAGGTGCAGCTGAAGGAGATAAGACTATGCAGTACGGTGAACTCAACGTAAGCAACACAGATGAAATCTCTACTGACTTTGTTGAGACATTCGACGAGACTCCAGCTGTATTCATGGGTATATGTACTTACAAGAATTCACAGGTGGGAGTTGCCAATCTGTTGACTTCAATCACTACTTCAAGATTCACATACAATGTGCTTCCTTGGGAATATGCTTCTTCACAGACTATTGCAAATGCAGAAACTATTCCTTTCATGGCTATGCCTCTCGGAAACACAACTTACGGTGACATGGATGTAGAAGTAGGTACATTCAAGGCAAACAGCGATACTGTTGAGGTAACATTTACAGAAGCATTCCCTGAAGGCGTTACACCTGTAATAATTTCAGAGCTCCGCAATCCTGTTCTTAAGACAAATGCCATATCGATAAAGACATTTGACGTAACCAACAAGGGATTCAAGTGCAAGCTCATGTATGAATATGGTGTCAACAAGAATATTGCTGTAAATCTCAACGTTGTATATATGGCGGTTACACCGGGTACACACAATCTCGGAAATGGAAAGATTCTCTCTGCGGGATTTGGTAACAACGACCTTTACTCAACAATCTTCAAGTCCGAGACATTTACAGTAAATACTCCGGACGGTGAACAGCAGCTTAAACTCTACAATCCTTTGATTTTCGGAGCTTTGCAGACTTGCAACATCGATGCTGCTACAATCGTTCGCCAGCATTCAGTTGTGACTGAAGAGGATGAAGAAGGTAATGAGTACGTGACAAGTGCACGTATCGTACGTCAGGTAGACAAGTCGAATACTACAGTTACAAATAACTCTGCTTCTGCAGATAAATTCGGATGGATTACTCTCAGCGATGATCCAGACTATGATCCTAGCACAGGTATCGGCGATGTTGTGACTGTTGTATCTGACGAGAACCCTCTCGAAGTAAGTGTTGTCAACAGAATAATCTATGTTGAAAACGCTGAAAATTATGAAGTTTACACTGTAAATGGTATGAAGGTTGCTGCAAACGCAAGCCAGGAACCTGGTATCTATGTGGTACGTTCTGGAAACAGATCTGCTAAGGTTATGGTGAAGTAATTCTGAAACTTATATAATCTGCGGGTCTTCAAATAGAACTTTTGGAGGCCTGCAGATATTATAGATAATATAAGTATACCTTGCAAAACTTAAACCTTAACAGATTTAATGATGTAGGTATATAATTTTATCCTTTTACTAACAACTAACAACTTAACTAAAAACAATGAAGAAACTGTTATCTATGGCCGCCATATTGGCGGTGAGTGCAACATCTTATGTTGCGCAGGCACAGATGACCAATGAAGACCTTCAGCCAGGCGACACAGTCGAGTTTGAAGGTAAGCAGTGGTTGGTCGGTCCTAATGTTATCACAAACTCTTCTTTTAATGAGGTGACAGAGTCTGGACTTATTACAGGATGGACCGTCGGAGGTGGTAAATCTGCTGATAATCAAGCAGAATATGATGCTATCCCTGAAGATGCTAGTTATAAGCCTATGAAACTCAGCAGTGGTTTCACTGCTTATACTGAAGGTGGATTCGATGGTGGCGCATACATCAGATCAAATGGATCTGGTGGTGCTGATGCTACTAGTTCCATTGTTACGAGATGGCATATAGATCCAGGATATAAGTATTATTTTACATTCTGGATGAGAGGACAAGGTAAAGAGAATCAGTTTGTGCCATGCGTTTCTATTACTCCTGAGAAATCAAAGATGGGAGGAATGAACGAGTTGAAGGGTACTGATAACAAAGGAATCTTGCATAACGGTACAACTCTTCTTGGAAAGAACGGTGAAGATCCAAATGAAACTTCTTTCGGATTTTCTAACTATATCGACAATGACACTTGGGCTCAGACAAGTATCTTTTTCGATTCTGAAGAAAGTACATATCTCCAGTTCAACTCTCGTTGGATGCCAAATACAACATGCTTGGACGGATTCTATCTTGCAAAGTTGTATGATATAGAAACAACATCAAAACAGGATATCTGGAAGATTTTGGTTGATGTGGCTATGCAGAATGCTTTGAATTATGCAGATGAGTTGGAGGATTACCCAGGATTGCAGAATCCTTTGTATGACCTTGAAATGGACTACGGTGAAGGCTATGTTCCAGAGACAGAGGAGGAGGCTAACAATGCTGTAGCTACAATCAACGCTGCAATTTCAAAGGCTGAGCAAGGTGCAGTTTACGCTACTGAAATTAAAACTGTTTTTGAAAAGATTGAACGACTTCTTTCAGCTTCTGAACTTTATGAAGGTGTAGAAGCTTTGAGCGAAACTTATTCTGAGTTTAGCGATAGTTATGATCCTGCTGTTTGGGGAACAGATGAGTATGCTTCTGCAATAGAGGCTTTGAATAAGGCTATAATTGATTACTATTATTCTCAGTCATATTCAGAAGATGATCCAGCAGACTATACTTTCTTGGTAACTGCTCCTCAGTTCTGTATTGAAGAGGCTGAACCTACAATTGTTGATGGTGTATTTAACTATCCAAATGTTGCTAACTACACAAACGGACAGTCTAATTCCGACAGTTCTTCAGAGGGTTGGTATAAAGGATCTTTCACTGCTGGAGACCAGAGACTTAACTATGTTCAGCAGAGAATGTGTTGGAATGCATGGGCAACAAGTTTTGATGAAGTTAGCATCAATCAGAATATAGAAGGAATTCCAAATGGTTATTATACTGTGTCAGCAGATCTTACAACTCAGGCTGGATGTGTAACTGACCAGCGTGTATATGCTAAGTCTGCATTAAGCGAGGCTGAGTCTGCTTCAATGAATGCCGACAATGTTTATTGGATGGTAGATGCACCATACGAAGGAATATGGGAAACTTTGACTTCTGCAAAGGTTATGGTTTCTGACGGTAAGCTCACTATAGGTGCCAAAGGTACTGGTGATACAGAGCATCTTCCTACAGAATTTGGTGGAACAAATACAGACCACAGAAGAGGTTGGTTCTGCGTGACAAACTTCAAGCTCCACTATTATGGACCGCTTTCTGAAGAAGATACTAAGGCTGCATTCGAAAAGAAGATTGCAGAATTGCAGGCTCAGTGTGACACTATGGCATTTAAGGCAGATAAGGCCGCTTATCAGGATTCTATCAACAAGTACAAGGCTGCTTCAAGCATAGATGAAATGAACGAGGCTCTTGTTGCTCTTGCTGTTGCTCAGACAACTGCAGCTACTTCTATCGAAAAACAGGTTTCTGTTAAGTCTGGTATTACTGCTGCTTTGACTGATTCTATTGACAACGGTGCATACGAAGGTGACTACCTCACAATGGCTACTAAGTTCCGCGATTGCATGTTGGCTGAAATCAATGCAGAAGATGCAACTTACACTGAAATGGACAGCATCGTACAGATTCTGTATAGCTTCCGTGACAGTTATGTTCCAACACTCGTTGAAGCACGTGCTCTCGTTGTAACTGATTCTGAGGCTAAGGCTGTTCTTGATAAGAACATCAATGATCAGGTTACAGACTTCACTACAATGGAAGCTCTTCCTCTTCAGACTAAGGTAGAGAAGTATGTTGCTGATCTCGAAACTGCAATGGCTGAGTGTGAGGCATTCAACCTCTTCCAGTCAGGAACTAAGGATTATACTTCAATGATTGTTAACTCTGATATTACAAATTCTAGCAGCAACAGCGTAACTGGTTGGAATGTTACTGTCGTGAATGGTAATACTCATTCAAATAGCGAGCAGCAGGTAGACGGTGATAAGACTGGTCGTTATCTTGACTCTTGGAATGGAACAGTTGGAGCTTTGTGCTACAATGCATACCAGACAATCAACTATCTTCCAAACGGTACTTACAAGCTTGAGGCTATGACTCGTACTTCTGGTGATACAGGTGCTTACTTGTATGCAATGGCAGACGAAGATTCTACTACTACTAAGCTTTCTTTGATTGAACTTGAGACAATGAATATCACAGAGCTTGGTGGTCCTTACAACAGCGCTGGCGAGGATTCAATCGGTGTTGTTATGGATACTTACGGTTCTATCTTTGCGGACCTTTATAAGAGAACTGATGGTGGTAAGGTAACTACAGATGCTGAGGCTGACACATTGAATGCTCACGACGGTAAGGGCTATGGCTGGCACTACACTAATTTGGAAATTGAGGTTAAGAACCACGTTCTTACTATCGGTGTAACAACTGACTCTGTATTCACAATGAAGTATGGTGGTGAGCCGTTTACAGGTACTTGGTTCTCTGCAGACAACTTCACTTTGAAGATGATTGCTGAAGGTGACAACTCAGGTTGGAACCCAACAACAGGCATTACAGTTCCAGGTGAGGCAGTTGAAAACGAACTCGAAATCAAGGTTGTTGATGGCACAATCGTTTCTAACGGTGAAATCTACAGCTTGAGCGGTGTTCGTGTAGCAAGCGGTTCGAAGGTTCCAGCAGGTGTATACATTGTACGTCTCGGTGACCAGAGCAAGAAAGTTCTTGTTAAATAATGACTGTTTGACATTAATTCATTAATGAATATTTTAAGAGGGTGTGCCGTAATATGGTGCACCCTCTTCGTTGTTGTATATATATAAGGTGATATTTTCGCATACGGCCATTTTAAGGCCGTCATCCCTGGCTAGGACTAGGGATCTGAACACCCACTATAAGCACAGTATATGTATCATGAGTATTGTTCTTCTCTTTGACCTTTGTGTCGAGCTTTGTGCTTGTCGCTTTCATTCCCGGCCTCCCCAAGGCCGTCATCCCTGGCTAGGACCAGGGATCTAAATATCCTCTATAGCAGTATGGGTATCAAGAGCATTGTTCTTCTCTTTGACCTTTATGTCGTGCTTTGTGCTTGTCGCGGACATAAGGTCCCTGGTCCTAGCCAGGGATGACGTGCACATGTAGATTTGTGGTATCGCTATCATTGTTGTTGATATGCAAATTGTGCGTCTTCATGTCTTCAATGTACTTTGCCACTTTTATTCCCGGCCTTCCCCAAGGCCGTCATCCCTGGCCCGGACCAGGGATCTAAACATCAACTATAAGCATTATGGGTATCATGAGCATTGTTCTTCTCTTTGATCTTTGTGTTGAGCTTTGTGCTTGTCGCGGACATAAGGTCCCTGCCACCTTGCGGCGCTCCATTCGCCTGTCCCGGCTGCTGTGCATAACCACCCTGCGGCGCTCCATTCGCCTGCCCCGGCGCATAGCCGCCCTGCGGTGCCGCATATCCCTGCCGCGCCGCCTGCTGCATCTGCATCTGCTGCAGGTTGGACGCCGATGCGGCGCCCATAAATCCGCCGCCGAAGTTCATGCCGGCGCCCATTCCCATGAAGCCTGCCATCGCACCGCTTCCGTTGGAACCGGCTGCCTCAAAGCCGCGTGCCATCGCGCCCTGTACATACCCCTCGCGCACCGACGGGTCGCCGAGCATCGCGCCCTGATTCCGCATATTGATGAGTTTCTGCGATTCTTCATCATAGGAAATGCTGGCGATACCGACTGACTGGATCTCCATGCCACGCAGACGATTCCACTCTTCATCCAGCGTCTCCGCCATATAGCGTCCCAGTTCCCTGCCTTTGGAGGCTACAAAGGAAATCCGCACGCCATCCGCCGACATCTGGTTGATCGAGGTCTGCAGCGCTTCCAGGAACTCCGCTAAATACTGCTCATTGATGGAATCAATCTCCACCTGATCCTGATTTTTCGGAATAGCCTCCGCATAAAATTTCAGTGGATCCGTGATCTTGATGGAGTAAGTTCCATGTGCGCGCAGAAACAGCTCGGAATTATAGAATAAATCAAAATAGTTGATCGGCGTCCGTGTGCCGAACTTGATTCCCTTGATCTCCTGGAGATTTATATAGTAGACCTTCTGTGCATACGGCGTCTGTCCGCCATAACGCACACGGTTGAAGGATTCTTTCAGCGCATCGCCGAACTGTCCGTTAAACAGAGACGGCAGGGATGAATTCTGCACTGTATAATAGCCCTCTTCCGCTGTATAATCAACGACCTTACCGCCGTCCACCAGCATCATAAACTGATTCGGGTACACATGGATCACAGAACCATTGGACACCGTTTCCGGCGTTCTCTTCCGGTTCTCCCCGCGGCGTGTCTGCACACCCGCTGAAAATACGGTCTGTTCTCCCATATTTTCCGGTTCAATCACTTCCAGCCACTGATCTGCCAGCCCACCGCCGACCGCGTGTGCCGCTGCTCTGATAATTCCCATACTCACTGCCTCCTTCTCCAAATTCATAGTTTCTCTGTTTTTCTGCTTTTTCTATCTATCGGTTATCATTCCCTTTATTTTTCCCATGCCGATTCCATTTTCCCGGCGTGATCGCCCATACTGCTGCTGCGATCAGCACCATCGCCAGCATACACTGCAAAATCAGGCTGCACGCCGTCCAGTGTGCTGTGATCGCATTGTCTGGAAATACGCCAAACAGTGGCTCCCACC
>OKRU01000495.1_pt1 | contig 39276 bp, 39 predicted proteins | sample 1601131 | NCBI WGS metagenome assembly OKRU01 (sample SAMEA3541558, study PRJEB24748) | human gut metagenome | biome: human gut; feature: human-associated habitat; material: faeces | place: China | collected 2012
CATATTGTGATATTGAGGATGATATGGTTAAGGGAATGTTCGGAACGATTGTGCAGGGTTATCTGAAAAAGGGGTATAACCGGGCTACGGCAGAGATGATGGCTAGGGAGTTCTTTAGGTATGGGAGTTAAAAGGCTAATTTAAATTTTTATAATTTTGGAAAATAATTAGTGGAGAGATTCTAGCATGAAAGCTGAAGATATATTTGGAAAAAAATATAAAAAATGATACAATGTACATATATAATTTACTGTTTTTATGAAAAAGAAGTGTACAAGAATCATATAGAAGAAGGTGTAATATGGGACGATTAAAAGAAAATCTAGATGAAATGCATTTGTATATTAATAAAAGCGAGATGCTGATAAAAGATACAATATGGGCAATATCGTGGATTGGGGGAATATGTGCGATTAATGAAACAACAGATAAGCAGGCATTAGCTAGTGCATATTTAGTATTTTCTTTATCATTAATAATGGAGTTTGGCAGAAAAATAAAAGATAAGAAACATTGGTTTAGCAGAGTTGTAGATGGGGCGTTTTGTCTTGCTATTATATGTATATTATTGATGTCTGTGGCAACTTTAATGGATGTCCAACTATGTGGCAATGACGATAAGGTTATGTTTAATATTTCTATAGGAATAATGATATATATGTTAATAGATTTTTTTGTTGTATGGATTGAACCAGATATTAAAATGCCAGACAATAAAGAAGATAATAAGGATATGGAAATTGATAACAAAGTAGATCTTTTTGAAAAAAATTTATATTCAGGTTGTCTAGGAGATATTAATAAAGGAGATGATAAAGATGAGTAAAGTATTAGCTTTGTTGAGTGGAAAAGGTGGTAGTGGAAAAACAACTTTAGCATTAAGTATTGCTTCTATGTTATCGAATTGTTGCTTGAAGGTTTTGTTAGTTGATTGTGATTTGAGTACAAATGGTGCAACATATTTCTATGAGGGGAAGTTGGCAGAAAAAACAAATGAGTTGGGTTCTTTTTACAAAATTTTTATAAATAATGAGGATAATATAGATAAGTTAATTAAGATAGATGAATATATGGATTTTATGCCATCAATAGTTAAAATTACCAAAGCAAATTCAGAATCATATCAATATAACGAAGAGGATTTAAAGAGAATAAAAAACATAGATGAAAAATTAAGAGAAAATTATGATGTGATTATATATGATTGTCAAGCAGGATATACAGATATATTAAAATTGATATTACCATATGTGGATGTTAATTTAGTCGTTATGGAGGCAGATGCAATTAGTTCGGCATCTATAAGAAGCTTTTATTTAAAAATTGGAGATTTATTAAATGAAAAAAAAATATATCAGGTTTTTAATAAGGCTACAGATGAAGAATACGAAATTTATTCGAAAATATCAGGTGGAACAGTATTTACAAATATAGAAACAGTAATGTTTGATTGGAAGATTAGAAAAGCATTTTCAATAGCACAAATTCCAGATATGGAAAGTACTAGTGCAGGATATGGAGAACAAATTTATAATATATGTAGGGTTTTGTTTAATGAAGAGATAATTCAAAAAAAATTAAAAAAATACGAAATAATTATAAAACTTAATAAAAATCAAGAGCAGGAAAGACTGTTAAGAAAAAAAATCGATGAACAGAATAAATCTCGTCAAAAAAATAAAAACAAGATGATTAAAGCAATGTATACATTAATTGTACCTATGGTTATGGCGTTACTTTTGATAATTTTCATGCAGTTGATAGATAAAACGTTTCTTTATAAAGATATGGAAAATTTTATAACTATGTTGTTTAGTGTAATGATTGCAGCAGTATCTATGTGTGTTTCTATTATAAGCTTAAATGACATTACAAAAGAAAAACGAACTAGGGTTAAAGAAATAAATATGGATATTAAAGAATTAAATCAGATTATAGCGGAAAAGGAAATATTAAAAAATCAAATTAATGAAATGGAAAAATCAAATGATAGATAACATTAGTGGCTCCATTTTGGCTCTAAAAATTTTAGATGAGGTACACAAAAATGCAAAATAAGATGAATATGAAGAATAAAACGCACAAATGTGTACCAAGAAACAGCCAGATAAATCTCTCCGCCCAAGAGTTTGAATAAGCTACGAGCAGTGTAAATAGAAAAGAAAGATGACCGATGCAAGCTTGCTTGCATGAGGTCATCTTTCTTTTTCTATTTATTCGGCGATAGCCGAACATGAGGATGAAGCGGAGCGGAATCCGAATGAATGCTGCGAGAAATTTTTGAGATTGTTTTATCAAATAATTCATTGTCAGAAAAATAATAAAAAAGCAATGAAAAGACTAAAATTACAGCTTTCAGAAGGTTTGTTTATATTATATAATATTTGATAGAAAATGGCAGTTATAATCAGATGATTACGATAAAATGGAGGCAAGCTGGGTAAATGGGAAAAAGAGACCTTTCAGAAGAGGATATAAAAGCAAGATACATAACACCAGCAGTAGAGCAAGCTGGATGGGATAAGAAGCAAATCCGCTATGAATATGCGTTCACAGCAGGTCGCATCATCTTAAGAGGTAATATAACTTCAAGAAGTAAACAGAAACGTGCAGATTATCTGTTATTTTATAAACCTAATTTTCCTTTGGCAATTATAGAAGCAAAGGATAATAATCATCCAGTCGGAGCAGGACTTCAGCAGGCTATCGAATATGCAGAAACTCTGGATGTGAAGTTTGTGTATGCTTCTAATGGGGATGGTTTTGTGGAGCAGGACTTGATTACTGGTCAGATAAAGAACTTATCATTAGATGAGTTCCCATCTCCAGATGAACTGTACCAGAGATATTTGTTAGAACTGCACATGACAGATACTGAGAAGAAAGTACTGCTAGAGCCATATTACTATGTACCGGGGTATAAGGCTCCTAGATATTATCAGAGAATTGCTATTGATAGAACAGTAAATGCTGTAGCAAGTGGCAAGGATAGAGTTCTATTAGTATGTGCAACAGGAACAGGTAAAACATTCATGGCATTCCAGATAATATATAGACTCTGGAAAGCTGGTGTTAAGAAAAAGATACTGTTCCTAGCTGATAGAAATGTACTTGTAGACCAGACAATATCTGGAGATTTTAAGCCATTCGGGGGTAAAATGACCAAAGTCGAGAACAAACAGCTCGACAGTTCTTATGAAATATATCTTGCATTGTACCAACAGTTAGCTGGCGATGAGGGTGTAGAGCCATTTAAACAGTTTAAGCCTGAGTTCTTTGACCTCATACTCATCGATGAGTGCCATAGAGGTTCCGCCAAAGAGGAGTCAGCTTGGAGAAAGATTCTTGACTATTTCTCTGGAGCAACACAGGTAGGTATGACAGCTACTCCAATAGAGACAAAAGAAGCATCATCACAAACTTATTTTGGCGAAGCTATATATGAGTATTCTTTGAAGCAAGGTATCAATGATGGATTCCTTGCTCCGTATAAGGTTATTCGTATAGGACTGGATAAAGACCTTGTCGGATACCGTCCAGAAGCTGGAAAACGTGATGATAATGGCTACGAAATAGAGGATAGAGAGTACAATATCAAAGACTTTGACAGGACTCTTGTGCTGGATGAAAGAACCAAAGTTATTGCAAAGAAAGTAACAGAATTCTTGAAGAAAACTGACAGGTTCAGCAAAACTATTGTGTTCTGTGTTGATGTGGAGCATGCGGAGCGTATGAGACAGGCTCTCATCAATGAGAACAAAGACTTGTGGACGGAGAACCACAAGTACATTATGCGTATAACTGGAGATAATGCTGAAGGTAAAGCTCAATTGGATAATTTTATCGATGAGGACAGCAAATATCCTGTTATAGCAGTTACAAGCAAACTTATGACCACAGGTGTTGATGCTAAAATGTGCAAGCTCATTGTCTTGGATAATAATATTAATTCCATGACAGAGTTTAAGCAGATAATTGGTCGAGGTACTCGTCTGCTTGAGGATTATGGAAAGACATATTTTACAATCATGGACTTTAGAAATGCTTCAAGGTTATTTGCAGATAAAGACTTTGATGGAAACCCAAAGGTAGTGATTGATATTGGTGGTGATGACCCAGTAGATCCACCAATTGTTGATGAAGATGATCCAGAGAATACTGGAGACGATAGTGGTAATGATTCAGGTGCTGGTAATACAGGTAATGCTGGCGGTTCTGATAATGGCTGGGGTACTGATGATGGCTTCGAGAAGCCTAAGAAATACTACATCAAGGATGTAGAGGTCAAAGTCCTGTCGGAGCGTATACAGTATATTGATAAAGATGGAAAGCTTATAACTGAAAGTCTTATCGATTACACCAGAAAAAATATATTAGGACAGTATGCAAGGTTAGATGTATTCCTAAAGAAGTGGAATGAAGCAAAGAAAAAACAGGCTATCGTAGATGAACTTCGTGAGGATGGGGTACTGCTTGACGCTGTGCGAGAAGAAACAGGTCAAACAGATATTGATGACTTTGATTTGATACTGCACCTTGCTTATGATAAAGCTCCGCTTACTCGTATGGAGCGTATAAATAATGTACAGAAGAGAGGATACCTCTATAAGTACTCAGAACTTGCACAAAAGGTTCTGGGAGCACTTATGGATAAGTATGCGAGTGAAGGCTTAAAAGAGATAGAGGAGACAAAAGTTTTACAGTTACACGAATTCCAGCAGTTTGGCAGTCCTATGAAGATTGTCAAAGCCTTTGGAGGCAAAGCAGCATATGAACAAGCTGTGAAAGAACTGGAAGATGAAATCTTCTCTGCGTAGTATTATGTTATAGGAGAAAAATATGGATTATTTATATCATTATACCAGCATAGAAACACTGGCACTAATATTGTCGAATAAGACACTTTGCTTTAATAATTTATTAAATGTTGATGATATTGAGGAAGCAGAAACTTCTGATATGGGAAAATTTGGGCGATTTGTATATGCTAGCTGTTGGACAAGTGATGAGAGAGAGTCTATTCCGCTTTGGAATTTATATACACCAGATATGCACGGTGTAAGAATCAAGCTACCTGTATTTCCATTTAAAAGATATTCATATAAAAAAGGTGAATATTTTCTGGAAAATGATGTCGAAACATACATTAATATAGAAAAGCTGTATAAAGAAAATAAAGTAAGTATAGTTGCAAATCAACCACAATTGGTTGAAATAGAATACACAGCTGATTCAGAAAAGTTATATCCAAAAGTTAGGACATTATCATCAGAAAGTCAATTTCAGCATTATTTATCATCAGAAGAGTTAAATAATGTGAATTTTAATGTGTCATATTCCTTTAAAGACGTAGGAAAATACAAACGTAAAGAATGGAGTTTTCAAAAGGAATGGAGATATATTTATTCTGTTTCGCCAATGGGAGAAAAAGAATTAAATCCTCCTACATTAGAAAAACATCGTGAATTAATCAGAAGAATAGAAGATAGAGAATATAAGCCACCATATACAAGAATGTTTTTGGATTTGGATGATAATTCGTTGAAAAATATTGAGGTTTTATGTGGACCTAGAATGAATGATGCAGAAAAAGTTGTAGTTAAAGCATTGTTAGAAAAGTATTGTCCAAGTGGAATATATAAAGAAAGTACGCTTAAGATTAATAGAAAGTAGGTTTTTTACCAATGGCTATAACTAATTTTGTTAAGAGAATACAAGATGTAATGCGTAACGATGCTGGCGTTAATGGTGATGCCCAGCGTATTGAGCAGATTGTATGGACTCTGTTTTTAAAGATATATGATGCAAAGGAAGAGGAGTGGGAACTTATTAACGATGACTATGTTTCCATCATACCTGACAAATACAAGTGGAGAAACTGGGCAGTCGATAATAAAGATGGTCAGGCTCTTACAGGTGATTCACTTTTGAATTTCGTCAACAATGAGCTGTTCCCAACACTTAAAAATCTTGAAGTGTCAGAGGACACGCCAATGAACCAGATAATGGTGCGTTATGCATTTGAAGATGCCAATAACTATATGAAGGATGGTATCCTGCTACGACAAGTCATTAATATTATTGATGAAATAGACTTTACAGAGTATGAAGAAAGACATGCATTTGGTTCTATCTATGAGTCATTCTTAAAAGATCTGCAGAGTGCTGGTAATTCTGGCGAATACTACACACCGAGAGCTGTAACTGACTTCATGGTAAAGGTCACAAAGCCAAAGTTAGGTGACAGGGTAGCTGACTTCGCTTGCGGTACTGGTGGATTCTTGGTATCTGCTCTTAACGAATTATATGATGAGAGCTTAACATCTAATGAGAATAAGGAAATATATAATAATACAGTTTATGGCGTGGAGAAAAAGGCTTTACCTCATATTCTGTGTGTAACAAATATGTTGTTGCATGATATTGATAATCCAGAGATTATTCATGGAAATACTCTTGAGACTGATTACAAAGAGTATAGAAAGATGGAAAAGTTTGATTTAGTCCTTATGAACCCTCCATACGGAGGAAATGAAAAGGATTCAGTAAAAGCAAACTTCCCTACGGAATTACGCAGCTCTGAGACTGCTGACCTTTTCATGGATATTATTATGTTCCGCTTGAAGAAAGATGGTAGATGTGGAATTATTCTGCCTGATGGATTCCTGTTTGGCACTGATAATGCAAAGGTCAATATCAAGAAGAAACTGCTTGAGGAGTTTAATCTTCACACAGTAATCAGAATGCCACATAGCGTATTTGCTCCGTATACTTCCATAACGACAAACATTCTGTTCTTTGATAATACACATCCAACAGAGGAGACATGGTTCTATCGTTTGGACATGCCAGAGGGGTATAAGAATTTTTCAAAGACAAAGCCTATGAAACTTGAGCATTTTGCTCCAGCTTTAGAGTGGTGGGATAATCGTGAAGAAATCGAGGTTGATGGTTTCCCTAAAGCAAAGAAGTATACTGTTGAAGAGATAGTTGCGAATGGCTATAACATAGATCTCTGTGGATTCCCTCATGAAGAGGAAGAAATACTTGACCCGATGGATTTGATTAATCAGTATCAGGAAAAGCGAGCAAGTCTTAATGCAGAGATTGACCATGTCTTAGAGAAGATTACTTCTATGTTGGGAGGTAATTAATTTGAACGCACAGGATTTAAAGAACAGCATCCTACAGCTTGCTGTTCAAGGCAAGCTCGTCGAGCAAAGAGCCGAAGAAGGCACTGCGAGAGAGTTGCTTGAACAGATAAAGCTGGAAAAGGATCAGCTCATAAAAGATAAAAAGATAAAGAAGTCAAAACCATTGTCGGAGATTACTGAGGATGAGATACCTTTTGAAATTCCTGAGACTTGGGAGTGGGTACGTGTAGGTGAAGTTGGTTCATTGACAAGAGGTTCTGGAATAAAGCGAACAGAAGTAGTAGAAAATGGTTATCCTTGTGTTAGATATGGAGAACTTTATACTACATATAGAACCAAATTTGATAGAACAGTTTCTTTTGTTGATAAGGAACTTTTTGACAAATGTCATAAAATCTATAATGGTGATGTCGCTATGACATTGACAGGAGAAAATAAAACAGATATTGCTATGGCTGTAACATATGAGGGGGATGAGACGATTGCGATGGGTGGAGATATGACTTGCTGGTCACATCATATGATGAACCCGTTGTATTTGGTATATTTTATTAACTCACCCTACGCAATAAGTTGTAAGAGAAATTTAGCTACAGGTGATATTATCATTCATATATCTAATGATAAATTGGCATCAATTTTAATGCCTGTGCCACCACTTGCTGAGCAGCACCGCATCGTTGCCAAGATTGAAGAAATTCTTCCATATATTGAGCAGTATGACAAGGCTTATACAAAACTGGAAATATTTAATAAAAAATTCCCAGAGGATATGAAGAAGAGTATCTTACAACTTGCAATGCAGGGTAAGCTGGTGGAACAGAGACCAAAAGAAGGTACCGCTGACGAGCTGTATGAGCAAATTGTTGCTGAGAAAGCTCAGCTTATTAAAGATGACAAGATTAAGAAAGAAAAGCCATTGCCTGAGATTACAGAGGATGAAATACCTTTTGAAATTCCTGCTAGTTGGAAATGGGTGAGATTTTCTGATGTTATGGATATACGAGATGGTACGCATGATTCACCTAAATATTATGAAGAAGGGATACCTTTAGTAACCAGTAAGAATATTTCAGGTGGTGGGTTGGACTTTACGAATGTTAAGTATATTTCTGTAGAAGATGCTAAGAAAATTAATGAACGTTCTAATGTTGATACGGGAGATATTTTATTTGCAATGATAGGTTCAATAGGTAATCCCGTTATTGTAAATAAAGATAGAGAGTTTTGTGTTAAGAATGTGGCTTTATTTAAAAATGCTTACAGTAGTTGGATTGATGTAAATTATGTCTATTGGTTTTTATTTAGAGAACAGTATACGCTAAAGAAAATAGCTTCGGGTGGTGTGCAATCTTTTATAGCATTAAAAATATTTAGAAACTATTTATTTCCATTACCACCACTTGCCGAGCAGAAGCGTATCGTTGCAAAGATAGAGAAACTGTTACCATATTGTGATCAACTTATCAAGTGATTTTCAATGTGTAAGGAGGTGAGTAAACTTGAATAAGTGGAGCATAGCAAAATATTTGATTGATGCAAAAAAGAATATAGATAGTATTCTATTTATTGATGAAAATATAGAAAAGGTTTGTAATCTTAATCTTAGAATAAAGATTGAAGAATTAAGACGCAGTTTCTACATAAATTGTTGTGTTGTACTTGACAAGTCACATCCAAAAAATAAAAAGAAAGTTTGTGAGGATAAGGTAATTGCGTCTGTTTATTATGAACGTGATAAGAATGGTGCGCATAGAGATGATGACTACAAAGCCCCAGAGTATAACAAGATAAGTGATATGGTTGAGACAATGAAAAATCAGATACAGCAAGTGTTTATGATTTGTAAAGATTCTCTTCCTAATAATATAACCTTGGATTTTGTACCACATGATAAGGAGTTATTTCGTTTGATATATGGAATGACTGCTGAAAAAGAAGAAATAATAAAACATAGGAAATATCCTCAATATGGAAAACTACCACAGTCTGGAGATTTTATATCAAAGAAAGTATTTCAAGAAGTAGAGGATATTAAGGCGATTGATGATAAGAACGAGTATGCAGTAATAATAGAGGATGGGATTAATTTTTATGAGTCACTACAAAATCGACAGGATGCTTGTATCAAAATGAATGTTCTCTATAATTTGGAAACATGGTGTAGTTTTGAAAAAGAGAACTATGATAAAATTCAAAAACTTCAAAAAGCGGGAGCAATTGATGAATTTGGTATGCCAGTAATGCCAAAGGATGCGGTTCAGTTAGAGGAATTCATGAGGTTGATATCGACTGTGTAACAATATATATGAAGCAAGTTTTGTAGTTTTCTGTAAGTTGAGCATTTCTCAACAGCTTAGGGGTAGTAATAGATAAAAAACAGCCTTGCCAGGAAAATGAACTGATGGATGAAATCCTGAAGCAATATGGTATTTTTAAAGAAAAACAGAAAATTTGTATCAAAGGTAATATTGTTTTACAAAAGGGAGAAAGAAGCATAGACCTGTCCGTTTTCCCAAGTGGAATCGAGTTTTATACAGATGAACTGGAAGAGGTGGAACAGATTACTGTAAACAGTCCGCGACTGATTATGGTAGAAAACAAAACTTCCTATTTAAGATGCCAGGAACAGGAATCGAATACTGCTTATTTTCATCTGGGAGGATATGTAGGCCGAATACAGCGTAATTTTCTGAAAAAAATTTATGAAGGCAATCCGAAAATTTTATATTGTCATTTTGGAGACATTGATGCAGGGGGTTTATTCATGAAAATTTATGTAGAATGACAGGAATACCGTTTCGTTTGTACAGAATGTCCTCTGCAGAATTGCAGGATGCCAAGTATAGAAGTTGTTGCTTGCTGTTATCTGCAAATGACAGAAAAAGGTTGAAGTCTTTGCAGAAAAAAGTGAATATAATGAAAAAGTTTCTTATATGCTGGAACATAATGTAAAGCTGGAACAGGAAATTATCAGTTATCAGTTTTAAGAAAATGTGTCTGCTTTTATTGTAAATTGCGCTTCATATACATTTTTATGATCAAAGAATTACAGATAAGAAATAGTACTGTCGGTTTCATGGTCTTCATACGAGATGCAGGGAAATCTTTCAAAGGATGCAAGAGCTTGAAGAGTAGAATTATATATTCGAAGAAGAAAAAATGTTATGGGAAAATGTATAAATTAAAATAATTCGACGTTTTTGGCAGTTTAAAAGCGTTGAAAAGTTGGAAGAAAATCTCAACGAAGTCTAAGAGTAAGGCTTTTCGGCGGTCTGTTTATATTACATAATAAAGATAAGTGTATTTTAAGAATCGGCGGGGGAATAATGAAGTTAAAGAATGTTGTGATGGTGGTAGATGATATAGAACAATCTGTCAAATTTTATAAGAGCCTGTTTGGTTTACAGGTGATTATGAGACAGATTGGCAACGTAATAATGTCAGAGGGACTTGTATTACAGGATGCAGAAGTATGGCGTGAAAGTACAGGAATAGCTACGACTCCGCACAATAATATGACAGAACTGTATTTTGAAGAAAATGACATGGAAGGGTTTATTAAGAAACTTGAATCGTATGATTGTGCAATCCGTTATGTTACGGAAATGACGGAACTTGAAGGTGGACAGAAGGTTGTAAGGTTTTATGATCCGAGCGGAAATCTTATTGAGGTGCGTACACCGTTGAGAAACTATTAGAGGAAGTGACAGTGAAAATGAGTATTAGAGTAGCAACTTTGGAGGAGCCTGTTATTGAGAAAAATGTAACAGTGATGGCTGACGAATCATTGGGCGGTTGCGCATCTGGCTATATAGAAAGATTTGAATATAAAAAAGCAACAATGGAAGATGTTGATGAATTAGTAAGAACAAGAATAATTGTCCTTCGTGCAGCGAACAAATTGTCGGATGATGTGGATATGTCTCTGGTGGAGAAGGAATCTTATGCATATTATAAGCGTGCATTGAAAACGGGGGAGCATGTTGCATATTTGGTATATGATAACGGAACGTTTATCGGTGCAGGTGGTGTCAGTTTTTATCAGGTCATGCCGACATATCATAACCCGACAGGTAACAAGGCTTATATCATGAATATGTATACGAATCCGGAATATCGTAGACAGGGAATTGCATATCATACATTGGATTTATTGATAAAAGATGCGAGGGAGCGGGGCATATCACAGATTGCATTAGAGGCAACGGATATGGGACGGTCTTTGTATGAGAGATACGGATTTATAAAAATGGAAGATGAAATGGAACTGATTGAATGACAACAGATGTATTTGACGTAAGGGAGAATAATTATGAAACAAGAGACAATAGACAGAATTCGAAAATTTACGGAAGACAGAGACTGGGATCAGTTTCATGCACCTGCGAATCTCGCGAAGTCAATCGTGATTGAGGCTGCAGAATTATTGGAGTGTTTTCAGTGGGTGGATGATGAATATGATCTGCAGCATGTGAAAGAGGAACTGGCTGATGTTATCGTTTATAGTCAGAATTTGCTGGACAAGTTAGGTCTTGATGTAGACGAGATTGTAAATATGAAGATGACAATGAATGAAGCAAAGTATCCGATCGAGAAAGCAAAAGGCAGTGCGGCAAAGTATGACCAGTTGTAACCGCTGAATTCACCTTGTGCAATTTTTGCACAAGGTGAGAATGCAAGTGGCGCAGTGGTGAAGCAATCAAAAGAAGGTGATCAGAATGGGGCTTTTTAAGAAGAAAAGTATCGTCAAGTCCTACGATAAGGAAAATAAGAGACCGGTAATCAAGGCAAGCATATGCAATGGGGAACAGGTTGCCGGTTTTAAGGATATCCACACGGGTAAGATCGAAGAGGTTATGCTGATCAGAAGTCGGGCAGATCTGGAGAATTTTAAAGCTATGTATGGAATCGATGAGGCGATAACGAAAGAATATTGAGCAGATAAAAGATATCTGGAAAGGATGAAAAATGGTAAAGAAAATAGTACGTGATCCGCTTTTTCTTGCACAGAAATCAGTGGAGGCAACAGAAGCGGATCGGCAGGTCGTGACGGATTTGCTGGATACTTTGAAAGCAAATTTAGATCACTGTGTTGGGATGGCTGCAAATATGATAGGGGTTCAGAAAAATATCATTGTGGTGGCAGCGGGGCCGTTTCAGTTCCCGATGATTAATCCGGTGATCACGAAGAAAGATGGTGCATATCAGACGGAGGAAGGGTGCCTTTCGCTGGATGGGGTGCGTCCATGCACCAGATATCAGGAGATTGAAGTGGACTATCTGGATCAGAATTTTAAGAAACAGCATGGAAAATATTCCGGCTGGACAGCACAGATTATCCAGCATGAGATAGACCACTGCAATGGGATTGTAATATAGGACGCATGTAAAAAATTATTTTGCAAGGTAATAAAATCAATGAGAAGGAAGTTTCTTTTCATTGATTTTTTTTACTTGACGATAACCAACGGTTAATGTATTATAGAGATAACCAATGGTTAGTTGTGAAAGAGAGAAGACATTATGAAACATTACATTGAGATACAAAGACTTAGAACAGAAGATGTAGTTATAGATGATAATTTAACGTTAGAGAAGAATACACAGGCCTTTTTAAAAGGTGACATCATCAGCATTACAGAGAAAATAGATGGTGCCAATGCAAGTATTTTTTATGATAAGCACTTGCAGAAATTAAGATGTTTTAGTAGCAGGAACGAATTGGATTTTAGCAATCAGTTAAGAGGGTTCTATTCCTATGTGCAGGGATTAGACAGCAGCATATTTGCAGAATATCCGAATCACATATTTTTCGGAGAATGGTTGGTAAGTCATACGGTGATCTATGACGAAGAAAACTATAATAAATGGTATTTATTTAGTGTATATGATTCCAAGACCCAGAGCTGGCTGGAACAGGAATTTGTAAAAAAATTTGCCCATGATCATGGATTCTACTATCCGCATGAATTGTATTATGGAAAATTTATTGATTGGAACCATTGTATCAGCTTTTCCAACAATCCAGCGTATGGAATACAACAGGAAGGTATTGTGATAAAAAATCAGACAGCGCTTAAGGAGAACCGTGGTCCACATATCTTGAAATATGTTAATCCTACTTTTAAGGAAATTCAAAACAGAAATCATAAGAAAAAAACAGAGGATCCTAATAAGCTGAAGGAGAAGGCTGAGGCGGAGGAATATATCCGTATGATCGTGACAGATGCAAGAGTCTTGAAATGTTATCATAAATTGATTGATGATGGAATACTGCCGGAAAAACTTGAATTAAAGTATATGAAAGAAGTGGCGAGGAATCTTCCTAAGACGGTGTATGAAGACTGTGTAAAAGAAGAGATAGAAATATTAATGAAGGCAGGGGAATATGCTGGAAAGCTATGTAATAAGGTTACGATGGAAATTATAAAAAATAAATTAAAACTGACGCAATAAAGTAAAGGCGAATTATTTAAGGAGTTTATGGGCATATGCAAGCAATCGACCGCCCAAATCATTTTGTTCTTTGATCATTTTGGCAAGTGCATATAATTCAGGCGTCTCGTTTGACGATATCATAATATAATCGGCTTCCATTTTATCAGAAGTACCATAAAGAAAGTCAACATTACAGTTAAAGGTCTGGGCGATATAGCATACGGTCTGATAGGAAGGCTCCCGTTCGCCCTTTTCGTATCGACCGTAAGCCATGGCTGATATATTAAGGCGGCGGGCTGCTTCTGCTTTATTTATATTAAGTGAAGTTCTTAATTGTAGTAAACGTTCCGGGTGAAAATTCATAATAAGGATCCTTCTTTATGCAAAAATATTGGTAACCAAAGGATATTGTAATTGATATATTGGAAAATGACAATATTATTGTTGATATTAATATTGGAGTTATTTGATGTTGTTTAAAATTGAATAATTTATCTATAAGTTGCTTGAAATAATACAAAAGATTGACAATGTAAATCAAAATCCTATAATATATATAGAATAGTTTTTAGGAGGTAGAATTATGGCAACAGTACCTACACAGGTAAGGATAGATGAAAATTTGAAAAAACAGGCTAGCGAACTTTTTGCGCAGTTAGGAATGGATATGTCTGGAGCAATGAATATTTTTTTAAGGCAGTGTGTGCTACGAGGAGGTCTTCCGTTTACAGTGGAATTGCCACAGTATAAACCGGAAGTATTAGATGCTATGGAAGAAGCAAAAAGGATTAGTAGAGATCCTAAGACAAAGAGATATGATAGTTTTTCTGATGCCCTAGAGGATATTGATTAATGAAATATAAGTTAATACTTACTGGAAAATTTAAGAAAAGTCTGAAACTTGCTAAAAAACGAGGATTAAATTTAAAACTATTAGATGAAGTGGTTACTGCATTACAAAATAATGTTTCATTAGAAGCAAAATATTGTGACCATGAGTTGAAAGGACAGTATCAGGGATTTAGAGAATGCCATATTCAACCGAATTGGTTATTGATATATTTGATGGAGAATGATGTACTTACTTTGACATTGGTTGATACTGGTTCACATGCAGACTTGTTTCATATGTAAGTAAATGCATAAATAAGCAGGAGGCGATTTTCGTGACACACGAAGAATTTGAGAAAGCAGCACAATATTGGAACAACAAGGAGAAGACGGTGATGCCGCAGGAACAGTTGCGGCAGACAATCGAATTATAAGATGAGGAATTTTACATAATCCTGATTTGAGGGACGTGGTATAATAAGTGCACAGGCAAATAAAGATAGAAGGTGAACGATTTGACACAAACACAGAGCAACCACCTGATCTTGGATTTCTCTCACGTATATTGTGACGAGAATATCCCACGCAATGATAAGCTTCACTGGATCCACTGCTCGGACATTCACGAGTGTGATCTGTATTGTTCCGATGCTGCGGCAGCAGAGATCCACCGGAGAATAGATCCGTATGGAACCAGAGGCATCCATTTCCTGGATTCCGGCAATTATCATTATGTGACCAAAATTATGACTGACCGCATCGACGAATCATTTTCTCTGATCCTGTTCGACCATCACACGGATATGCAGTCCCCGATGATCGAGGGGATGATCAGTTGCGGCGACTGGGCAAGAAGTGTATTGCTGGACAATCCGCAGCTGCAGCAACTGATTTTGATCGGACCGAAGAAAGCGGATATTCAGGCAATTTATAATGACAAAGAATTTACAGCGAAGCAGAAGAAGCGCCTGAAGGAGAAACTGATCGCTTTCTCGGCGGAGGAGCTTCGCGCAGACGAAGGACACGAGAAAGTGGAACGGATCCGGATGGACGTACCGTTTTATATCTCCATTGATAAGGACGTTTTGGACGAACGGTATTGCGAGACGAACTGGAATCAGGGACGGATGTCCCTCTCTTTGCTTGAGCATCTGCTGAGAGCCTTTCTGGAAACCGGAAACATTCTGGGCATTGACATCTGCGGCGAATGCCAGCAGGGAATTCCGCTGCCGGAGTACATGGAAGCGGAGGAGAAGAACGCCGAGACAAACCGTAAGCTGTTTGAATTCCTGACGCATTACATACGGCGCAAATCCACAATCCCGCGGCAAAAGGCGCCTCGTCACGATGAGAAAGCTTGAATTTCTACTTTTTTACGCATGTAGATACCTGAGATTCTTGCGATGATTCGCGACTGTTGTAACGATGAATAGAAGTTTAACAACTTCCACTTAAGAATTGTGAATGGAATAAATTCAATAGAGACCAAACAGATAGAGACAGGCTGGCAACTGACGAAGAGAAGAATTCATCCGTAACGGTTTTCTTTGCACAATGCTTTTTCGATTTTGACAATCTTTTCCTATCGGTATTACTGAAAACATGGTATAGTAATAAAATAGATAACGAAAAGGAGAGCGCACATCAATTTCTTTGACGAGGATGTGCCGTGTGAGCCGCAGCGACTATGAAATTTTTGCAAAACCATCAGAACTGGTTGTGGCTGAATATTATAGCAGATACAAGAAAAACTAGATATAAGGAATCGAAGCTGGCAGCAGCTGATTCGAGAAGAAAGTAACTTCAGGGTAATTATGGAATTGGGCGCAGGTAATAAGCTGCCCAAGAAGGAGACAATTTTGAGTAAAACAGGAATTATGACAGACAGCCACAGTGGAATTTTGGAGCAGGAGGCACGTGAGAAGAAGATCCATGTGCTCCCGATGCCTTTTATTATGAATGGAACGACGTACTATGAGGGCGTCAGCATGACGAGAAGTGCGTTCTATGAGAAACTAAGAGAGGGCGTTGATGTGGCAACCTCGCAGCCGTCGCCGCAGGATGTGATGGAGATGTGGGACGAAATGCTGAAAGAGTATGACGAGATTGTTTATATCCCGATCAGCAGCGGCCTCAGCGGATCATGCATGACCGCGCAGGCGTTGGCGCAGGATGAGCCGTATGAAGGCAGGGTGTTTGTGGTGGACAACGGACGCTGCTCTACACCGATGCATCAGTCTGTACTCGATGCAATCAGGATGGTTGAGGCTGGATATCATGCGGAGCAGATTAAGGCGAGACTCGAGGAGACGAAGGAGCAGATGATCATTTACATCGGCTTAAGTACACTCGAGTATCTGAAGAAGGGCGGCCGTATAAAGGCGGGCGTTGCAACGATCGCGAATGTGTTGAACATCAAGCCCGTGATGAAGTTTGGAACCGGAACGCTGGATATCTATCAGAAGTGCCGCGGTATCAAGAATGCGCGCAAGGCGATGATCGAGGCGATGAAGACGGAGCTTGAGACGAACTTCAAGAAGGCATATGATGCGGGAAAAGTACATCTGTTAGCGGCTTCCAGCTGCATTGCAGAAGTGACGGAGGACTGGGTGAAACAGATTAAGGAGAGCTTCCCGGGAATGGAGGTACGGTGTGATGAACTGTCCTGCGGACTGGCATGTCATATCGGCCCGGATGGACTTGGAATCGGCTGCTCGACGGATCCAATGTAAAATTAAAAAATAAGGATGGAAGAAACGCATCTTTTGGTATAAAATAGACTTGGAATATCGTGGTGATATTTTAAGTCTATTTTTGTTCAGGGGGTAAAAGTTCATGAAAACAGAAGCATTTGGCAGTATACAAAGTGGAAAGAAAGCAACATTATATATTTTAGAAAATAAAAATCATACGGTAGTGAAGGTTACCGATTTTGGAGCAACACTGGTATCGGTGCTTTTTGCAGATAAAGACGGTGTCATGAAGGATATGGTGCTTGGTTATGATGATGCAGCTTCTTATGAGAAGGGAACGAGCTGCTTCGGTGCAACAATTGGCAGAAACGGAAACCGTATCAAGGATGCGCGCTTTACGATCGATGGCAAGGAATGGGTAATTGAGGCCAACGAGAATGGCAACAGTCTGCACAGTGGTAAAAACGGATTCAATCATCTGATGTGGGAGATGAAGGAGAGTGGCGATAATTATGTTACGTTCTACCATTACAGCCCGCAGGAAGAGCAGGGATTCCCGGGAAACATGCATGTTACGGTAACGTATACACTTGACGATGAAGATACCGTACATATCACATATCATGCAAAGGCAGATGCAGACACGGTTATGAATTTTACGAACCACAGTTATTTCAATCTGGCGGGACACGACAGTGGTGTGATGCTTGATCAGAAGCTGCAGCTTTTTGCGGATGCATATACACCGGATGAGGATTCGCATTCCATCCCGACCGGAGAGATTGCTCCGGTTGCAGGAACTCCGATGGATTTCACGACGATGAAGCCAATCGGACAGGATATCAATGCGGATTTTGAGCAGCTTCATTTTACTAGCGGATATGATCACAATTATGTGCTCTCCGATAAGCCTGGCACGATGCGCCAGATGGCGAAGGCCGAGTGTGATGCGAGCGGTATTGCGATGGATGCTTATACGGAGTGCTGCGGCGTACAGCTTTATGCAGGCAACTTTATCGGAACACAGACCGGAAAAGGCGGAGTTACTTATGGCGATCGTCACGGATTCTGCCTGGAATCCCAGTTTTACCCGAATGCGGTCAATGAGAAGAACTTCCCATCCCCGGTTGTACCTGCGAATACAGAGTATCACTCAGAGACGAAGTATCACTTCTATCATATCTAAGAGTTGTTAATCCGGAGCGCCTGCATCAAGGCGCTCCAACTATGTGCATCCGTTTCTTGCGGAAAATCGGAACAAATCAGATGTTCTATTAAAAAATCAGAATGGACGTGTAGAAATTGAAGAGAAACAAATATGAAATTGATATGTGCAACGGAACCATTATGGACAAATTGATTTCTTTTGCACTGCCACTTATGGTATCAGGAATCCTGCAGCTGATGTTCAACGCGGTGGATCTCATCGTTGTCGGACATTTCAGCGGGCAGCAGGCGCTTGCGGCGGTCGGCTCGACTACGGCACTCATTAATGTATTTACAAATTTATTTATCGGAATCTCACTCGGTGCGAACGTACTCGCCGCCCGTTTCTATGCGGCGGGGCGCGATAAAGAGATGTCGGAGACTGTACATACGTCGATCATGCTGGCTTTGATCAGTGGAGTGGCGATGGCGGTCATTGGTCTGATTTTTGCCAAAGGTGCACTACAGTTGATGGATACACCGGCGGATGTTATTGATCTGTCGGCTTTGTATATGCGTATCTATTTCCTGGGAATGCCATTCTTTATGCTGTATAATTACGGCGCGGCGATCCTGCGCGCGGTTGGCGATACGAAGCGCCCGCTGATCTTTTTGATCATATCCGGCGTGACCAATGCAATCCTTAATATGATTCTTGTTATTGTGTTCCGGCTTGGCGTGGCCGGTGTCGCGATCGGAACCGTGATGTCGCAGCTGATGTCGTGCGTGCTTGTGCTTCGTTGTCTGTACAAGACGGATAGCAGCTACCAGCTTCGTTTTGAGAAGCTTGCCATCAAAAGCGTTTACTTAAAACAGATCTTTCAGGTTGGAATTCCTGCCGGCATTCAGAGTACGGTTATCAATTTTTCCAATGTGTTATTGCAGTCTTCCGTCAACTCGTTTGGCTCGACTGCGATGGCTGGCTATACGGCGGCAAACAATCTGCTTGGATTCTTGTATATGTCAGTTAATGCGGTCACGCAGGCGTGCATGAGTTTCACAAGCCAGAATTACGGTGTTGGCAAGTATAAGCGAATGGATCGTGTGCTGATCGATTGTCTGATTCTGACGGTAGCAGTATCGGGAACGCTGGGGTGCGTCGTGTACCTGTTCGGACCACAGATCTTACATATTTACACGAGTGAAGCGGACGTTATCTCATGTGGAATGGAAATTCTTTCGATTACAACGATTCCTTACTTCCTTTGCGGAATTATGGATCTGTTTCCGGGATCGCTGCGGGGAATGGGATATTCGGCGGTGCCGATGGTGCTGTCTGTGATTGGAACGGTAGGAACAAGAATTTTGTGGATCTATGGCTTTTTCCCACACAATCGCAGCCTGTTCTTCCTGTTTATCTCGTATCCGGGTTCGTGGATTATTACGATCGTGATGCAGGTGATCTGTTATCTGTATGTCAGGAAGCGTTGCGTGGGGGCAAAAGAGCGCATTTAGCGTAATTATCGAGAAACACCGCACGTATTTTATAAATAATATTAGTAATAATAATACATTACTTTGGTAAAGTGTGAAAGAAAACGGTTGACGAATACACTTTTACACGCTAGTATATAATTCATAGAGCAATTTCGAGATGAAGTTTGCAGGAAAACGACGCAAGTCTACCGAAGGAGTAAAACTCTCAGGTGCCGGTCATACCGGTGCAACTGTAAATGGATCGACTCTCTGGAGACGCCCGGATTACCGGGGGCCGAAGGTGCAACATACTTTGATGTATGAATCTCTCAGGCAACAGGACAGAGAAGATATCTGAATACATATAAATATCTTCATTTTCGTGTTTGTGCACGGAAATATCTTAGTGGACGTAGAATATCCACTCTATTTGTTCATAATCTGGAGTTCTATTTCGTATTCTATTTTATCCGGGAGTTTTGAAATGCTGAAATTAATATTCTTAAGAAGAGAGGTAGGATTGAACAATGTGGAGTGCAATCAATGATTTCCTAGGTGCAGTTGACAATTTTGTCTGGGGTGTACCGCTTATGGTGCTGATTTTGACCGGCGGTCTGCTTCTGACGGTTCGTCTCGGTGTCTTACAGTTCCGTAAGCTTCCGCTTGCGTTAAAGTGGATGGTAAAGAACGAGGAAGGCGGAGAGGGTGAGATCTCAAGTTTCGGTGCATTATGTACAGCACTTAGTGCAACCATCGGTACCGGTAATATCGTCGGTGTTGCGACCGCTGTATGTGCCGGTGGTCCGGGCGCGTTATTCTGGATGATCGTGGCAGCTTTTCTTGGTATGGCAACCAAGTATTCCGAAGGTCTTCTGGCAGTCAAGTATCGTGTAGTCGCCAAGGACGGACACAGTCTTGGTGGACCATTCTACTATATTGAGCAGGGTATGGGAAGCAAGTGGAAGTGGCTTGCCAAGATTTTCGCGTTCTTTGGTGTATGTGTAGGTTTATTTGGAATCGGAACTTTCTCACAGGTCAATGGTATCGCCAGTGCAATCAACAATTTCTTTGATCCGAACAATGCGCATACCGTAAAGATTCTTCCGTTCCTTGGAGCGTATTCCTGGTCGGTTGTGATCGCTTCACTGATTCTTGCATTCTGTGTTGCGGCCGTACTGATCGGTGGGGTAAAACGTATTGCAAGTGTCAGCCAGGTTATCGTACCGTTTATGGCGATTATTTATTTTGTGTTTGCAGTGCTGTTGGTTATTTTTAATATTAAGGAAGTACCGGCAGCTGTTGTTACGATCGTAGAAGCTGCATTTAATCCTAAGGCTATCACCGGTGGTATCGTTGGAAGTATGATTGTAGCGATGCAGAAAGGTATTGCCCGCGGTATCTTCTCCAACGAGGCAGGTCTTGGTAGTGCGCCGATCGCTGCAGCAGCAGCACAGACAAAGGAGCCTGTTCGTCAGGGGCTTGTCAGCATGACCGGAACCTTTATTGATACGATCATTATCTGTACATTAACGGGTCTGTCCATCGTCTTAACCGGCGCATGGCAGGTAGAAGGACTCGAGGGCGTAGGCGTTACCACTTACGCATTCCAGCAGGGACTTCCGTTCCCTCCTGTTGTATCCTCCTTTGTACTGATGGTTTGTCTTGTATTCTTTGCATTCACAACCATTCTTGGATGGGATTATTACAGTGAGCGTTGTCTTGAATATTTAAGCGGCGGTAATATGAAGCACGTGAAGATTTATCGTTGGATATACATCTTAGCCGTATTCATCGGACCATACATGACAGTTAGTGCCGTATGGACGATCGCCGATATCTTCAACGGACTGATGGCGATTCCGAATATGATCGCACTTTTTGCCTTAAGCGGTGTTGTTGCGAAGGAGACGAAGGATTTCTTCAAGAGACATAAGTCGGGAGAATACCAGGAATAAAAGAGTTTAAATGAATATCGTGGTTGAAAGCAGGATGCGTTGCATCCTGCTTTTATGTTATACTTTAAGGTGATTACGAGAATTTTGCGGTGGCGGTGGTTTGGCGGATTCAGCGGCTGCCCCATTCTGAGGACACTAGTTATCCCAAATTACGAATTTGCAGAAAATCTTCGCTGGGCTCCTTCTATGATTTCTGTCCGCTCAAGCTTAGACAACGGCGCTCCGAATGTTCGCCTGAACACAGACTGTGTCCGATGGATTTCGTGTCTGCCTTAATGGGCGTCCGAAGAAAACGTGCCGCCGCGGGGCAACTGTTTGTGAGCAACACTGTATAGTGGCGTTCCCATAAACACGAAGCGAGTTTTGCACAAGGCGGCTCATATCGACTTTCTGAGGACGCCCATTTAGGCAGACTAGAAATTTTGAGCACATCTGTGTCAGGCGGACATTCGAAGAGCCGCAGTCGAAGCGTTGCTCGGACACAAAAATTGAGCCCAGCAATGATTTTGGCAAATTCAGCAATTTTGTCTAAAATCGTGTTCCTCAGAATGGGGCAGGCGCTGAATCCGCCGAACAGCCGCCACCGCAAAATTTGCATAAACAATAATGTATGATATAGAAAACAGGAGAACTTATATATGATCAACCAGATAAAGATTAGCGATTTTCAGGCACCGGAATTGGACATCTATGCGCGAACGAAAGAGGTTGTACTTCTCAATCGGGCACGACCGGAAGAGGGCATTTTTATAGCGGAGAGCCCGAAGGTCATTGAGCGTGCATTAGACAGTGGCTGTGAACCGATTTCGATTCTAATGGAAGAACGTCATATAGAAGGAGAGGGGAAAAGTGTATTGGAACGATGCGGTGACATCCCAGTCTATACCGCAGAATTTGATGTGTTAAAAGAACTGACCGGTTTTCCACTGACGCGCGGCATGCTTTGTGCAATGCACCGCCCGGCACTTCCAAGTGTGCAGCAGGTGTGTGAACATGCAACCCGTATCGCAATCCTTGAGGATGTCGTTAATCCGACGAACGTGGGGGCAATCTTCCGGTCTGCAGCAGCGCTTGGCATGGATGCCGTATTGCTGACACCAGCCAGCAGCGATCCACTTTATCGACGTGCGATTCGTGTCAGTATGGGGACAGTATTCCAGATTCCATGGACTTACGTGGATAAACATACGAAGTGGCCAGAGGAAGGAATGAAGATATTGCGTGAATTAGGATTTAAGACAGCTGCATTTGCATTAAAAGATGATTCGGTCAGTATCGATGATCCGCAGCTGATGAACGAGGAGAAACTTGCGATCCTGCTCGGCACCGAAGGGGATGGTCTTGCCACAGAGACGATCGCAGACTGCGACTATACTGTGAAGATTCCGATGTCCCACGGAGTCGATTCGCTCAATGTCGCAGCTGCCAGTGCCGTAGCATTCTGGCAGCTGGGTAATCATACTTAAAGAAGACGAAAGCCCTATCCGATATCACGGGTAAAGTGAAAACCGGATAGGGCTTTTTATGCACATAAGAATCAGACTTTGATAATACCAAGTGCTTCCGATACTGCAAAAAGCAGAATTAATAACAGGCACACCGGTGCCACATATTTGAGCATTGCAACGATCGGCAGTCCGGATCCAATCTTCCACAATGGGAAAAGCTGGATCAGTGTACCGATTCCGGCAATGATCATTGCACTCTGGATCAGCATGGCGCTTTGGGCGGAGGAAAGTCCGCTGGCACTTGCCACGATCAGATTCGGTCAAAATACAATCGTTTTTGCAACTGTAACAATTTCAAACAAATATTGCCATGCTCTGCAATACAAATTTTGGGGGTCGTTCATTATAATGAGATTAGAACAAAAAAAGACAAGTACAAGGGGTGTTTTATATGCAATATGGACATTTTGATAATGAAAAAAGAGAATATGTCATTGACCGCGTAGATCTACCGGTTTCATGGACGAATTACCTTGGCGTTAAGGATATGTGTGTTGTTGTCAACCATACGGCAGGTGGCTACATGTTCTACCAGACACCAGAATATCACAGAGTCACGCGTTTTCGTGGTAATGCGGTTCCGATGGACCGTCCGGGACATTATGTATATATCAGAGATAATGAGGATGACGATTATTGGAGTATTTCCTGGCAGCCGGTAGGAAAGCCTCTTGATCAGGCAGAATACACTTGCAGACACGGAATGAGTTATTCCGTTTATGAATGCGATTACAAGGGAATTCAGGCAAGTCAGACACTCGTTGTTCCGATGAATGATCCGGTTGAGTTATGGGATGTCCGATTGAAGAACACAACCGATAAAGAACGCAGATTATCGCTTTTTTCTTACTGTGAATTCTCGTTCCATCACATTATGATCGATAATCAGAATTTCCAGATGAGTCTGTATTGTGCGGGATCTTCTTATGAGGATGGCATTATTGAACATGACCTGTTCTATGAAGAGTTTGGATTCCAGTATTTTACAGCAAACTTTACACCGGACGGATATGACTGCCTGCGCGATAAATTCCTTGGATCGTATCGTACTGAGGACAATCCGATTGCAGTTGAGACCGGAAAATGCAGCGGTTCTCACGAGCTTGGAAATAATCACTGCGGAAGCTTACAGAAGGATATCGTTCTTGCTCCGGGAGAGGAAATCCGCGTGGTATTTATGCTTGGAGAGGGCAACCGCGAAGAGGGAAGAAAGATTCATGAGAAATATTCCGACATGAAGAATGTGGATGCTGCTTACGATGAACTTGCCGCATACTGGAATGAGAAGTTCTCCAGACTGCAGATCAAGACGCCGAACGAGGGAATGAACACACTGATCAATACATGGAATCTGTATCAGTCGGAAGTTAATGTTATGTTTTCAAGATTTGCTTCCTTTATTGAGGTCGGCGGACGTGTGGGACTCGGATATCGTGACACGGCACAGGATGCGATGACGATTCCGCATTCCAACCCTGAGAAGTGTAAGCAGAGAATCGTGGAGCTGCTTCGCGGACTGACTACCATGGGATATGGATTGCATCTGTTCCAGCCGGAATGGTTTGAGCCGGATGATGGCAAGGAGAAGAAGAAACCATTTAAGTCCCCTACCGTGATCCCTTCCGCAAACAAGGCGGACATTGTGCACGGTATTGATGATGCATGTTCGGATGATGCATTATGGCTGGTTCCTTCTATTATTGAATACATCAAGGAGACCGGGGAATACGATTTCGCGGATCAGGTTGTTACCTATGCAGACGGCGGAGAAGGTACGGTGTATGAACATATGATGCATATCCTTGATTTCTCGGCGGAGCAGGTAGGTGCGACCGGAATCTGTAAGGGACTCCGCGCAGACTGGAATGACTGTCTGAACCTCGGCGGAGGAGAGAGCGCGTTAGTATCCTTCCTTCACTATTGGGCAATCAGTAATTTCCTTGAGCTGGCAGAATATCTTGGACGTGATGAGGATGTGAAGAAATATTCTGCGATGCGTGACAAAGTATATAAGGTATGTAACGAAGAACTTTGGGATAAGGAATGGTTCATCCGTGGGGTGACCAGGAATGGTAAGAAGATCGGTACTTCCGAGGATAAGGAAGGTAAAGTACATCTTGAATCGAATGCCTGGGCTGTCCTTTCCGGAGCAGCAGATCCGGAGAAAGGAAAGAAGGCAATGGATTCCGTAGACAAATATCTGTTTACGGAATATGGAATCATGCTGAATGCTCCGTCTTATACGGTTCCGGATGATGATATCGGATTTGTCACCCGTGTATATCCGGGCGTCAAGGAGAACGGATCCATTTTCTCGCATCCGAATCCATGGGCATGGGCAGCAGAGTGTGTGTTGGGCCGGGGAGATCGTGCAATGAAATTCTATAATGCGCTGTGTCCTTATTATCAGAATGACAAGATTGAGATCCGTGAGTCGGAGCCGTATTCTTACTGCCAGTTTATTATGGGCAAGGATCATACCGCATTCGGCCGCGCACGTCATCCGTTTATGACCGGAAGCGGTGGCTGGGCTTATTTCTCGGCAACCAGATATATGCTCGGAATTCGTCCGGATTTTGATGAACTTCACATTGACCCATGTATTCCGGCAGATTGGAAGGAGTTTTCCGCTGTCCGTAAGTGGAGAGGTGCCGAGTTTGACATTGAAGTTGTGAATCCGGATGGCGTCATGAAGGGGGTAAAGGAAATCGATCTTGATGATGTGAAGGTAGAACGCATTCCGGTACAGGAAGCAGGTACGTGTCACAAAGTGAAGATCGTTATGGGATAATTCATCCGATGCTATGTTGATACAATGAGGCGTCTGCCGGATGATGATAAAACGGTGGACGCTCCCAACAAACGAAAGGAGCAATCAGTATGATTAAATTTGGAACCGGCGGCTGGAGAGCAGTCATAGGAGATGATTTTACCAAGGCGAACATTCAGCTTTTGGCGCAGGGATTAGTAAATAAGATGAAAAGTGAAGGTGTTGCGGAGCAGGAAATCGTCATGGGATATGACCGAAGATTCCTTTCCAAGGAAGCGATGCAGTGGTCTGCACAGGTATTTGCAGCGAACCATGTTAGGGCATCTTTGATCAATAAATCATCACCGACGCCACTTGTTATGTTCTATGTTATGAAGCATGAACTTCCATATGGAATGATGATTACCGCAAGCCACAATCCGGCTATCTACAATGGTATTAAAGTATTTACTGCAGGCGGACGTGATGCGGACGAGATTCAGACGAAGGACATTGAAGATTATATTTCTGACATTAAACCGGAAGAAGTTAAGGAAGTAACTTATGATGAAGGCAAAGCATCCGGATATATTGAAGAGATTTATCCTCTGAATGAGTATCTGGACAACATTATCGCATCGGTTGATATGCAGGCAATCCGTAATGCAGGACTCAAAGTTGCGGTTGATCCGATGTATGGTGTCAGTGAGACTTCCATCAAGACGATTCTTCTGACCGCACGATGCGAGGTATCCACCATTCATGAGCGTCATGATACGTTATTCGGTGGTAAGCTTCCGGCTCCATCCGCATCGACATTACATGCTTTGCAGAACTTTGTAGTGGAGAAGGGATATGATATCGGTATCGCAACGGACGGTGATGCGGATCGTATCGGTGTCATTGATGATAAGGGTAATTTCCTTCATCCGAATGATATCCTCGTTCTGTTGTATTACTACCTTGTAAAATTCAAGGGTTGGCATGGTGCAGTCGTGCGTAATATTGCGACGACCCATATGTTAGATAAAGTTGCTGCGAGGTTTGGTGAGACCTGTTATGAGGTGCCGGTAGGATTTAAGTATATTTCAGCAAAGATGACAGAGACTGGTGCAATCATCGGAGGAGAGTCTTCCGGAGGTTTGACGGTACATGGTCACATCAATGGCAAGGACGGTGTCTATGCAGCAGCCCTTCTCGTTGAGATGATTGCAGTGACTGGAAAGAAGCTTTCTGAGATTATGCAGGATATTCATGATGAGTGTGGAGAAATCCATATGGAGGAACGTGACTATAAGTTCACGATCGAGAAGAAGCAGGCAATGCAAAAGACCTTGATGGAGGATAAGCTTCTTCCGGATCTTCCGTTTGAGATCGATCATATTTCTTATCTTGACGGAAGCAAAGTATATTTCAAGAATGGCGGTTGGGTGATCGCCCGTTTCTCAGGAACTGAGCCTCTGCTTCGCATTTTCTGTGAAATGCCGGATGCAGCAGACGCAGCTCATATCTGTGAGATTTATGAAAAATTCTTAGATTTAAAGAGATAACTGTTATATAAATTGAAAAAGCTACCTGTTATTCCAACTCCTCCCTTATGGAATGCCGGGTAGCTTTTTCAGTGGAAATCATGGTATACTGAAAAATATTAACGGTTTACGAGAGGAAAAAGCATGGATAAAAAGGGTGAAGAGAAAAAGAGTTTTCTGGAAGGGTTTAAGAGACCGAATTCGTTAAAGCGAAAACTCCTTATATTTATGATTTTATGCTGGGGTGTTCCAATCCTGGTATTTTTTACATTTACGACGATTTCTTATCGCGACGGGATCGTGGAGAAAGCAGAAGGTATTATGGAGGATGAGCTTGAGAGTGCGGCTTCTTTTGTGTCCATCCGTATCGATGATGCAATCTCGTTCTGCCAGAGACCTTCTTATGAGCAGACATGGGAGGAAGCCTGGAGAAAATTCGTGTCGGGCGAGTATTCCAAAACCGACTATCTGATGTGCATTAATCGCAGCCTGAAGGGCAAATTCAATCTAAGCGACCGGTTTAATCTCTATGCATATTATAGGGAGGGGGACAAAGTTCCCGCATGTTATTCTTCCAGAGCCGGAACAGCTTATTCCGATTATATCAACAAGATCCAGCCGCAGCTGGAGGATGATATCGACACACTTTCTTCCTATACGGCGGTGCGGGTGATCGATGGAAGAATTTTTCTGGTGCGAAGTCTTTATACAACGGTTGATTATCATTGTTATGGAACACTTGTTGTGGAGCTGAACCGCAATAAGGTCTTTCGTGATGTACCGCCGAGCGTGCGCAGTAATATGCTGGTATGTTTTAACAATAACGATGCGATGATTGATTTTACCAATCCGGAGGATGCGAAGAAGAAGGCTTTATTAGATCGTCTGACTGCTCAGTACGACGGAGCCAGCAATCTGAAAATGACGCGCGAAGAAAATGGTGCATATAACGGATATCTTTATCAGAAAAAACTGGATAATTATCATATCGGAGTTGTATTGCTGGCAGAGAAAAGAGAATTGTATTCAAGTCTGTATGAGTTTTATGTCATCATATTTATTATGCTGCTTCTGTTCATACCGCTTTTTGCTTATGCGGTATTGTTCCTGCGCAATCATATTCAGATTCCGATCCGGAAAATGCTGGATGCATCACAGAAGATGGAGACCGGCGAGATGGGGGTTGTTGTGGAAGGCAGTATGCCAAACCAGGAATTTGAACATCTTAAGGAAAGCTTTGACAGCATGTCGGCACAGGTGAAGTCTTTGTTTGAATATGCTTACGATGAGAAGCTGGCGCGCAAGGACGCACAGATTCAGGCACTGCAGGCGCAGATTAATCCGCATTTTCTGAATAACACACTTGAGATGATGAATTGGCAGGCACGTATGTCAGGCGATACGATTGTATCCAAGATGATCGAGTCTTTGTCCACGGTGCTTGACTATCGCATGAACCGCGCCAATGTAAAGGAGATTCATCTGGCTGAAGAACTGCAGTGTGTAGATGCTTACTTTTATATTATGTCCATGCGTTTTGGACAGAGACTTCAGATTGATAAAGAGATAGATGATCATCTTTTGTACATTATGGTTCCTCCGCTGATCCTGCAGCCTCTTGTGGAAAATGCGATCGTTCATGGGGTTGAGTCCGTGAAGAACGGAACGATTCACCTTAAGGTTTTTCATGATGAGAGTAAAGTATATCTTCAGGTCCGCAACACCGGAAAAAAGATGACGGAAGAGGATATAGAACGTATTCATGCAATCCTGGAGGGAGATGAGAGCAAAATACCGAAGGTTCCGGGAAGACATACCTCGATCGGAATTCAGAATGTCAACCGCAGAGTACGTCTCGTATATGGAGAAGAGTATGGGCTTACCATTGTTCAGGATAAAGACTGCGAGACTGTTTCTACAATTACAGTGCCTTATGTGGAAGAATGGATCGCTGCCTCGTTAAAAAAACGAAACGAGGAAGAAACACAATTTTGGAACATGGCAAGATTTAACAAATAATGTCAACTCGGTCTAATGCTTTTTGTTAGTTGTGCCCGTATAATACAAGTATAGTAAATGATAAACATTTACAAGATCAAAGGAGGATATGAACTATGAAGAAGAAAGTTTTATCAATGTTATTGGTGGGTGCAATGACAGCAACAATGTTCGCAGGATGCGGAAGCTCTACGGACAACAAGACCGAGGACAAGGGAACACAGGCAAGCAACAGTGGGGATACTGCAGAAGCCAAGAACCCTGTCACACTGAAGACCGTATCTATGTTCGGTGGTACCGATCCTAACAAGGAGACATACGATGCAATCAATCAGGAAGTTATGGATCAGTACGATTACATCACAATCGAAGATAATTCACAGACATCTGACGAGGAGTGGAAAGCTCAGGTTAACGCAGATTTCTCTGTAGGCAATGAGCCGGATGTCATCCAGTTCTTCACAGATGCAACTGCTGACAGCATTATTGCAACAGATAAATTAGTATCAATCGAAGATATCCGTGCTGAGTATCCGGATTACGCTAAGGATACACTTGATTCCGCACTTTCAGCAGCAGCTAACACAGACGGAGTTGAGAGAGCAGTTCCTACAACAGGATATTGGGAAGGCTTATATTGCAACAAGGATCTGTTTGATCAGTACAATCTTGAACTTCCGACTGACTGGGCTTCTATGGAGAAGGCAATCAAGACATTTAAGGATAACGGAATTATTCCGATAGCTTGTTCTTTAAATAACGTACCACATTACTGGATCGAGTTCTTAATGCTTTACTCAGCAGGCGTTGATGAGTATACATCTGTTCCTACAACTGCTCCGGAAGGATGGGTTAAGGGTATTGAGATGTTCAAGACATTAAGAGATATGGGCGCATTCCCAGAGGATACCGACACAGTAGATGACGCTTACACAGGACAGTTATTCCGTGATAAGCAGGCAGCTATGCAGCTTGATGGATCCTGGTATGCAGGTAACATTGAGGATACAGACAATACTGTAGTTATCGCATTCCCAGGTGTTCCGGATCAGAAGGCTGAGGCAGGTTCATTAGTTGGTGGTATCTCTTCCGGATTCTATATCACAAAGAAAGCTTGGGATGATCCAGACAAGAGAGATGCAGCAGTTAAGTTCGTAATGGCTCATACATGCAAGGCTGGTGTTCAGAGATATTGGGAAGCAACTGGTGCCGTATCACAGGCAGCTGTTGAGGTTACACCTGTTGATGGTGCTACACCATTCGCACAGTCTATCGCAGCTTATACAAGCGGTGCATCTGCAATCGTGGCTCCTACCGATTCACGTATCGGTGATGCATACAAGACACTTGTATCTGATATCGTTAAGGTTTCTACAGGCGCTATGTCAGCAGAAGATGCAATCAATGAATCACTTGCTTTAGTACAGCAGTAATACAGTCTTAAATTTAACGAAGGGGCTTTGCCCAAATGAGGCCCCTTCGTTTTTTATACCCAAAATTAGGATTTAATTAATAAGAGAAAGGTGGAAGAAAGATGTTATATAAGAAAAAATGGCCATTACTGGTGTTTTTAGTACCTGGTTTACTGTTTATGCTGATCTTTCTTTACATACCATTTGTTGAGAATATAAAGAATAGTTTTTACAATATGACGGCAATCGTTGAGATGCCGGGTACAACATGGAAATTTATTGGATTCGAAAATTACAAGAGAATGTTTACAGATCCAGACGTGGGAAGAGCACTGATTAATTCGATTAAAATGATGATCCTGACGGTTATCTTCGAGGTTGGTATCGCGTTCGTACTGGCAGTTATGGTTTCACAGATCAAGAAGCTTCAGCAGCTGTTCCGTACCGTGTACTTCTTCCCGGTAGTCATTTCTGCAACTGCAATCGGTCTGCTGTTCAAATTGTTCTACAATTACAATGGCGGTATGTTGAATCAGATTTTAGAAAAGTTCGGCGCTGAGCCGGTAAACTGGTTATCACCGAAGCTTGCATTTGCAATGGTTTGTATTCCTACATTGTGGAGTTACATCGGTTTCTACTTTGTAATTCTTTTGACAGGACTCAGTGATATCTCTGATGATATATATGAAGCGGCATCCATTGACGGATGCAATCGCTTTAAGCAGGTATTCTACATTACGTTGCCAATGATGAAACCGGTGTTCTTTACATCTGTTACACTTGCGGTAACCGGAGCACTGAAGGTATTCGATTTACCTTGGGTTATGGTTCCGAACGGAGCTCCGCAGGGACTTACCCATTTCCTTGGTACATATATGTATCAGCAGACTTTCGGATTAAATGATTACGATTACGGTTCCACACTTGCTGTACTGATTGTAGTATTAGGTATCGTGGTTTCCAAGGGTGTTGGATTCCTTACCATGGATTCTGATGAGAGAGAGGAAAAGAAACTCGAGCGTCAGAGAAAGAAAGCAGCAAAGAAGGGGGTGGCATAAATGAGTGCAACAGCAAAGAAACATAAAAAAGTTAAGATCAGCAACATTATCATTTATGTAATCCTGATCATCTGGGCGTTGTTAACGATTTTCCCATTTGTATGGGTATTGATCAACTCATTCAAGCCATCGGCTGAGGTGCTTCGTTCCTCATTCTCGCTTCCGCAGGAGTTCACATGGGGCAATTATGAGAATGCTTTCAGCAAACTGAATGTATTGACCGCTTACAAGTATAGTTTTATTATTTCCGGTACGGTAACGATCGGAGTTATGATATTTGCTTCTCTGATGGCATTTGGTCTTACCAGATACCGTTTCAAAGGAAAAGGCTTTGTACATGCACTGATCGTAGCAAGTTTGATGTTCCCGGTATTTGCAACGATTATTCCGGTGTACAAGATGATGGTTCAGTGGCATCTGTTAAGTAACTGTATCGCAGTTATTCTTCCGCAGATTGCCGGAAACTTAAGCTTTGCGACAATCGTTATGACCGGTTTTATGCAGAGTATTCCGCTTGAGATGGAAGAGGCCGCCTATATGGAAGGCGCAAATGTATTCAAAGTATTCAGAAAGATTATCGTTCCGCTTTGCCGTCCGTCTCTTGCAACTGTAGCAATCTTTAGTTTCCTGTGGTCTTACAACGATCTGTTTGTTCAGAAGATCATGATGCGTGAGCCTAAGAAATTCCCGATTTCTACATTGCTTGAGCAGATCAGTTCCCAGTACGGAACCGATTTCGGACTGATGGCGGCATCCGTTACCATCATTGTCATTCCGGTTATGATCGTATATGTATTATTGCAGAAAAATATCATTAAAGGATTGACAGCAGGAGCTGTAAAAGGCTAAACTACTCGTATAGACAGGAGATACTTTGGGAGGGGACAGTTATGTACAAGGTTATGATTGTAGATGACGAGCCAATCATTGTGGAAGGTCTGTCGCGAAGTATTGCATGGGATAAGTGGAACTGCAAAGTCGTAGCGACTGCGCACGATGGACTTGAAGGCAAGAGATCGATTGAGGAATATCGACCGGATATCATCTTTATGGATATTAATATGCCGGAGATGGATGGTTTATCGATGATCGCCGCTATCAAGTCGCAGTTTCCAAATTTACAGATATGTGTTCTCACGGGATTTCGCGATTTTGAGTATGCAAGAGAAGCGATCCGACTCGGAGTAACACGCTTCCTTCTCAAACCTTCTAACATGGATGAGCTTGAAGAAGCAATCAGCGCAATGTGCGTGAATCTGAAGAAGAAGGGAATTACAGGCGAAGAGGAGACGGCTTCATCTGAGAATTCGGAAGGTCAGGCAGCAGCGGATGAGGACAAGAAGGAGAGTGCATCCAGCAGCTTTATTGTCAAGAATGCATTGACCTACATAGAAGAGAACTATACGCAGAAGCTAACGCTGGGAGAGGTCGCAGAGAAGACTTACGTCAGTCAGTGGCATCTTAGCAAATTATTAAACCGGCATACCGGACAGAGTTTTTCCGATATTTTGAATCATACTCGAATCGAGCATGCAAAGGAATTACTGAAGGATCCGTCACTTCGCATCGGAGATATTTCTGAACAGGTCGGCTTTCTGGATCTGGCGCATTTTTCGAGAGTATTTAAGAAGCAGGAAGGTGTGTCCGCCAATGAGTATCGTAATCAGATACTTGGCAAATAATAGAATAGAAATGAAGCTGAGGGAGTATCGGGCAGATGCTCCCTTTTTGGCAAAATAAGGGAACCTTGCCTTTTTTTATCCCTGCTTGTGTATTTGATGAAACTCTATTGAAATGGATGCAAACTGCTGATAAAATAAAGGTATGAGCTTGGATGACCGGGCAAATATATAACAAGGGGGAACCATTATGAAGATTATTAAAGCAAAAGATTATCAGGATATGAGCCGCAAGGCAGCCAACATTATTTCTGCGCAGATTATTATGAAGCCGGACTGTGTGCTTGGACTTGCAACAGGATCTACCCCGATCGGAACTTATGATCAGTTAATTGACTGGTATAAGAAGGGAGATCTTGATTTCTCTCAGGTATCCAGTGTAAACCTGGATGAGTACAGAGGTCTTTCACACACGGATCCTCAGAGCTATTATTACTTTATGCATGAGCATCTGTTCAAGCATGTGAACATTCGTGAGGAAGCTACCTTCGTACCGGATGGAACGAATCCGGATGCAGAGGCTGCGTGTGCTGCACACGAGGAGATTATTAAGAAGCTTGGTGGAATTGATTTACAGCTTCTTGGTTTAGGTAATAATGGACATATTGGTTTTAATGAACCAAGTGAGGCTTTTGAGAAGGAGACGCATTGCGTGGATCTGACAGAGAGTACGATTCAGGCGAATTCAAGATTCTTTGATTCGATCGATCAGGTTCCGACACAGGCATATACCATGGGAATCAAGAGCATTATGATGGCGAAGAAGATCCTTATCGTTGCAAACGGAGAAGGTAAGGCGGATATTGTTGCCCGCGCATTCTGGGGTCCGGTTACTCCGGATGTTCCGGCTTCCATTCTTCAGATGCATCCGAATGTAACGGTTGTATGTGATGAGGCCGCACTTTCGAAGGCTCCGATCAGGTAATTACCGGTTAATCAGTTGATGTATTTATAGGATTGAGGTGGCAGAATACGATGATTATTAAGAATGCGCTCGTGTTTACATTGGATCAGGGATTTGTAAACAAAGAGGTAAAGATTAAGGATGGCAGATTTACGGATGAGGATATCGTGGAAGATACCGTCATTGATGCGCAGGGAAATTATCTGATTCCTGGACTTGTGGACATTCATTTTCACGGATGTGCGGGACATGATTTCTCGGATGGCACGCCGGAGGCATTACAGGCAATTGGTGCCTATGAATTAAAGAATGGAATTACCTCCATCTGTCCGGCATCCATGACACTGGCGGAGGAGACACTTGCCAATGTCTGTGAGAATGCCTATGCATATTATACGAAGCCTGAGACGGACAAGCCGGAAGGATCCAGACTTTGCGGCATTCACCTTGAAGGACCATTCATCTCGATGGAGAAGAAGGGCGCGCAGAATCCGGCATATGTTAAGAGTCCGGATATTGCGATGTTCAATCGTTTGCAGGACGCTGCACATGGATTGGTGAAGCTGATTACGATCGCACCGGAGACGGAAGGCGCAGAGGAATTTATTAAGGAGCTTTCTTCGAAGGTTCATATTTCGGTTGGACATACATGCAGCGATTATGATACCGCGTATAAAGCGTTTGCGCTTGGTGCGGATCATGTGACGCATTTCTTTAATGCGATGCCTGCATTTACGCATCGTGCACCGGGAGTTTTCGGAGCGGCATTTGACCAGAAGCATGTTATGCCGGAGATGATCTGTGATGGTGTTCATATTAATCCGTCTGCGGTTCGTGTTGTATTCTCTCTGTTCGGCAAGGAGAGAATGATCATGATCAGTGACAGTATGATGGCTACCGGAATGGAAGACGGAGATTATTCGCTTGGGGGTCTTCCTGTTAAGGTACATGGGAACCTTGCAACACTTGCGGATGGAACAATCGCAGGTTCTGCGACAAACCTGATGGACTGTGTGCGTACGGTTGTTAAGAAGATGGATATTCCGCTTGAGACAGCAATTCGTTGTGCATCCTATAATCCGGCTAAGGCAATCGGTGTGGATGATGTGTGCGGAAGCATCGAAGCTGGAAAACTCGGTGACTGCGTTATTTTATCGAAGGATGATCTGGCAACACAAAAAGTGATTTTAGGCGGCAAAGTAGTCGCATAAAATATATAAGTATACTCTCTTTATAAGAAAAGGACCTGCTTTTGTGGCAGGTCCTTGCGTTTAATAGGATAAGGAAATATCCCCGGTGGAGTTGTCCAGTGTAATAGATCCGGCAGTGCCGCTTTGCTCGTAGCTGCGTTTGTGGGATCGTTTGTTGATGGTGACATCTCCAATATTGGTGTCAAGCTCCATCTCGTAATCGGAGAGATCCTGCGCGCTTTTGACAATGATATCACCGACGTCGTTGTCAGAATCAAGGTCAGAGAAGCTGCAATCGGTAATTTTGGTGTCTCCAACGGAACTGTCTGTCTCGATGGAGGTAATCGAACATTGTTGGATCTTGGTATCACCGACATTACTGTCCGTAATCAGTTCGTCGGCAACAATGGAATCAATGCTGATGTCGCCGACACTGGTATCAAGCTCAATGGAAGAAAGCGTTGCATCCTTTGGAATGGTTATGGTTATTTTGCAGGAGCGGTTGTGGGTTCCGTAATCGCCAAAGCGGCGATGCCTGATCGTCTGTTTGATGGTCAGCGTACCGTTTTTCACTTCATATTTCGGTGCGATATTTTTGGTCGCCTGATAATCGATCGCGTAATCCTCTCCGCGTGTAATCAGGATATCCGATACGTCTACATCTGCCCAGATGTTGTCAAAACCTTCCAGCTGCTTGATGGATGCAGAATCAATGCTTTCCTCTGTTCCGTTCGTGCTCGTGCCTGTAGAATGGAACGGAAAGTACGAGAAGAAATTAACCAGGTGGTAGAGACTACCACCAATGATGCAGATTACGGTGATAATTGTAATAATCGTAAGATATATGCCTTTTTTCATGAGAGCCTCCTTTACTCCGTCAAAAGATTATGGATCAGTGAGTGGATGATCGCTGCAATTGGCCAGATGATCCAGGTAAGTTCCCAGTCAAATGTCAGAAAACTCCAGCACAGGTAGATGCATGTGACGGTCGGCCAGTAAACGGACATGATCGCCCGCACGGTCGGGTTCTTATATTCTTTTTTCTGGCTCGGAACATAATTGCCGCCGACGGTCGCCCCGTTGTTGAGCCCGAGGAGTGTCTTGTAGCTGCCGAATCGGATCGATGCCATCACGATAAAGAAGACACCGAAGGCAATAAGGACTAATACAAATGCACCGGACATACTTGACCAGAACGGATCTGATGCAAAAAGCGCATCCAAAACGATTGCCGGAACTGCACAGATAATACAGAGCGCGATACCAATTGTGAGAAGTAACGCATAACCTGGCTTATAGTGTTCCATCTCGTGATGGATATAATCGGTTGTTGCAAAATCCGTTACGATAGGTTCTTTTTTCAGATATTCCCAACGGTTGATCTGTACACCAGAGTAAATGAACAGTCCGACGGCGATCGCAATCAGAAGGAACATGACGGTTACACCGATCGCATCGAGGAGATCTGTCTGATGAAAATAGGTGCCACCAATTGCATCGAAGAAGATCGGTCCGCAGCAGGATATGATACAAAGCATGACACCGAGTCCAATGCGGTATGCATGTCTGGCGGAATCCTTTAAGTAGGCTTTTGCATCTTCTAAGCTTAAAGGTCTTCCGGTTGGCTGCATCTGTGGACTGTGCATAAAGGATGCAATACCAAGATCTGCCGCAAGTTCATCGAGATTACCAAACTCTGAGATTACGATGCCAACGGCTTCATTTTCCGATTTGCCTTCCGCTTTCAGTTCTGTGTATTTATCTTCCATCATCTGCCAAAGCTCATTCTTGGCTTTGTAGACTTCCGGAGTGTTGGGGAGATTTAAGAACATATTCTCCAGATAGTTTCTAATCGTTTCCATAAAATGCCTCCTCATTTTTAATAAACTTTTCTACGACTTCCTGGGTGAGCCGCCACTCTGCGCATTTTTCCCTATAATATGCGCGACCGGCATCCGTAATGCGGTAATAGGTACGCCGCTTGCCGGCTGCATTGTCTGCGTTGGAGAACGACTCAATGTATCCGTTTCGCTCCATGCGTGTAAATGCGGAGTAGAGCGTTGTCTCTTTGATCACGTATTTCTCGTCGGACAGAGTCTTGATCTGTTTGGAAATTTCGTAACCGTAGGATGGTTTCTCCCAGAGAAGGTAGAGAATCATGGTGTCATTGTAGCCGCGAATGACATCACTGCTGATGTTTTGCATAGCTGCTCCCTTCTTTTGGTATGTTTATTTATTTTCCCGGAAGTTCATTGGTAACTTCTAGGAGTACATCAAATACTTCATCTGACATACTACGACTGACAATCCTACGCCTGTCGTAGTATGTCTGACGTAGTAAAACTATAATGTATTTATGTAGGAATGTCAATACGAAATATGGTAAGATGTAAGAAAGAAGCTTTAAGTTGTGGGAGAGACGATGAAAGACGAACGCTTATGCAGATCAATTACATATAAAATCGGACCGGAGAGTGCCTCGCAGAAAGTGAGCAGCTTTCTGAAAGCGAAGGGATATTCCACGCAGAATCGCATAAATTTAAAAAAGGATCCGCGTAGTATCTGGGTGAACGGCGTGTGCGTATTTCAAAATACCATTCTGCAGGCCGGGGATGAACTTAAGGTGCAGATCCGCGAGCAGGAGAATTCAGATGGAATCGTTTCAGTGGAGCTTCCACTTGATATTGTGTATGAGGATGAGGATCTGCTTGTAATCAATAAGCCTGCCGGAATGCCGATTCATCCGTCGCTTCATAATTATGACAATTCCCTTGGCAATGCACTTGCGTGGTATTTTAAAAAGCAGGAGAAGCCATTTGTTTTTCGCTGTATTAACCGGCTTGACCGGGATACGTCGGGGCTTACCATTGTGGCGAAGCACATGGTAAGCGGCGCAATCTTAAGTCATATGGTTGCGGCAAAGTCGAAGGAAGGATTGGAAGCAGAGGGAATTCACAGAGAGTATCTTGCAATCGTGGAGGGGCATGTGTCGCCGGAGAAAGGAGTGATTGAGGCTCCGATTGCAAGGAAAGAAAGTTCCTGTCTGGAACGTATTGTAGATTTTGAAAATGGAGAACGTGCCATCACGCATTATCAGGTCTTACAGACAAATGATCAATATAGTCTTGTGGCATTGCAGCTGGAGACGGGACGCACGCATCAGATCCGTGTGCATATGGGTTATCTTGGGTATCCGCTTGTGGGGGATTTTCTCTATAATCCGAATTATGCACTCAATCAGATTGATCGTCTTGCGGAAAATGTGACGGAAGAAATAAAGAAAGAAAAGGCGACAGATTATCCAATCCACCGCCAGGCACTTCATGCGCATAAGATTTCGTTTCCTCATCCGATGACCGGTGAGCATATGGAATTTTGCGTTCCGATGCCTATCGATATGTTGAACTTAATGTGACCATGAACGAATTTAGTAGCGAAGCTACGAGAAAGCCCGATTTATCGGGCGGTTTTGCGAATGAAGGGGGATGAATATTTCATTTTACATATGCTTCCCGCAAATATCATTCAGGCAGCATTTGTCACAATATGGCTT
>OKRU01000513.1_pt1 | contig 38789 bp, 50 predicted proteins | sample 1601131 | NCBI WGS metagenome assembly OKRU01 (sample SAMEA3541558, study PRJEB24748) | human gut metagenome | biome: human gut; feature: human-associated habitat; material: faeces | place: China | collected 2012
CTTACCAGGTCGCACAGGACCTGCGCCTCACCCTCCGGCGCCAAAATACACCGCAATTTTTATTAATCTTATCCTAACATGATTTTATTTTTTCTGCAACAAATTCTCTTTTATTTTGACGTTGTACCTTCTATCCTATGTAATAAGTAGAACTCTCTTATAGTATCTGGATTCATTGATTCAAATTCATATGGATCATACAGTGTCTCTTTGAACTTTTTCCCACATTCATAACTGTCTCCTTGTCCAATCGCATGAATTATGCCCTCTTTTTCAAGTTTCCGCACGATTTGAGGAGAGATTTTAAATTGGTTTACATACATTCGCATTGTTACTCCCGCCTGGAATCTTTGAGCCATTTCTCTGCAGTCGTACACATGGTTTTTTATAATCTTGTCGTACAATGTTTCTTTCGTATCATTCCATGCCGGCTTTATTCCTGCTTGCTCGCAAATTGTTTCCAAATCTTTTTTTGTGCAGCTACTTCTCTTTCCTCTGCTTGATGTTATCGTTATGCGGACAAATTCGTCTGCTGATAATTTATCCCCAAAGAAAATAATTTGATTCATACCTATACCCACCCTCTATCTTAAAACATGTAAAAATGAAGCATCTTGGTCGTTTTCTTTTCCTCTCCCTGCGATACATTTCCTGAATGCGCAAACTTATTGTAACTGTAGTGTCCGGACGCTTTATATTTCTTCCGAACGCAGGTTCCGATCAAACAATTATGCTTATTATGCTTATAAGCCTCTAAGTACCGATCTTCCGGAACAACAAAGCATCCTTTATAGATATTCCCAGAATCTTCATATTCGCATAACAAGTGAATAAAGTTCTTCTTATATTGATTCATCTCAATAATATGAGCGGCAACAAACATTGGCCGATCGAACTGCCACGGTTTGTACCAGATCTGACTCAGATTATGAATCTCTCCTTTTCGATCTTGAAGTAGTAATCCGTTGGATATGGTTCTTAGGACATGTTCTGTGCTGCTGCCCTTTTCTTCTTGAAATCTACCTGCGTAATAATTTGCCAAGTCTATGATATCCATTTCCTGGTCAAGCTTTGCTGGATTTGAATATCGTCCCGCTATCGGGAAACTAATTTTAAGTGTTGTCATACACAATCCCTCTTTTCTCATGATTGATCATTATAGGAACAACCCCTTGAATTTTGTCAAGTTAATCGGCTTCCTCTGCAGTATTCTCCTAGACATGAGAAAACAACCACTATCTGTTCGGATAATGGTTGTTCTTTGTATTACTGTTTAATTGCCGGCAGATATGTGGGATCAAACCGCCTTTCTGCTTCTGCCTCAAATCGATTCCATCCGCTTATTTCAAACGAGACCAGACCTCCACTCTCGTATACCATAGCCTCTATCTCCGGATGATTAAAAAACAGGAAGTACTTTTTAAATTTGCCGCGCACATATACAAAACCGTTATTATGTTCCTCTTGTTGTTCCTCCGGCAGGGATCTTCGGCCTCCCATATGCACAAGCTCTTGTGCCATGTTTAAACAGGCTGCTTTATTTGATAATCCGTTTTTCTTTTCCAAATCTTTAAGCATATCATAATCTCTCGTTTCGATTGGCCTTGCAATGCCGTTTCGCTCTTCCTCTTCTAATGTATAAGGAAGTGGCCGTACCGCTTCGACACGCATCTCTCCAGTCTTAAAGAAATCCGGACCTATGATTGCTTTTATCTGAAGAATGTGATTTTTTATTTTATACTCGGGATAACCTCCTGGAATATCATCAACCCTTACCTTTATTGTTCTATACGGATCAAATAATGTAAGTTCGTAGCCCGAATCGCATTTGACCATATCTTTGCAGCACAAGACCAAGTATTCTATCATTCCTTGTGAATCGAACTCTTTCAGGAGATCGAAAAGTCTTTTTAACATAAAAGAATCAAATGTGAGGCTGGCATATTTCATGAGTGCATCTCTCCTAGTGTGATATACTGATTTAAGGAAACACACTGGCATTCGCCTATATGCGGATGCAGATAAGCTATACAAATAGCGTTGCGATCGCTTAAGTTCTTCCATCTCTCTTATGGCATGGATTTCATTTTCCAGCTTTTCTTTCTCTTCTAAAAGCGCCTTCTTTTCTTCCTCATATGTATATAACACCATAGTATCACCTCTCTTCATGTGCATACTATACCATGGAGCTACACGACTTTCAATTTATATCGAGTTAACTTTTTCATGTCATATCCTCCGCATTTCCTTGACGGTATATGACTTGCCCTATATATCCAGCTCTGCTATGATAACCATATCGTTATTGAACAGGAGGTTTTTATATGACAGACACGTCTCTTCGCTATTCTGCTAAACAGGGGCTTTACTATCGAAAACCATATATTACCAGGAAATGTGTCGCCGGTATTATTTGCGGACTAATCGTTGGAAATTTTCTTGGCTGTTTTTTATTCTCATTCAAATGGTCGATTCCTCTTGTGAGTCTCGGAATTGCCATCGCAGTAATTTTTGTCAAGAAGGTAACGGATGGGCGAATGGCTATTCGCGAAGCAGATAGTGAGACTTGTATCACTTTTGAACAGACGCAGATCAAAATTGAATATACCTTTTCCGCTGAGCCGGTCGAAAAATTTCATTGTACCGTCTGTGATTCAGATGATAAGACTCGTGTGCAGACGTATCTTATCCCATATGAAAATATCCAGCATGTGTTCTGGTACGACAACTGTTTCGTGTTGGTCGTAGGTTATCCTTGTGGAGATGGCTCCTATGTGGACTCTGACTCTGGTGTGATTTCCCCTCTGTCAATCAGCTGTCCTCTTGCATATTATGATGCGGCAAATGCTCAGATTTATTCTCGTTTAAGAAAGCATCCTCAAAATGCTGATCTCGATTATATCCTATCCTATATTAATGCAATCAGATGACTTCAAGGGATGTTGCTCAATGCAGCATCTCTTTTGTTTTCCTTGACAAATACCACTCAGTTATGACTATTCTTTGTCATTGATAAACGGAGGTGCTTTTATGGATCAACATATATGTTTGTTCTATCTGGCAGATAAATTACCGGTTCCAAAATTGCAGGAATTTTATCACCGGATGTGTTCTGCCCTTAACTATTCTGATCGGAAATATGATTCTTATTATCTGCTATACGATAATCAATACCATGTCTTTCAGGATACTCCTCTTACAGAATCTCGTAAAAAGGCTTTAAAGAAGATTGCTCCATGCTCAAACTGTCATGCTGTGTGTAAGAAGAATATCTATAAACAATATCAGATAGAGAACAATGCCTGCATTGTCTGCAAGCTGTCTCCTCTTTATAGGAATGGAAGAATTCAAGCAGAGGCAAATGTCCTGCGCCGATTCTTAGAACCAAACGCGCCTTTTTCAGATGTGTTCTTAAATCCGTCCATGGCTTTCAGTTCATGTGTGCGATTGGGACGCGATTATGCTATCGGCACGTTTCCGATCTTGCAACTCAATGCTTTTATATACAGTTACCTTAATGATCATAATGGATATGGCAATGAGACTAAAGAATCATTTTTGGATAGCTTTGTCTTGTTCCTTCTTTCTAAAGTGACAAATTCATCAACCGCAGAAGTTCATATTGATGCAGCGGAGTTTAAAGACCTGATTGCATTTCAATTAAGTCGATTATATGTAATTGATATACGAAGCATCTCTTCTGACCTATGGGAGCATGATGTCGAACAAATTAAAGGTATGTATACTTATGTTGCTCCATCTCCTGCGTATAAAGGGACATCGGTTAGCGTGGAACCAAAGTCATCGAAGGAAACTATACATGCAAAAATGGAAGGAACACAATATTCGTTATTGGATGTAATAGCAGCGGCCACACAGGATCCGAATGGTTCAAATCAACAGAAGTCCGAACCGGATATGTACGATGAGAGTACATATCCAAGTGGAGATAGTGTCTCTAGTAATGCGATTTCAAGCGATTTTTCCTCTGATGGAGAGAGTTTTTCTCCGGATTTATCCGATTCGGAAAATTCTGCTTCAGGAACAGATGAAAATCACATTTTTGATTCATTTGACATGCCCGAGGTTCCGGAAAATCTCCTCTATTATGAAGATCAAATGCCAAACGAGATGTCTGATCCAGAAGAAACGGATTACTATCCAGATGAAGATATACCAGCAGAAGCCTTTCAGACATATGATGGATTTGTACCACCGGAACTATTATATGATGATGCTCCGGATGATGTTACACAGAGTCAGCAAGATGAAGTTGTCCCTGCTGCGACGGATAACATTGTACATTATACTGAGCCTGATTCCGCAAGCAAAGAAGAACCGCGATTACTCCCGGCCAGGATTCCAACTGCCCTTGATGCATGTGTAGTTGTGTCGGATTCTTTATATGAAAGTGCCGTACACCCATTGACAAGTGAAAAATGCTTTTCGTTTTCAGAACATGTGCTCCGTTCCTCTTTTGTCTGCATTGAGCCTGCTATATGCTTCAATCGATATGGGCTATTGGTCTTCGTTCCGGATAATATGCTTACTTATTTCTTCGATCTGGATCTATACGGTACAGACATGTTGGAATCATTGTTTGCAGAAGATTCACTGGATGTATATACTCTGCATACACTAAGCGTGATAGATCTGTTTTCTAGGCATCACTCGTCATTCCACAAAGTGTGTCCGTTAGATCTTTTTCTGGCGGACAAATATAAGGTATATGACTATTCAGCACTATATGAGAAACTATCTTTAGATGGAACTAAATCCTATACCTATATGCCTTCTTATCCTACTCTTCTCGAACGGATTGAAAAACAAGGTGAGGAAACTCTGAGAGACACGAGACGTATTATGTTACTGTATCAGGTTCTTGCAAATAATGATGATTTGCATTTCCTAAATGATGCGTTGCATCAAAATCTCGTCGTACATAATATGCATACAGTAGGATTCAAGTATCGCTTTGGAATGGAAATTCATCAGAAAGGATTTATGTATATCTTTGAACTGCCAAAAGATAGTCTTTCCTGCGTCATTGAGTCCGAGGGACTGTTTGCAGATGTACTTCTCATACTCAACGCATTGCCTCACCTGCACAAGAAGAAATCTCTTTTGCTATCTGTGGAATCATCGAAACTTATTTTCTTTTATCTCGGTGATAAAGATGGAGCATCGCAGTTCTATGATCTGTTTCTAGCGCGTCTACAGAATGCTTTTCTTAAGAGATATAAGAAGCCTCTACAGAGCAATTCGTATTGTTATATATTCGATAATCACTGATTTGAGCTTTAAATATGGACTATGTACACGTTATGTAGTCCATATTTATTTTTGTTTTTTCTTTGTTTATTATTGTTTATTGTTATTTTCAAAAGAACTAGAAAATGTACATAGCAAGTACATTATTTCTTAGTTATTCTGTATTTGAAACCCATTCTTTGCTATCTTTTATTTTGTACATCACACCTAACATTTCTATAATGGTGTTATTTATTCCTTATTATACAATAATATGTACATTACGGAGTACGCCTTCACGTTGCGTAGTGCGGTTAAATAAGCCGTTTTCTATCGATTCTCGGTAGGAATTATCCAGTGAGGTGTCAAACAGCTGCATGAGCCGATTTACAAGCAATAGCAGACGACACAATAATTACCCTTCTTTACCGTTTATTCTCTTCCCCGCAGTTTCTCTACCCATTATAGTCATAGGGTATTTTTCACTCTTGCTTGACAAAACATTTTCACTTGTGACTATACTCTCTCAATATTTAAGAAAGGCTATGGAGGTATCCTATTATGCGCAATGCATCCTTTTATAGTTCCAAGCGCGTAACCCATGATGAAGCATTATTGCTCGAACAACGCCATCTGGAATATGAGTCACTTGTTCATGATATGTTTTGCGATCCTCGCTGGGTCGCCCAATATGGCAAGCAGAAGAAGTTACGCGTCCTTACATATTGTATGTACTACCAAGGTATCACCGCGCGCCAACTGCTGCTCACAAACATCACACCGGAAGCAGAACTTGATTCAGAGAGGGTATTCCTTGGCAGGCTTGCCACTAATGGTCTATTACAAGCCTCCTCATTCCGGCTCCCCGGTAACGAACCGGCAGTGATCTATCTGCTTACACGCAAAGGCGCCACCTTCTGCCGTGATAAGCTTCTGCATCTGATCCGCACGCGTGGTCTCCCGGTCAAGAATGAAACCGTTGAAGCTGTCTACACCCGCTTTTGTAAACTTGCGCCTGTCAACTCCGTCGGACACTTTCTGTCCGTCCGTGATATCCATGCATACTTTCTCTCTCAGTTCTCGTCTGTTCCGTTCCATTATGGTATTGAGTGCGGCGTGTATTTAAGCGGGGATGTTATGAGTATCGCAGAGAGTCTTACCGGTGCAATGTCCGGAGGCAGGAGAAGACAGATCCCTTTTGTAAGTGATGCCATTCTTACTTATCCCTCTTCGGATATGACCGCTATGCCTGACAGAGTAAAAACTGCTGCACAGATGAATTACACACAGGAACCATTTTCGTTGCAGGCTGATACTACGCTCCGACATGATGCCGGTATTGATATTCCATCGGGGGATAATGGAAACCCTTCCGTTAACGGTTCCCCGGTAGTGCCCGACAATCACATGGATAGCAATAACAGTAACAGCCACACTGCTGCCCATCCTTCGAAACAATCCTTTTGGGAGAATCCGCTTCGCCCCGAGAACTGCTATGTTTATATTGAGCAGGATATGTCCACACAGCATCTGAATGTTATCTCGGGTAAAATTGGAAACTATACAAGGATTATAGCAATGCAGCAGGCGCATCCCGCAAGACATACCCTGCTATTCAGTCTGCAGACGCGGCCTTCGGATCTGTCTGATAAGCCGCTCGATAACAAAGATCGTAAAAATAGTCGGAATGACCAAGTTGGTAAAGAAGACTGTAGTAATGAGAATAATATACAGACTGCTGCCCTTTTCGATACGGCTCCCCGGAAGGCAGAGACCAACTGGAGATTTGAATCATCGCCTAGCTCTGGTATGATAGCTGATACCACTGACCACTCATCTAACGGCTCCCCGGATGCTTCGTCTGATGCTACTGCCGCCCCCTCTCCCTCATCCTTTGGTATGGCACCTATTTTCTTTTCTGCCGGTGGATCTGATACCCCTATGGATAAGATGGATAAGGATGATGGTTTAACAGACAGGAGTAATGAGAGTGTTTGTGGCTCCCCGTCAGCGGATATAGGGGCTTGTGTATATGATAATAGCGATGGATCTTCGATCTTCTATTCTTCTATGGATGACTCTGATACTTGTAATGGTTCCCCGGATATGAGCCGGTATTTCCGTCAGGAATGTCTTTCAAGCGTCCCTGCAGTTGCCTACGCCTACTATGGCAGTACATGGACAGATACATCCCTATCGGTGCTTGCCGATATCTATGAGTCTTTTAATGGCAATATTGGATACATGGAACGCAAGTATGCAAACGCTGCAAGGACCTTAAGGCTGGCAGCCAGTGATATGCCGGATATGACTGTCGGGGATTTCTTTGATGCTATCGCAGACTATGCTGCTTCTCTTGGAGAAGAAAAGGAGAATCAGAGAGAAACGAGACACCACGCGTTGTATCTTGCAAGACGTGTCACCTTTAAGAAGGCGGTTGCAAATACCGAAGGGTTACATGAAATGTTCTTAAGGGGGTTTTCGATTGCCACCAGTCACAACAGAGCGCATGAACGGATTGTTCCATTTATCCTTCCCCAGATCAGTCCTGACATGGTACGGCATCTGCAGTCACTCTGTAATCTGTATCTTGGTACAGACTTTAATGAGGTTCCCCGATACAGAGACTATGTGGGATCAAAAACTTCATTCTTTGTCCTGCGTAACTGTTATACATGGAGTAGTGGAGTTAGCGTATACCTTGAAAACATCTCCGATGATTTTGGAGGAAAGGCAAGGCTTTTTCAATATCTGTCGGATGGTCAGTGGGATGGTCCTGACGGATATCTGATCTGTCTTGTTGCCGATGATGACACTGACTACTTAAAAGAGATTCAGCGGACAGTGTATTACAAGACACTCACGGGGAAGCAGCAGTTAGTGGCTCCCCTTAAGGTAGCATACATCACCTATTCCCAATTTACACAGGCAAGAGGACTTAGTATGTACCACATAGGAAGAGAGGACGATCCGGAGAACCTTGCGGATATCTTAAACTGCGCGAATCGTGGCAAGGGACTTGTTCCTCTCCTGCCATACGGATACAGAAACAATGACATGGGCAGCAGTCGTTAATGTTTAAGTTGATATTTCCATATTTCCGTTGATGTTTCTAGTGGTCTTGCCTTTCTTCCACTTTTTAACAGCGCTGCCTTTCTTCTCTCGTATTGTTTTTAGGCATGTGGTCCGTGTTATAAGTGGCTGATAAGTGATAGCGTGTGAATTATTTGTGCGCGGTTGATGTCTAGGCACTAATTAATCCGAATAGTATGTTTAATTTATCGTATGTTTAGCTTGTCGTAGCGAGGAGGCGTGCTATGGATATAGTAAGTGAATGAGCATATGGGCTGGGGTGGCAGTTATTAGGGACTACTGGCTACTACTAACAACTACTATTACCTACCGGGAACTACAAGGGGCTATTTGAAGTCTTTTCGGACAATGTCGAATTTTTATGAAAGGAGGAGTAATCATGGAGTGTGTTACGAGAATTTTAGCTGCTGTGATTTCTATTCTGATGATAATCATCTCGATTGTCACAGCAGGACATATCGGATTGTTGCAGCAGTTTAGAGCTCTGTTATCACAGACCGGATCCTGTCCGTGGGCTTATGGATGCTTCTAAAATAAATAATAAATCAGCGAGAGGAGAACTTGTATGAAAAGATATGATGTAACAGGAAAATTATACTTATCGGAGGAGCAATATCAAAAGCTGCTCCAAAAGGGCGATTATACGCATGTTAAAATGACGGGAGAACAGGAATATGCTCCTATCGCTCCTGAAGATTTGAAATATGACAATTCGTGGGTTGCGATTCGCCGTTCTTTTCCAAGTAAGCGGGATGCGATTCATTATGCGGATAAAGTAACCCTATCTGGTGTAAGCGGAAGCTTCGCAGATGTGACAAAAGCTACAGATTTTCTTTGGACTCATACACGTATGCTGATCTATTCCGTCCGTAAAGGAGGGGCGTGATCGTTTAAGTGTGTAAGTATTTGTGTCGTGCTCTAGGAGCAGGACGGAGAAGTAACCACAACGGGTAGATACGGTGTATCTGCTGTTATAGTAATGCTTGGCACACTGGGAATAATCCTTATTTCACAAAGCATGCAGCGCAGGGTTATGAAGGATGTGCCCGATGCGTAGTGTATAGTGGTGTGGCATACATTTTATGCGGTCGGAGGAGTTTATGTTTTCTAGGATACACTCTCTTCTCCTCTGCCCGGCTTATTGTTATATATGTGCAGCAGTTACATACTGGCATATGTTGATTCGTCGCTTCCAGGAATGGCTTGTAATTTACAAAAAAGTTCGTTTCATTTTTCTTGAAAGTCAGGATTTCGTATGCCATTGTAAACTTGATAACAGTATACTCAGGCATAATGCGTTTTATTTGTGTGAGGGTTACATAATCTTCGGCACCGGCAAATGCTACACGTGAGAGTTTTTTGAGATTAAGAAATAAGAGAAGAGGTATCAGACTATATGAATGATTATGAGAAGAAGAAAATCTGTGACGATATCAGAAATGTTTTGCTCACAGAAAACCTACGGTTTCAAAGAGCAATGAAGGATCCAGATGTAGTACAGTGCTTTACAGAAAGTGCACAGGAAAATCTTGTATGGCTGCGATCCATCTTAACCTGTGGAGAAGATATTGCTCCAACATTCATCAAATTCTCGGATGTTATCTGTGCCATGCTGCCGGAATTAAAACCATGCATCGGATTTGATCATGAGAGTTATTTCCATAAACATAACGTTTATGAGCATCTTCTTGCGGTTGTAGATGGGTGCCATACCTATGATTTTACGGTAAAGATGGCGGCACTCCTTCATGACATCGGAAAACCGCATGTTTATACTACGGACAAAGAAGGGCATCGCCATTTCAGAGGACATGCTGCAGAAAGCGTTCGCATTGCAGAACCACTCCTTACTCATCTTGGCGTATCAGAGGAAGAAAAAGTTACCATCCTTGCCCTTATTGAACTCCACGACATGGCACTGTCTCCTGTCAAGGAATCCGCAAGGAAGTTCGTGAATGAGTATGGTGCGGATTTTGTTCGGAAATGGGCTATCCTTCGCAAGGCCGACTTTGATGATCATATCTTTCCATATGGAACAAATACAAGGTTTTACACTGATTGATATCGATGGCATCCCGTCTGTCCTTGACTGTCTGCAGGCGGAGGAGAAGCGTTTTAAAGCAGCAGATCTTGCTATAAACGGCAACGATCTGTTACGGCTTGGCTTACCGGAAGGGAAATCAATTGGGGATATGTTAAGCGCTCTCTGCGAAGCTGTCGCTGGCGGCAGATTAGACAATGATCGGGATCAGTTATTAGCTGCATCAGCAAAAATCATTAAGAAAGGCAACCTTCCTAAAACGGTAGAGGATAAGAACATATGAGCGAGCATAAGAAAATACCTCAGAAGGTAAGAATGAGGCTATATGAGCAGTACAATCATCGCTGCGCTTACTGCGGCTGTGAAATGGATTACAAGGATATGCAGGTAGACCATGTAAAATCCGTCTATGCTTATACGGATATTACGAAACGCATGACCGAGGAAGAAATGTATAGTGAAGATAATCTCCTTCCTGCCTGCAGGCAGTGTAATTTTTATAAGTCATCATTTACACTGGAAGATTTCAGAGAACGGCTCTCTACTTCTCTCTGGAACAATCTTCGCAAGAATTTCAATTACCGGTTACTGATCAAGTATGGACTGATTGAGGAAAAGCCAAAACCAATTAAGTTTTACTTCGAAAAAATACGGGATCAGGAATGAGCATTTACGACCACAAAAGAATCATAAATACAAGAAAGGATTTAAGGTATTATGGCAGAGGGAACGAGAAAAGATTTAAAGCACACTATGGCAAATGAGGAAACAGTGATAATTCCATCGGGTAAGCAGCTGATGCGGGACTTGGATCGGTTAAAGGCAGAATATAATGAAAGAGATCAGAAGGCGAAAGCCAAGCAAAATGCGGCGGAATATAAGGCCTTTTTCGATACCATCCATAAACTCTGGGCATCCTCTGCTGTCGAAGAGCAGATGGTCAGGACCGACGGAGAAGCCTTTATAGTGGGCGATATGCATGATCTGTCAATCTCCGCCTCATCCTGGCTTGCCAGAGAGGAGCAGCGCTCCTTATTCCGCCGCCAGAGCAAAGAAGTTTCGGCAAATATTGTGCCATGTGCGCATAAAATAATGTCAGGACATGATTACTACCAGTGCTCCTATGCAGACAAGGAACAGTATGATTCTATCACCCGCAAAGAATTTGGATTATCCTATGATCATCTTTGCAAATTTATGAATTTACATGATTATGAATTCGAACTTGGGATCTTTGCATATCGTACAGAGTATTCTTCTTACTTTGAATCGGTTGTGAGCCTACTTGATATTATTCCGGTGATCTATTACATGATTCGTAAGAAGTATGTAATAGTCAGCTTTCAATATGTATTAAAAATCCGGTGCAAATGCTGATTTGATCCATAATCTTATACCAGCATACCCAATATTTTAAGTCAATCAAAGCACTGTACTCCTGGATGCCTTAAACAGGCATCCTTAAGGGTACGGTGTTTTTATGATTATGAAATTAACTGCTCTAGCATTTTCCTTTTTCCGTGGTTTTACATTTGCAGCATATGGATATATTGTCATCGTCATGCGAATAGCCTTATTCATAGAGACGAAACGCTACACAGTAGAAACACGGATCTGACATATATTAAGACATGCAGAAGAGGACATGAACCACACCACTTCGCAATACAACCCTGGCGGTTTGAGGAACGTTATCTTTGGCACCCACCGTGTATACAGTATGCAACGCCGGCGTTCCAAGAGGCCAAGGAAAGATCGTATTTCTGCTGATCCATGAGCCGAATTGCGTTTTGACAAGTTTTTAACGCAACATGCAACGCCGTAATGAAAGATATTATTTGATTTAAAGTTATTTATAAAAAATAGGATATACAAATATACTGTTGGGCAGCAGTGGAGTTAGAAAGATTAGCACATGGATCATTTTCCTTAAGGGCAGATAAATAGTATCGATTTTGCTATTGTGTGCGGGGTTCAGAGGTCGGTTCGTGTATACAGTATACATTATATGTTGTTTAAATTCTCCTGTCGCCGCCAGTATGTCTTATCTGGGCGAATATACGGCAATCTGCGCCCATTTCTTTATGTACAGCAAATTCCACCCGTTGTAAGGCATTCTGTGCAATAATGGGTTAATTTTGGCAAAGTTAGCTTGTAAGCAAAATAAAAAGGCCTATATAAGACCTTTTCCCTTCATCATAGCTTTATATCTATATGTGAAAACTGATACTTCTAAAGTAGATGTTTTAATTGTAGATCAAAATGACACATTTGTACCTGCGTAAAAACGGATGTTTCCAAAGCCTAAATACGCTCACGCCATCTATCGGTCTAGTTTTGTATCTGTGTTAAACTAGGTGCTTCCAAAGCTGTCAACATTTTTCTCAAATGGTAAATCGTCTTTTTGTACCTGTGTTAAAACAGATACCTCCAAAGCTCAAATGCCTCCGCTTTGCCCGCCACTTTAGTTTTGTATCTGTGTTAAAACAGATACCTCCAAAGCCTCAAATGCATCACAACACAGATTTCGGTGAGTGCTTACCAGGTCGCACAGGACCTGCGCCTCACCCCCCGGCGCCAAAATACACCGCAATTTTAATTATAGTATATACGTGCCATAACGTCTTTACAAGATTATTCTTCGGAATTCATTACTTCATGATCAAATAATGTAAAGTCCAGGCATTGACCTTCTCCGAAGTCTCTTGGAGCATATCTTCGATGAATTTTATAGCAGATCCCTCTTTTTCCCTTCTCCTTTAGTTCTGGATCCCTCAAATCCTCAACATATACTTTTATGTATTTTAGGCTTCTTTTGATATAGATCTGATCGTGTCCGCGCTTAAGCATCTCCTGCAGATCATATGCATAGCCGCATTCAATAAGCTTTCTCGCCTTATCCCTGTACATAGATGATTTAAAAAATTTCGTTATTACATACGGTTTTATTATATCGCGATATGTGATAAAATACAGTATCCATAGTATATTAAATGCCACCCACATATTTGTAAGCGGGTTTTGAAACAGATGCGCAAAGGATAATGCGTACCCTAGTCCCCATGCACATACGGTAACACTTAGGGGTAATACAACAAATTGATATATTCCCTTTGCCAGCCTTTCTGACTCTTCCGCATCACCTGCCTTTTCTATTAGGTTTAATATCCCTTTTTCTACCTCATTTACAGGTATTTCAGAATACTTTATTTCCATATGTCCAGGCGCTCCTTTCATCTTCCCATTTTTTTGTCCTATCTTTTCGTTTATCAGTTCTTATTCCGCTCACTTTGAGTCTGTATCAAAGCAGACTCCTACTGGTATCGGCAAGATTTAATTTGCGACTGTGTCAAAACAGTACTTCCAAAACCGCGAATTGTATTTGTGCAAAAGCAGATTTCTCCAATCCATAAAGATTTAATACATCAATTTTTCTTTCGTTTTGTACCTGTGTAAAACCAGATACCTCCAAAGCAGTCTTTCCTACTCTGTAAATTTTGTATAGTTTTGTACCTGTGTAAAACCAGATACCTCCAAAGCCTCAAATGTATCACAACACAGATTTTGATGAGTGCTTACCAGGTCGCACAGGACCTGCGCCTCACCCTCCGGCGCCAAAATACACCGCATATTAATATTTTACTCCGTTTCTATTTTCTCGAGATACTTTTTATAGTCATCCACAAATCCATAATATTCAGCGGCTTCATTGATTGAAGTCTTGGATACAGATCCCTTTTCCATGAATAGTGTTGACATTGCTGCATTTCTAGCATGGTTAAAGTCGGTCGTAAACCCTCTCTTATAGATTTTATGGCTTTCACAATCCGGGTTGGAACAAACAAACTCTAACCTTGAGACGCGCTGCTCTGGAGCCCAATTTTCACAAATACTGCATACCTGTGCGTTAAAACATGGGTTAACCAGGCGTACTTCCATTCCGTAAAGCTCTGCTTTGTATTTTGTATATAATTGGATCTTATATGTAAATGAATTTCGTAACACAAATTCGTCAGTATTGTATCCTGATAAGTTTTCAAGATTGATATACTTCGCGTGATTCTGCAAGGCGAATTCGACGATACGCTTGCTCACCATGTGGCAATATGTCTCTGTAAAGTTCTTCTCTGTTCGTTCCATACGGTTAAGAGCTGCCAATTTCTTTTCTCTTCCATGCCCTCCCGATGTTTCTCGCAGTGCTTTTTGAAGGCGTCTGCGTTTTTCCTGTATCTGGACCTTATTATCCAACAGATCTCTTTCGTCACCGATCACAAGTCTCTTATATCTGTCATTGTTCAGAGCACACACTGCAGGCTGCACCAGTCCCAGTGCAACTCCGACTACCGTATTTTCATCTAATCCTTCCTTCTTCTCCTTTGGAATCTGCATAGAAAGATTTAGGATGATCTTATTTTTTGTAATCTGGATACTACTGCCGCAATAAGCCCATTCGCCGGAATAGATCTTTAAAATGGTCGGCATCAGCTCTTTGCGTTTTTTACCATGTCCCAGGTCGATGCGGAATCTCGCAATGTGTGGTTTCCCGTTTCCGCCAAAATCAAAATACAGATTGCAGTCATTCAGATGCTCACACAGTTCCTCGTATGAATCGTAATCATGTGAAAATCCCATGGCTGCCTTCGCTACCGTAAATGGCGAATCCTCTTTGTAAAACGGAAAGCTTGCACGTCCCTCCAACGCGCCCTTGTTGCAGCAGTCCTGAATCTTTCTGGATAACTGTTGTGAAAAAGCAATGCCGTAGCTGCCCAAAATACTCTGCAGCTCGGTTTCATCGAAAAGGCTTCCTTGTTTAGAGCCTTTCTTCCGGTATGCGTATTTAAGGATTTCGTTGATTCTCTTGCTTCGGTCTTTAAAATCCATGGCATAGGCATGCTCTGCAACAAGAACCATCTTAACATACTCGATGATATAGTTCTTCTTTGCAGATTCTTCCTTCATTGCCGTTCTTACAAGTCCGTATGTATAATTAGTGACCACCTTCGGAGTGATCTGCGGATCTTCAAGAAACGCGTCCAATTCCTCGTTTAAGGCATCCAAACGCGCCTTTGCTTTTTCCTTCACTTCTTTTTTCTTGCTGTCACTTAACTGTCCCTCATAAAATGCAATACGGCTCCTGAGATCAGACGTAATATAATCATACACTCGCTTTTCCCATAAGGATGAATCACTCTTTTCCGGTATAAGTACATATTTTCTTGTAATTACCTGTGTTTCCTTTGACATATTTTTGTCCCCCCCTGTTGTATCTATTTGTTTTGAATATAAAGTTTTCCGTTTCTGTATTCAACTTTAAAGTTATCCAAATCAAGACTATCCGGATCTAATTCGGATTTCTGCAGAATTCCATTCAGATATACATTTCCGCCTTCGTCCTGCCATTCTTCTATTGCTTGTTCTTTCTGTTTGCGGTTTTTGGCATATGTACCACCGGTAAGTCCGGATAAAACTACTATCTCTATAACAAAAATGACTATTACTTTTCTCAGTATAGCCATCGGCGATGTATCCATTATTATATCCCACCATATTGTATCCCAAAGGCTTTGCATCATATGTTTTATTCCTCGCTCTGTATTCGGCTGAATATTATCATTTTCCTCTTTCTTCATGTGTTATTTTTAGTAGTAGACTGTATCATATGTCTGAAAGCATTATAAAATAAGCATTTATTACTTTCTTTACACAAAATACTGTCTACTACGTTCTCCTTTCTATTATTTTTATCTCTTTGCTAACTGTTTCTTTAGTCGCTCATTCTCGGATTTAAGTTCTTCGTAATCGACTAACTGAACAATCAGTTTCTTTTTATCATCCTCTAACTTTTTAACCTGTTCCCTAAGAGTAGCAATCTTATCGTCCTTTAGCTGTATCTTATCCTTTTTAACAGCAACCACATCATCATAAAGGGCTCGTTTATACCTAGATTTGTAGCGAGTTCGTCCCCTATGACATAGGTAAACTCCCAGCCCTTCCACGACCAATAGAACCATGTCACTGATTTTAACATTTGTTCTTTCCCATCAACACAAATGGATTCGCCTAATTTACACGGCAGCGGCACTTGCATTATGTATTTCCTCTCTTACTTATAAACCTCTCACCATTCTTTGTTGTTCCATACAAATATAGCATATGGCAATTTTATTTACTATAAAGATGAACCAAAAGATTGGCATATTCCAATTATTACCATAAGCATTCCAGTGTCCCCAATCATAGAGAAAACTACCGCAAGTATACGGTAGCTTCTTATATAATTTCTCTTTACAGCCAAAATAAATAAAAGCATGGCTATACTGATCAAGATTATAACTATCCCAGACAATAACAAGATGGAATCATTTACATATTCCATAGCGCACCTTCCTCATACTTTATTTGACTTTCTCACGGCCGGTGCTTTAAAATAGAACACCTCGTCGGTCAGAAATCTTAACCGGTTATTTTTATCATCTGTTTTCGGAATCCTGTGTATATTTTCACCTAAGACATATGATTCTCCTTTGGTTACGACCGTGATCAAAGGATCCCCGAATGCGTTTCTTTCAAATTCAATCGCAAGCTCATTTTCGGAGGCACTTCGTATTCTCTCTACTACGTGGCAAAGCATCGTCTGTTCTGAATTAACATGCATGCTCTGTCTTAATTTTTTCTTTACGTTCTTGCACATTGCATAAAATGCGGTAACAAGAAGTACTCCTATCAAGATGAGAAGTATGATCTTTACCGACTGGTCACTGTTTAAAATAGATTTTATATGGTAATGCGTGTTTCCCTTTGACGGTCCGCTTAAGTATATCTGTTCCTTTAGGCTCTTTCCTATGTATTTGCCTGTGATTACAAAATATACCGGCAGTGTCACGACTGCTGCCGCCATGCAGCAGGATAGGGTTTTCTTTAATCTGCTGATTTCCCTGGATGTTTCATTTATATGATCTTCTGATATGGCATTTTCAATTTCAAAGATTTCTCCATTTCGTGTTTTAACGGTAAATGTTCGATCTTCCAATTTTCATATCCTCTCTTCTGCCAATTATAATGTAGGGGGATTCCGGCGGATTTTACTCCGCCGGAGAACAAAAATAATACTAGGAATTGATAGTGATAACTATTTTCCATACAAACAAGTTGTTTCTTTCGCATTATATGCCGGTGTTTCAACCTTGGTGCAGTATAGTCATAACCCACGGCATAAAGTCAAGGGGTTTATCTGATTTTGCAAATTTGACTCATGTGGATTGTGTGAAACGGCATTTTTATACCAAAGAAGGGCAGTTTGCACGTAAAATTTCTTGTAAATTGTGAATTCTGCACACTGTTTTGTGCATTTTTCTGTGCTAGACTAGATGTGTACCGATAAAGATCTAGTGTTTGATTATGAAGACTCCATAAGTTCAGTATCAGAGAGGATTATTTATGATTGTATATAAAGACGTGCTTGGCAAATTAAAGAATGCTGGTTATTCCACTTGGGTTCTCCGCAAGAATGCGCTCATCAGCGAGCGCGTCCTTACAAAGATCCGCCGGAATGAACCGATCACCTTTGACAAGCTTAACGATATTTGCAAATTGCTTGACTGTCAGGTTGGGGATATTCTTGCTTATGTTCCGGATTCAACAGATGAAAACGCTCCCATTGCCTAATCGGTTGTCCGAATATGTCAGAGCAGGGCGCTCAGCTGTAATACAACCAGCACGGCATCTAAAACCGCTGTCCCTATGATTCTAGCCATGCGCCCTTTTAATATATCCGGCTTCTTTGATACCTTCCTGATTCCGGCATATACCGCTCCAACGAAAAGGTATATTACTACGATAAGAAGTATATTTAAAAGTAGTATTCCCGGTATATTGATACTGCTGCTCCCTTTTTGCATTGCTTCATACATTTCTCCATTCATCATAGTTACCTTCTTTCCTTTATTCCTCGCCATTTACCTTAAAACGGTCTGATTTTTGATCCCAAGGGAAAAACATGACTGCTGCTCCAAGCGCCCGTATTTTGCCTCCTAGCAGCCGCTCAGAGGCATATTGCTATTCATTCGAGGTCTCTGCCGCTCCTTTTATCAGATCGACAATTCTTTTTCTGATGCCTTTTACCGTATCGACGCCATCTTGTATGATCTGTGGCTTTTCGTCTGATACCCCCGGCATATTCTCTTCCATGATCGGTTCCCCTCTCTTCTTTGCCTTGTCCAGGTATTTCTTCACCTTATCCGCAGCATCCTTTGTATCATTCACGGTCTTTTTAACATCTTCCGCCGTATCCTGATATGCCTTGCTTTCTGTCACCGATTTCTTTACGGATTTTTTCTTTTTCCCCTTCGAAGCCTTTGTTTTATCCGACACATCCGACGCAGCAGTGGTTTTCTCTTGATCTGCGTCCTTCTCTATTCTGGACTTCCTGGATTCCTGCTTGTTGGGCTCCCGAACCTCTGACTGCTGCACTGTCTTGTCCTTTTTCTTGCTATTTTCCGTTTCAGAATCTCTCGCGGTGGCAGCTTCCTGATAAAGGCGATCTTTGATATATGGAGTCCATTTTTCAGATGTCGCAAATAGCAAAACAACTGCTGCCGCTCCGATCACTACCGGATGGCACAGCTTTCTTCTTATGATTCTCCGCAATATTTTCATAACCCTTCTCCATTTCTTTGTAAAACAACCATATGTTATGGGATTTTATTCATAAGACCTGTACTTTTGTCAACGATTATTGTCCGTAAAAATATGTGTATGAATTTGTCATAATGTGCAAAAACGCCTGCGAAAGGTCTTCCCGATGGGCATGACCTCTCCTGTGCAGGCGCGCGGGACTCGAAGAATCCCATAAATAATATAAAATATTACAGTATTTATCCTAACACAGTTGCCATTAAATGGCAAATTAAGCGCATATGAATCGTTTGATAAAGGCTTTTCGATCCTCTTATGAGATCAAAAGCTTTGTGATCGTGATATTAGGAAAGTCCAGAAGGTGGATGTTCTTACCAGTGCGCTCGATGATCACGTCCGGACGTATAGGATTATCCTTGTAATTCTTTGCCACCACCGCACGTTCGCCATTCGACAGTTCTACGGTAATGCCCGGAGCAAACGGGTGCACACACCGATAGAAATCCCCCACGTAAACAGGATCAAACAGCGTGCCGCCATTTGCAATGATATATTCAAGTGCTTCCGTCGGGCAGCAGGCTTCTTTGTAGCTTCTCTTCGAAATAAGGGCGTCCCAAACGTCTGCGACATGAAGGATCTTTGCAAACTTATGAATCTGATTCCCTGTCTTTCCAAACGGATATCCGCTTCCGTCATAATTTTCGTGATGATGCAGCACCGCGTGTTTGACAACTGCCGGTATGGTCGAATAATCTTTTAACATATCAAATCCGGTCTTGGGATGTTGCTTTAGCATCTCCCATTCCTCTTCGTTTAACGGTCCAGGCTTATTTAATACATTCTCCGGTATGATTGTTTTACCGATATCGTGCAGCAGTCCTGCTGCCGCGATTTGCTTCAATTGCTCTTCGTCCAGCCCATCTTCCATTCCGATCAGTGTGGATGTAACTGCCACGTTCATACTGTGTGAAAAGGTTGACCGGTCATATGCGGCAAGTGCCGTCATATTTGGGATCAGGCTTTCTGACGCAAGCAGATCTTCCACAATATCATTGGCTGCAAGCATACACTCGTCATAATTTCTGTCCGCAAGCAGTTCCATTGATTTCTGATAGGTCTGTTGCCTGATAACCGGTGTTCCAACAATGGAGCTGGTCAGTTCGTCGTAGATGTATACCCCATCAAAATTCATGTTTTTTATGCGGTCAATGTAGCTCTGTGTCAATGCGACATTCGGTGCGAGCAGACGCTTTCCATTTTTCCCATATATCGCTGTTGCAAGAATCATACCCTCTTTCAGTTTGTCTTTCCCAATATATCTCATACATTATACCCTGTGTTCCTTAAGCCTCGTTTCTACTTCCCCGGAATTGTGAGCCGAACTTTCCTACTTTTGTCAACTAAATTTGTAAATTTTTTATCTTTTGTCAGTTTCTATGCATTCTCCGTTTCTGTTTTTGGTCATGTTTATATATATACCAGAGGATCTCACGGATTCCACACTCCCTTGTAAACTGGATATGGTAGGTTTCTGCCTGATTGCGTCTCAGCTCATAATTCTTATGATAAAGGGTAATGCTCCCCTCTTTTGGATAGAAATACCACTTTCCTACATCCGTTGTGATATACAGATAATTTCCCTCCCTCTCGCATTTCATCTGATAGTGTCTGCAATATGCACTTGCCTCGCAGAAGCTCTCCTCCATATGCTCTTCCTGTGCCAGTTTCCATGATTCTATATCCAGCTGGCCGCTTTGGTCATACTGCTGCATGGTTTTGATTTCTTCCTGATTTTCTTCATTTTCTGAAGAATTCTGGTCATTTTCTGAGCACATCTTCTCAGCTGCAATATTCTCCTGACCTTGAGATCCCCCTTCGTCGGCATCTGTCTTTTCTTCCGTAATTCTCAGTTTTTGTCCGACTGGGAAATTCATTTCCATCCGTTTCCTATAACGCTTATTTTCCTTTTCTTTCTTGAAATCTTCCAGCAGCAGTCGTAATAGCTCCATTATACACATACTCCAATTTCTTCAATTTTTCAGGTTATCGCCCTGCTTTTATCGCATTGTTAGCATAAGGGTATTCTTAATGTCAAGGATTCGAGGATGTGCTTATGGTGATGTCTTGGATTGGGTTATACCGAGCACTGATATCACTAGAAAACCGGTCTTTCTAGGGAGATGTGCAGTGTTCGTAGATATGACATAAAGCATATATCACCATGTACCCATGTATAAAAACATGAAAAGACAGTTGCAATTCAAATTGACTATGATATACTTTATGTATAGTTTTTATTTTATTTTTCTGAAAAAATCTTTTTCAGTGTTTCAGGATCTGACCAAAGATGCTTCCGTTTTATACGGGAGCTTTTTTATTTGGATTTTCAGTCCTATGTTTATGTTTACCGGTTATTAAACCGGGGAAAGGTGGTCTTTATGGTAGATACAGTATTGGATTTTCTCGTACTTACACACAATGGGCAGGTTGTTGCATTCTTTCTCATTATTGCAGCAAGCTGTACCTTTGCGCTTCTTGTTGAGCTTCTTGATAGAAGTATCAAGAGAAGAGTGGCTGTTCTTAAGCGCCGTGCACGTAGGTTCCTGCCGGCTTACAGACTCTGTAAGGCGCAGTTGCGTCAGCTCAAAAGAACGCGTAGATCCGTAGCGATGGAGGGAATCCAACTTATCCTTGCATTTCTGCGAGGATAAGTTCGTGGTAGGATACGTATCAAAAAGGCTTTAGGATCACACAAGTGAAACTAAAGCCTTTTATTTTCTACAAGTCCTGCTCTTGAATATACTGTTCTTTCCTTTTCAATTCATAGGATCCATACGCACGGATATAAATTTCTTTTGTGCGTTTCATTGCGGCCAGAATTGAGAGCCACTGCTTTGACTGCAGATTCATGGAAGTTCTCTTTTCATCTGTTTTCGTACTCTCGTCCGGTATAATTCCATTGCAAACCGCATAATAATTATTAAGACGGATCCGGTAGGGATATTCTGCTCCCGGCGTACACTCAATCTGGTACTGGTACACCAGCTTTTTCCCATCCGTCCTGCCTGCGTCATTGATGCTTTTAATTCCTGAGTCGAATAAAATGAGCGCTCTTTCTGCAGAATTTGCTTGCGTAATGTCCTCCGACAAGCGATCGTCACGATACAGCTGCAGAGCCTCCTTGATTGCATCATACTGTTTCTTATTGTTTGGATGTTTCTGTAGTCTGTCTTCCAGCCACTGCGCGGTGTATTCAAGCTTGTGCACGTTCTGTTCATCTTTTAATATCGCCTGCGCCGGGGTCTGTCCTTTGCACTCTCCCACCGCCAGAACCTGCGTATATGCCTTTGGAAGAGGTTTTTCCTCTACCTTTGGCTTATTCTCCCACCGGCTTTTTAAAATGAGCGTATTGGCGTCTCTAGTGTTCCACACCAGCTCTTCATAATCTTCCAGAGTTATGTTCACACGTACGATCTTCTTTTCTTCTCCATTCTTTTCAATGATTGTAAGATGAAATACGGCATAGTCTGCAAATATTTCCATCGGACTCTGCAGGCTATCCGCATACGTACCATCCTGCTTTTTTCGCGGAGACTCTGCGGCCGGCGAAAGATAATCTTCGACCGATAACGTCCAAAATACCCCATTTGCGGACTGCTTATAGCTTTTTATTTCTCTTGGATGTGCAATTTTATACTCCATTATATTTTCCCTCATTCTTAACATCATGTCTGATAAAACTATGGTTCTTTCCGCTGTCAACCATTTTGACAACAATATATGGATCTTTCTTTTTGCATTTTCTTAATGGTATTCTTAAATGATTGTCTGAGTGGATTTGGCGAATCAATCGGTTCTCCGTCTTCATCTTTGACCGTTGTTTCATTTAGATCAACCCATATGGCTGCACCGCAAGGATAATCGTAGGTTAATTTTCCTTCGCAGGACATAACACAATGCAGCCTCCAGCCATAAGGAGTTTTATAATGTTTCGCCAATTCATCAAAAGATATATCTACACAATGATTTTCCTTTTCATGCTCCCACTTATCTTCATCCAAAGGAATTATTCCCTGTATCTTACAAAATCCCCTAATAATCGAAGACTCCCTTTCAAGTAGAGCTATACTTTCTCCAATTATGCCTGTTTTTGAGCCACGGATTTCGACTTTCTTTTCTCCCGTAAGAATCTTATCAATCCCCTGCTTTTCGATAACCAATCCATACATGTCTACACTCCCTTTTTGTCCCTTGAAACATTTATATACAAATAAATCTTAGTTTCAATGTATTGGTTTGCTAATGTTCCCATTATTCCAATTCACAATAACGGTTTTTTCAAGTTCTGGTGCTAGTAAAGGATTAGTACAATATCTTTGAACATAAGCCCCGCATTCACATTGAGCTACACAATGGTCTTGATTGTTAAATCTGTTGTAAATAATATCAATTTCTGTGTTTCCACAATATTTACATGGACTTAATCTAACAGTATGCTTTTCTGTATGTGATTCCATGATTATTACCTCTCTTTCCTTTGAAACACGTATTTACATGGAAATCTTAGTTTCAATGGCTTTTAATTTCACTTGCAAATCGAGGAACAAAAAATTCAAAATCGGTTGCAGGAAATTCTGTTCGATTTATGTTGTCAATAATACCAAAAATATCCTGTGCGAAATTAAATTTATCTGCCTTTAACCAATCGTCTAATCTAAGATTGAATTTCTGATCTGCACTTTCAATATCCTAAGCAATATCTCTGTTCTTCTTTCATGGCATCACAGATTCTCATAATCTGTGAATATCCATCTGACTGACTTTCTGTACATCTTGCTGCAATTTGTTCAATTCTCTTAATATATTCTTCCATGTTATTTTCCTTCTCTTTCATTTTGATTATTCCTCCAATCTTCCCATTGAAATGTTGCTTCTACCCACGATGTTCTATACCTATCGATGATGTCAATTCCCATCTCGGATAGGTATTTACAAGTAAATCTTAGTCACATACAGTTAATCAATATCCATGATTTCAATTTCGCCTTCACTAAATCCATAAATTTCTCCAATAGATGCCAATTCACACCAACACGCAGCATCATCGGAAATTTCATGGTCATTACCTGTAAGTTCCATCATTTTGTCATAAATTGCATAATGGTCATTTGGCTTGTATTCCCAGTCAGCCTCAAAATGTTTTTCTTCTGTTCCTTCACTTATTGCATATTTTTTTATTACTGCATATAACATATTGATTCCTCCTTCCTGTGAAACACGTATTTGCTTTTCTATAATCAGCTTTATTCGTCAATCTCGTCTGGATAGACTATGACTCCATGTTTACCATTGATTTCCATTTCGTAGCAATATACATTATCTGTTTCCTTACTATCTACCATTTCATATATAATCCTTTCAATAGTGCCAATAGCACCACCATAAGTTCTTACTCTTACTTCATCCATTTCTGTAAATTCCATATCTGTTCCTCCAATTTTAATGAAATATCCATTTCTAGCACCATTTTCCCAACTTGTACATAACACCTGAAATTCCCTTATAAAGAGAACTTCTATAATATTCATCAATATTATCTTCTGTGAATCCATTGTCTTCTTCTGTGAAAATGTAATTAATTTGTTCGCACAAATCAGTAAGCTTTTCTTTCTGTTCGTCTGTAAGTTTATCTAACATACTATCACTCCCATCTTTTATAAATCTAATTCTTCCTTAGAAAACAAACTGTATTGGCCCGATACAAAACGTCTTCGACCTTTCTCAGGAGCGATCAACAAAGTTAACGTGATTACACACGAAATAGTGTTTTTCTCTTTAAAGTTCTTCTGCACCGGTTTTTGCTGGGACTTTTTTGTCGGCGATTTACGTCTTGCTTTTACCCCTTCTTTCTGAAGAACAGTGTTACATCTTTTCGTTGCAATAACTTTAACATTCTCAGGAATGTCATAATCCATGTAATGGCGATCCCCGTCTTCGTCAAGATAATATAAAGCACAGCCATTTGTTTTCTCTACCGTAAACGTCTTTGATCCAATATTATAGCTGTATTCAAAGCCGAAACAATCCGGTTCATAGTTTTCTCCATCGAATTTTTTTGCCAGATTTACAAATTTCTGCGGCAGATTTTTAAGTTTCATAAAGAAATTGATCTCATTTGTCTTTTCGTTTCTACTGTGGCTGTCAATGCCTGCAATTACTACTGTTTTTACCATGGAAACCCTCCTCTCTTAGTCTTGTATCTTAAATGAATATAATCAAATATCTTTTATATGATTATAATACACCGTAATGCGGTGTATGTCAAATACTTTTTTCTATTTCTCTTGACAAAATGATTTGTCCTGTTCTTATAATGCAACATATTCATTACAAGATTTTGACGGAGGTTGACATTTGAAAAATAATTATTCTTACATAGGAGCATTTGAAATTGATGGAGGATCCCTTCTTGTAGGTGATCCATATATTAACGGCGTTACCGTAGCCATGGAGAAAATACCTAGTGAGAACGAGATTCCTAAGAGTATTCCCCACATGAAAAACGGTATTTACTATGCGTATCATGTAGTTGATCCTATCGATGGTGCCATTGTATCACTTCTACTGTCCCATAAAGACGCCATTATAGACGATCTTGAGAAAACTCAGGCTTCTTTTTGCGGATCTGTTGTGGTTTCCCTTGGTAACGCTGTCGTTGCGGTAGATAAATCCCATCTATTTGACACAACGGGGTGTTACTATTCTTTCAGTGAAAATGCCTATTATGGGTGTGATCGTTTGCTGCGTGAAATTCCAAATATGGACTATCCGGATGAAATGAAGGATGAAATGCTGAGTCTGGTTCATAAAGCGCTCGATCAGCAGCTTCCGGCTGTATCTGGTGATAAGATTGGCGAAATAATTGGCGCCTGTCCTATATGGGATGGTTTCCGTGGGTTTGGACGGGATTGCAGTTTATGGTCTGTGGAGATTCTTGAAAGTTTGTCATGTGCATACCGAAATGCAGAAATAATCAAAGGCGGTGTGGCTAGCTTGGCAGGATCTGAGAAATTATCCGTTTTTCGATATAAGGATCCACGTGATTCTTCTGAATCTGCCTACAATGTGGCAGCGCTTATCACACTTTGTCCTGATTGATTATTAGAATAAAAGACCCCTTCAGTTTTAATTTCTGAAGGGGTCTTCATATTTCTTTTCGTATAGATCTATCATTTGTTTATGTGTTTCTAATTCCTTAAAATCTGGGTCAAGAGCAGCAATTTTGTGGGGATCATAAAGACAACATCCGTGTTCCTTGTAACATTCTGTCAGGTTTAAACGCAGTAATTCATTGTTTTCCTTCCGGAATCGGCAATAATCCTCGGTTTTCATCACTAGAGGATTCTCGTCAAATTCACGTTTATGACAGTAATGTAAGCAAAGGAAACAGGTCCTTTTCAATCGCTGATGCTCTACTCTTCTCTCCATAAGGGTATGCACCTCCATTCCCTGTTGCAGTCTTACTTCATAGTACTATATCAATTCATTGATATTTACGCAACCGATAATGGAAGAATTTATTTATTTTTCACTTTTCCTGTTGCGGTATGTCCTAACGCGGATTTCTACCCCGTCAACCAGAAAATCCTCTATAGAACAATCTAATGCTTCGGCCAGTATAGATATCTGTTCAACATTCAGCATGGCGTCTTCTTCTCTCTCCATTCTGTAAATAATCCGTTTTTTTAATCCGGTCGCTTCTGATAATTGTTGAACCGTCATATTTACTTCTTCTCTTCTTGCCTTTAGTTTCTTGGGATCAAATACCTTTTGTGTCCTTCCTAAAAACATATCGCACCTCCTTTACTTTTCTTTTATCCGAAAAATAACGAGAATATTCGTTTTAGTCAACGAAAATGGTTCAAAAACTTATGACATCGTTTTTGACAATGCTCGTTTTTTGTCGTAAAATAGACATAAGAAACGAATTCTGTATGATAGTACGTTTGCGAAAGGAGGTGCTTTAAAATGGAAAACGAAAATCCGCTCGTTTTTAACAAATCTGAGTCAACTTCATCCGGATCGTTCAATTCGGACGACATCACTATTGAAGGTGAAGGCTATTTTGTGTCGACGGGGGACCTTGCTTCACAGCTTAAAATCAGTAGAGATATGGTCAGAAATTATATTAAGGAATTTGAGGATTACTTCGATCTCTCTTATACCAAAGAAGGCAAGGGTGGCCATATCCGGTTTCCTTCTAACCAGACAGATCTGCTGGAAACGATCATCCGGCTCCGTAAAACTAAAAGCGTGGATGAAGTTAAGGAAATCCTCGACAATCCCGATATGCCATTCTTGTTTCAGAATGGTGAGCGTGTAGAAAAACAACTTGGCGTCTTGTTGGCGGAGAACAACAAATACCTTGCTGCTCTTTTGGAAAAAGTTTTTACCTCTGCACTAGAGGAAAAAATGTCCAACTTGATAGGCGCCAAGGATGCAGACTTGGAATCCAAGCAGAAGGCTCTGGATGAGGTCCTGCAGCTAAATGAACAGTTAATGCAGCAGAACGCAGAGCTGCGAGACTCCATGAAAGAGAGTTCTATCCAATTGAAAGAAATGCATGAATCAAATCTACGGTTAGAAAGCCAAATGGAAAATCTTCTCGAGCGTTTTCCCGACCCACAAAGCCAAAAGCGTGGGTTCTTCTCTTTTTTCAAAAAGTAATTTTTCAAAAATAATACCGTTCGTTTTTACAAAACATGAAAACGAACGGTATTATTTTGAATTATTATCCAAATTTGAGTAAGACGATTCTCCATTCTCTTTTTCACTTCACTTAACGCGCCATTATTCCCGCGCTTTTCACACTTACAGTTTCAAAAACGAATCTTCACTCGTTTTTCTTTTCCTATATGGTAAAAACGATTCTTCTATTTCTTGTTAAAGAAAATAATCGTTTCGTTTTATTCTCTACTCCATTTTGTTTTCGTTTGTTTTATTCCTGTTTATTATATGTTTATTTCTTGATTTACAATATTTTTCTTCTGTGTTCCTTGCTTTTCTATGTTTTATATTTATTTATTTGTTGTTTTGCATTGTTTATTTTATATTTATTATTTATTTTGATTTAATTATTATTTAATTCTATATGGCTATTTCTAATTAGTTTTAATGCATATTAATTCGAAATAGTCTATTTTATTGACTTCTAAATAATAATATAGTAGAATGTTTAAAAAGAATTCAAAAGGAGGAATTTTACATTATGAGTGATAAAAGAATTGTGCTGGCCATCGACACAGGTTTTGATGGTGGCAAGATATGTGTTAACGATAACCTGATCAACATTCCATTTATGATCCAGGATATATCATCTGACGAGGAAGGATACGCGCTTCGTAGGATTGATGACAGTTTTATCAGATGCATCAAAGACGGAAAAACCTACTTACTTGGAGAAGTGGCACGAACCTTCCTATTAAATGACAGTAGAAGAGAGAACCGCAGATCTGACATGGAAGTGTTCTACACATTAGATCGTTTCAACATGCCGCAGTTCGAAGTTGCCCTTGATGCATTCATTGCCTACGGATTATACTGCTATCAGGATATTTCCGCAAAAGACAAAGACTTAGAGACCTTTAAGTTAAGTGAAATCAACGATTGGGATATTTATGTGGGCGTAGCACTTCCACATCAATTCATTGATAAATACATTCCGGTAGTAGAATCTTATCTAAAAAAAGAACAGAATCTTAAGTTGATCGTCGGAATGGACGAAACAGGAGATATCAAATACCAAATTAAAGAGACATTTTACAACTCACAGGTTATATGTGCACTTATCAATGAAGCGGTAGATGATGACGGCAATGATCGTGAAGATTCTCCATATGACAATCTTCCAGCGCTCATTCTTGACGGCGGATACAAGACTTTCGGATACTTTGAGTTCGCAAGAGATGAATCTATTACAAATGATGCTTCCAATATTGACTATGCAATGAAAAACATCAATGATAGAGTAGCAGCAATCTTAAGCGAAAAAACTGGAACCGCTTACACTGATTACATGGTTGACGAGCTTGCACTTAAACATGAATGTGTTCGTTATTTAAATGGCGATAAAGTCGAATCCATTGATGTGGCTGCCGAGAAAGAAATCATATTAGAGGAGATTTCTAAAAAACTTATCGATCATCTCAATGAGAAATACCGTAATTTGTTAGATATAAAGATGATTCTAGTTGCTGGTGGAACTGGCTACGCATATTATAAGTATATTAAGGAGTACTGCGAAAAAGAGAGACCATACATCAAAGTTGTATTGGCATGTAAGGATGGCTTTAAAGGCAAGGAATGTAATCCGGTTTATGCTGTTGTATGCGGTCTCTACAAAGATATGCTCATGCAGCTTGATGCAGCCGCCTAAAGGCTGGTTGCATAACGAAAGGGTGTTATAATGGCAGCAAAGTATAAAAGCATACAGTTAAAAGGAAGCCGCGACAGTGACATTGCACAATGGTGCATTTTACTTAAAGAGCAATGGAATGGTGGCATTAACTATCTAGTTAAAAGAGCTCTTCGAAATTATATGCGGGATGGTTCTTTTATCTGCATTGGTAAAATACATAAGTGCAAGGATGAAAAACGCGCTCTTTCCCAGCAGTCGAGTGTAAGCCTTTGGTTTGGGGACTCACCTGATATTGCAGAATGGATCGACCTTATGGATAAAAGCAGCATCCGTCCAGCAACGCTTATAAGAGAGATTATCAGAAAATCAATAACCATAATACCGGACACAGAAGAAGAGTGGATACCAACATGTCTTGATTTTGGCACTGATATATTTGAACGTGCTAATAATATTTTGTCAAAATCTACGAATACAGTGCAACCCATTATTAAAGAGCCGCTGGTCAATAAGGCGACGAAAGAGATGCCGCCAAAAGCGATTGATCATGCAGATCAAACCGCACAGATTAAAAAAATGCCTACCGAAATCACACCGGAGGTTAAGATTCAAGAAGCGCATACCTTTGAAGGGAACAAACCAACCGGCAAAAAGCCTCCAAGAGCAGCAGCATTATCCGGCCGCCGTTTTTCTCAACATTAAAATTATCTTATAAAGGACTATCTAAGAGACTTAGATAGTCCTTTATTTATACACAATTTCATGTCTTTTATTTCCAACAAAAAAATAAAATAAATATTTCTAGCGTCCTTGACAAAACATTTTAGGTTGTGACTAAGATGCCACATATTCGAAAGGAGGACGCTATATGCTGGCACAATCAGACATTATTCTACTTATCTCCGCAGCTGCATTATATGTTGTTGTATCACTATTATATACAGTGTTAAAACAGCTATCCGAGAAACAAGGGAATAACTTACTTAATGAGTACGGCGAAGCAAAATCGACGCCCAAAAAAGGCAGTATACTCCCGTATCTCGTAATACTGGTCGTGGTAATCATACTGTATCTTCTAGTCTATAAATTCATGTAAAGGAGAATATCTAAATGGCAAAGAGAATATCTCGAGCAAAAAAGAAAAAGATTACAAATATTGTAATCTGCATTCTAGTTGTCGGACTCGCATTTGGAGCAGCTTTCTTTTTCTCTCTTAGGGCAATTCAGAGTCGATATGAAAAAGAAAATCAAACTCTAAAAAACCAATATGACTCCGTTCAACACATGGTCTATGTGGCGACCAGTGACATTCCTGCAGGAAGTGCACTTACAGAGCAGAATATTGCACAAACAGCCATTTCGACAAGTATGGATACCAGTCTTTATATCACAGAAGACGATATCGGAAAGATTGCGGTCGTTGATATTGCAACCGGTCAAGCAATCAATTCCAACATGATTGGAAGCGACATTCTTTCATCTCTAAGAGAGTGTCAATATGCAATGCTAACTTTAAATGGTAATTTAAAGGTCAATGATTTCGTAGATATTCGAATTATGTATCCTAATGGCGAGAACTATACCGTTCTTTCAAAAAAGTGCGTTAAAGGGCTTAATCTTGAAGCCAACGACATCTACATGTGGTTAGATGAGTCAGACATCATGAATATGAGTTCAGCTATCGTAGATGTCTATCTTCATGAAGGAACAATCCTTTATACAACAAAGTATATCGAAGATGGTCAGTCAGCACTCGAGACAAATTATCAGCCCAACACGGATGTTATGGCCGCCATTGCAAATGATCCTAACATTGTTGATGAAGCAACTCAAAAACTTAATGCAAATATGAGAGAGGCTTTAGAGGCAAGACTCGCTATTCTTGAAAAAGATGACCAATCAAACAAAAGCGTAGATCTTTCTAATGCCATTGCATCAGGTCAGCAGTCCACTACAGATAGTTCTGGTGATGCTTCAAACGAAAGTAGCTCCGAAACCGGTGGTTATGTAACGGATGGTAGCACGGATAGCAGTGAACCACCATTATATGTTGACGACTCAGACAATGCCTATACGGATGATAGCAACAATATGAACCAGGATTTAATTGAAGGAGAAGAAGATTATGGGTATTAAATTTTGCTTCTACGGCACTAGTTGCTACGACCTAATCTTATATGCTGCACGTGTACTGAAGCATTGTAAAATGTCTGTCCTCTTATTAGATTCATCAAAAGAACAGTCTCTTGCATGTGCAATTCCAGATGTAAAAGGACTTGAACAGGGCATTCGAGATTACAGAGGAATCGCCTTTTCTAAGGATCGTGTTCCTATAGATATTCAAAGAGGTGATTATGACGCAACGTTCCAATACTTTGGTGAATATCCAGACCGGATAGAAGCTGGCGATTATAATTTCATCGTTTCAGACTGCGAACTTCACACTGTAAATCGTCTCTCGGAACTTAAATCAAAGTTAGATACGACAGAACGTTTTAAATTAATTTCTGTTTCTGAAAACGATGAGCAATACGAAGGAATGGAAGATGATACATTCCCTAAAGGATGCCTGAATCTGATTATCCTCGGTTCGGAAGCATCTTCTCGAAAAAATTATGTTGCCTCTCAGTTCCATGTTTCTCCAAAAGAATGTTTTTTCGTTGACATGGATGAGTCAAATATGGAATGCCGAATCAGTTGTCAATACGATACTGTATTCCATTTTAGTAAGATTTCAGATGAGTTTCACGACCTTGTAAATAAAACGTGTTATTCCGTGTTAGGCACTTCAATTAATGAAAAAGCATACCGGAAAGCATATCAGAAAGCAGAAAGGGGTAAATAGAAATGAAAATTGCATTCTGGAGCAATGTGCATGGGCAGACTGGAACAACAAGTAATATTCTTGCAGTCTCACTGCTTACGGCCATTCTCAAAAACGACGTAGCTTTGTTGCAGAGTCATTTCACATTAAATAATTTGTCTGCGCCCCTTATTGGCATGGACATTTTGCCAGATAGTTTTAGAGATACCGGAATTGATGCTCTAATGAGGGATTTTAAGTCGAAACCATTAAACGAAGATATTGTTAAGACGGATGCGATCGCCGTGCCTGGATTAAATCAGAGATTTGACCTATATATAGGCACCGGAAAGAACAATGAGTTAGATTACGAAAGGGATATGCTCGCGGCGCACCGCCCAATCATTAAATCAATTGATGAGTTTCACGACTTTACATTCGTCGATGTGAGAAGCGGTTATCGAAGCGTATCGCAATCAATTATTGAGGATTCCGATGTAGTAGTTGTATGTTTGGACCAAAATACACTTGTTATAGACCGGTATTTTAAAAAGCCTGTTAAATCCAACAATATTTACTATATCATTGGTAATTACGATGAATCTTCCAAATACAGTATTCGGAATCTCATTAAGAAATATCCGGAATTCAAAAATCGTATTGGAATGATCTGCCATAACAGTGAATTTATGGATGCCTTAAACGACGGGCGCGCAGCTCAGTTTATGTTAAAGAATAGTGATTGTTCCAAAGATAGTAGCAACTATGAGTTTATTCAATCCGTAAAAAGCTGCATGAGGTTACTAGGAATAGAAAGGGGATGACACCGTGCTATTTAACTTTTTTCTGTGTTCGCTAATTCTTGTGATTATTGCCGGCATCATCTATTTTGTCTTTTTCCGGAAAAAAGCAGATTATTATGTTCCACCGGAAGTTGACCTTTTCGATTATGACTATCTTAAAAAAGCCGTAAAAGAAGATATTACTGCCACCATTCGAATGCGTCCAGAAGATCTGAATCTGAATGCTTTTGAGACAAAAAAGCAGAAAAAACAGATTGATGAATTGAAGAAAAACCTTCGTTTATGCATTTCTGGTGATACTGGGGCGAAAAACTATGTGATGGATTATATTTCCTCCATATTGCAGCAGAAGAGGGGTATTAATGACTCAAGCATCAATAAATGTATTCCTTTTGATGACGAAAGCCGCCTTTCTAGTGAGCAGAAGTTTTTTATTCTTCTTCAATGGTATGAGAATCAGCATAATGGAAATGCATTATCCGTCATGATCAAATCAAATGGATATGACCAGATTCGAGATGGCCACATCTATGTAAGTAACGATGATATTAAAGATCTTTATCACAAGAATGTGAACCGCTTACAGTTAACTTTTACGGATAAAATCAAGATTCTTACTCAGCTTGTTTATCAGGATGATTACGGCCACGGTTGTGTTGATAAAATCCGTACGATGAATATTGATGGTTTTTCCGTCGGCGTATCTGGAATTCCTTCAGATATGTTTACTTCAACCGGTGAAGAATTAGCCAAATATATTCAAGATCATAAAGATGGGCTTCGTTTTAGCTATGATTCCACGTGGATCATGTTAAGCGGCAAACAGGTGTATTTATCATGTATAGGTTGCCATTCCGAAAAAGAGTTGAAACGTGTCTGCAAAAACCTTTATAGATATAACGCGCCAAGAAATATGTCTGCTAATGCTGGACATATTGTCAACGATATGAAAGATGGTAGCCGTATCACTGCAGCGAGACCTAGTTTTTCTGATTCGTGGTTTGCAATCGGAAGAAAACACTCCGGCGGTATGTCCGTAACGCTTGAACAACAAATAAATGGTGTTAATGCAGACAAGATCCAGGTTCTTATTAAATCTCTTGTGCTTGGAGAACAGACCGTTGCAGTAACCGGTGGTCAGGCTTGTGGAAAGACAACACTTATCCGAAACCTGATTGCCACGATTCGTCCAATTTATACGATTCGTGTACAGGAAAGCATTTTCGAGTTATGGCTCAGAAAAATTCTTCCGGATCGAAACATCTTAACCTTTAAGCAGACAGATGTAATCTCTGGACAGGCTGCACTTAACTTCAGCCGAAAAACAGATGGTGATGTAATGATTTTAGGAGAAATTGCAGAACCAGAAGTTGCTGCATGGCTCATCCAAAGCACACAGACTGGTGGTCCGTTTACCTTATTTACAAACCACGCAGTCACAACAAGAAAGCTTCTTGCCTGGTTCCGTAATGCGCTGCTTCGTTTCGGAGGTTTCTCCAATGAAAAGATTGCAATGGAGCAGGTTGTAGACAGTATTCCGTTTGATCTTCACCTTAGAGGCATTAAATCAACCGGTGAACGTTTTGTTGAACGCCTGACAGAGGTTGTTCCCTATGCAGATGGATCCGAGCTTCCATACAGAGAGAATAAAATCTTTGAGTTCAATCGGAAAACTAAAACATTCACGATTTTCAATCGTCTTTCCCCTGAGAAAGAACAGGCAATTAAGGATAATCTTACTGCCGAGGAAATTGTGGCATTTGATAAAGTCTTCGAGGATATTTCTTACAACGAAGACTATTTAAAGGGGGTTGCATAAACAGATGGAAGGACGCCCACTTATTATATTTTCCGTGATGGTCATTGCTGCAATAGTATTTTTTATCATTGCTGGTATTTTGTTTTATCAAAAGCAGTTATCAAAGAAAAACGCAGAAACATTATTTAATGCTTCTGGCAGGAATACAAAATCAAGAGTTCTTCACTCGATTTATGTATTTTTTAACTCGTTTGCGTTAACAGGCAACTTTATCAAACGTATTCGAAAACGCTATGAAATACTAGAACCTGGTGACATTCGGAAAACAGAAGAAGATACTATCAAAACTGTTTTGCTAGTATGGGGACTTTCTCTAAGCGCTTTCATAATAGGGGCTTTCATAGAGTTTTCCATTACCATGATTGCTGTATGTGGAATATTGGCATACGCAATCACTACCAGTATATTGTTTTCATCCATCCACAAAAAAGAAATAGAGCTTGCAAAGCAGCTTGATCAGTTTATTGATGCCACTGAGCATGAGTATTATGCAACAAATATGATTGAGACTACTTTGGAAAATTTATGTTCAGATGCGCCGGAGCCAATTCGTTCTCATATGCAAAAAATTCTTGAGATTTTGGACTCTGGAGAGGATCAGGATGTTACGGCCTATATTGACACAACACCAAATAAATTTTTACAGCTCTATTTGTCAGCTTGTATGTTGGTAAATAACTATGATGACAAGAACGTACATGGGGTATCTCTTTTTGTAACAAATTTAAACCATATTAAAACAGAAATTGGAATTTGGCTTCGCTCTCAAAAGCTGATCGAGCATAAGTTTAAATTCCATAATGTAATGATTCTTGCTCCTTTATGTTTTATTCGTGTAATCGATCATTCTCTTGTAACTGCTTATGACGGTCTGACGGCAGCTTACTATAAAGGAGCCTATGGAATTATAGTTTCATCATTTCTATGTTTTGCAGGTTTTATGATTTTTAATTATTCAAATCGTCTTAAGAACATGGACTACCATGATGACAATGAACATCTTTTTTTACAGTATCTATCCAATATTCCTTTTGTTAAAAGGACACTGGACGCATACGAAGACCGTAACTATGGCAAATGTATGAAGATGAACCGCGTACTTCATCAGTTGGGAGCAAACATGAATATCCGTTTTTTGCAGATCCAACGGTTTCTATGGATGGTCGGCACTTTCATCGTATCTGTAATCATCTGCGGAACGATTATAACATCATCAAGAGGAATTGTCCTGACCACTACAAGTAATCTCGAATCTGCTCTTATGTATCTTGTTCCAGACGAACAGACGCGTACCACATATGTATCTTACTCAATAGATTTATCAGAACAGTTGAAAGATTTTGACATAGAGCAAGATACAGTCAAGAATAAAGTGATTTCAGACAATATCACAGAAGATGAAGCTATTCAGACATTGATTTCGGATTCCGTGTATGACAAAGTGTCAAAATATCAGAATACCTACTTTCAATGGTGGTATCTACTTATCTGTGCGATGATTGGAATCTTTGGATATCAGCTTCCATACATATTGGTAATGTCTCGAAAAGATATATTGGTTATCGCACAGGAAAATGAAGTTGTTCAATTCCAGAGTATCATATCCATGCTCATGCACATTGACCAAATCACGGTTGAAGATGTATTGGAATGGTTGGATCGATTCTCTATACTTTTTAAAAGTTCTCTCGATATCTGTATTGCCGATATGGCAGCAGGAGAAGACGATGCCCTTGATAAGCTTAAAGAAAATGAACCTTATCTACCATTCCAACGTATTGTCGACAACCTTGCAGATGCAGATAAAGTAGGAATTGAAAACGCCTTTATCGAAATTGATGGAGATAGAGAGAGCACACAGAAAAAGAGAGAGCAGGACAGCAATATGTATATTGCAGAAAAAGCAAATGTGTCATTAATTCTTGCATTTGTTTCCCTTTTGTTACTGCTTCTGCTTTACTTTAGCGGACCCGTTCTGCTTAGCAGTATGCAAAGCATGAACGCAATTAAAACAACCATTAGTTAGTAATAGCAATGTGACTATACAATAGATAATGAACCATTACTTTATCAAGGAGGAAATTAAATTATGGAAGATGGAATTGTTAAATATCTTTTTATCGGATTTGCTGTTTTAATAGCCGCTGGAGCAATTGCTTATGGTATTTATTATCAGAAGCAAGGAAAGGAAGCTGGCAATGCAGCCGGTAAGCAACTATCTAATATTCAGGCAGAATTATCCGATGCAGATGTTAATATCTATGACGGTGTCACCATAACAGGCTCTGAAGTTATCAATGTTGCCAAAAAATTTGAGGGTGATTCAGTTGCCATCAAGGTCATTACAAAAAAATCTACTGCATTTTATGGTCATTCTTTGAGTGGCACAAATGAGTTACAAACCACCAATGTAAGCTCAGTTTCTAAAATGCAAGATTTATCGAGTCCTTTATATGTGAATCCAACAGGAAACTTTACCGGATCTCTATTCAAGGATGCAAACGATGTTATTACTGGCATTTGTTTTACACAACAGTAAACTAAATTTAAAAGAGGGGGCATCCCCTCTTTAGGAGGAAATAATGGAACATGGTGTTATTGAATATATTCAGACAGGATTTTTTGCCTGCTTATTTGCAATTTCGCTCATGTTTCTGATTTCGAACATGAAATCGGAACAACAATTTATTGCAACTATAAAAGAAGTCAATGAGTCCTCAAATAAAGTTTTATATGAGCATACCATTCCGGAAGACCTGTCAAATGATATTATTAGCCGAAATGAACTCATTAGTCGAATGATGCATCCGCTTGACTACCCGGTAAGTATCAACGGACTCATGTTCCTTCCTGAAAATTATCACTACATTAACTTTGATTATTCATCTATAGTGGCCGGAGACTATCGTGCAACAACAGTCTATGATACGAATGGAAACATTACATCCGTCCGCTATGAAAAGATATAGGAGTCTCATATGGAAGATGCTGTAGGAATCATCTTATCCGTTATTCTCTTTGTATTTGTCATAACCGGTGTAACTTTATCTCACACCACTAATACAGAAGAAAAGATGGTACAAGAATATGTAGATACAAAAACAACACAGTTTGTCGATTCTGTTCGTAGTAATGGTTATATGTCTAAAGATATGTATACCAATTATATTCAGGATCTTCTGCGTACAGGAAATGTATACGAACTGAAAATGACCAAGGAACATCCTTCTTATGTGCCAGTATACGATGATGCTGGTAACTTTACAGAAGATTATCAGAAAAATACTCAGAAGTCCTATGAAAAGGAGATTATCAATCAGGTAATGTCTGGAACAGACTATGAATTTTCTAAGAATGATTATTTCTACGTTGAAGTCTACTCAGAAAACGTGACCGTAAATAGCAAGGTTTTACAGGCTTTTATGGGTATTTTCCCTCAAAACAAGACCATTCACACCTATTATGGAGGTGCTATAAGGAATGAGAGGATCTAACTTCATAATCTTTTATTTAATCGTATTTTTCACGCTTGCTATCCCTATCGAGATTCGATGTCGGCAAGTATCGGTCATATCCGAAGTAAAACAAAATTACACACAAGCAATGGAATCTGCGGTTGATGATGCCATGGACGGTATTGTAGAGTCCGATTCTGGTGATGTGATCAGTCTCAACAAAGAGTTTTTGCTGGATCAGTTTTATCATACCCTTTTCATCAATCTCGGCTGCACCGCAGATACCATCAAACAGAATGCCATCAAAGCATATATTCCGATTGTTCTGCTTGTTGATACGGATGGGTATTACATATATTATTCGGATACAACCTCCGGAGCAGATGGCGAGAAGCTAATCGCTAAGAACTGGACGGACAAACTGACCTTTACCTATGTGGAAGTGCCGTTGCTTTCTCACCCAGATGTCCCACC
>OKRU01000522.1_pt1 | contig 38564 bp, 20 predicted proteins | sample 1601131 | NCBI WGS metagenome assembly OKRU01 (sample SAMEA3541558, study PRJEB24748) | human gut metagenome | biome: human gut; feature: human-associated habitat; material: faeces | place: China | collected 2012
TCGAAGCCGTCTCGGGAGCCTGCGACGGTTTGGCTGCGGCCTTGGGCGCAGCCTTTCCGGCGGGCTTGGTCAGATCGGCTTCGGGACCGTAGTCGGTCAGCACGTCCCCTCGCTTGGCGGGTCTTTTCGGAAGCGGCATGGCGTTTCTCTCTAATCTATTGTCAATGAAGTCATTGTAGAGGTTCGGTGGCCGGCGGGCGTCCCCCTTCTGTCTGAAGGTCGACAAGACTTACAATTACGATCGAGTGGACGGGTGTTTCGCGTGAGCATCTGCTCGAAAGCACCTATTTCGCTGTAGGTCAAATGCCTGGGTTCCGTAAAAAACCGTCTCTTTAAGTTTTCGGAGAATGATTTTCAGGTAGTATGGCTTTATCGTCATTTGCCTGATGAGTGACAGCGACTATTTCCCCCTTTTCAAGGAGGTTTAATGCAGTACATTTCCACCCGAGGCCTCGAATCGAGCTTCTCGTTCAGCGACATTCTCTTCGAGGGCTATGCCGAGGATGGCGGCCTCTACGTGCCTGCGGTGTTCCCGAAGGTCGACGCCCACACCCTGATGACGTGGCGCGGCCTCTCCTATGCCTCGCTCGCCTTCGAGGTCATCCGCCTCTTCGCCGAGGAGCTCCCGAAGGAGGATCTCTGGCAGATCTGCTCCGAAGCCTATCAGGCCGGCAACTTCGGCCACACCCGCGGTATGTTCACGGCCGAGGAGATCACGCCCGTGAAGTGGCTCCACGACCAGGTCGGCCTGCTCGAGCTTTCGAACGGTCCGACGCTTGCCTTCGACGACATTGCCCTGCAGTTCATGTCGAGGCTCTTCGACACGTCGTTCGCCCAGGGGCGCCCGCGCACGCTGCTCGGCGCCACGACGGGCGACATGGGGGCTGCGGCCGAGGCCGCGTTCGGCGGGCACAAGAACATCAAGGTCGTCATGCTTTCCCCGAAGGACCGCATGAGCCAGTTCCAGGCGGCGCAGCTTTATTCCAATCAAGATCCGAACGTCGTCAACATCGAGGTCAACGGCACGTTCGACGAATGCCAGGACATCGTGCGCACGATCCTCGAGGATCGCGAGTACGCGAAGGCCCACGGCCTCGGCGCGATCAACTCCGTCCTCTGGGCCCGCATCGTGCCGCAGATCGTCTACTACTTCTACGGCTATCTGAGGGCCGTCGAACGCGTGGGCGAGGAGGTCGTCTTCGCGGTGCCGGGCGGCAACTTCGGCAATGCGTACGCGTGCTGGGTCGCCAAGAAGATGGGGCTTCCGATCATGCGCCTCATCGTCTGCACGAACGAAAACGACGCGATGGACGAGTTCCTTCGCACGGGTCGCTATGCGCCGAAGCCCTCGAGCGAGACGATCGCAACGTCCTCGCCCTCCACTGACATCTCGCGCGCCGCGAGCTTCGAGCGCTTCCTCTTCGACGTGCTCGGCCGCGACGGCACCCGTGTCAGGGAGCTTGCCGAGGATCTGAAGACGAAGGGCGAATTCACGCTCACGGCGGAGGAATTCCGCAAGGTCCGCCTGTCGGGCGTCGTGTCGGGTTCCTCGAACCATCCGAATCGCCTCGAGATCATCGAGCAGATGCACCTCGAGTACGACACGTACGTCGACCCGCACACGGCCGACGCGCTCTTCTCGGGCATCTACCTCCATCCCGTCGGCGTCAAGACGCTCTGCGTCGAGACGGTTCAGGCCGTCAAGTTCCCGAGGATGGTCAGGCAGGCCACGGGCGTTGCCGTCGAGCCGCCCGAGGACATGGCCGACCTCTTCAGCCGTCCGCTGCGCAAGGTCCAGACGCCTGCGTGTGAAGCGGCGGTCCGAGAGGAGATCGAGAGGCTGACGGAGCGCCCTGATGCCTAAAACGGTCGGGTTCGTCGGCTTTTCCGAAAGCGGCAAGACGACCCTTGCGACCCGGGTCGCGGCGCTTAAGGACGCGCACCACGGGTTCGACATGGACAAGCCCGGCAAGGACAGCTGGCGCTACAGGGAGGCGGGTGCCTCGCAGGTGATCGTGCGCAGCGACCGAAGATGGGCCATGCTCGTTGAAACGCCTGAACAGCCGTCGGTTGAAGAGCTGCTTGCCAGATTTTCGGATGTCGACGTCATCCTTGTGGAGGGGTTTAAAAACGAGGGCGCATTCCCTAAAATTGAAGTCCGACGCAGGGCGTGCGAGGCCAATCCGAGACTCTCGCTCATGCATGACGACGTGGTGGCCGTCGCCTCCGACTTCGAGGAGCCGGACGAAAGGGTGCCGCGGCTCGACATCAACGACCCTGCAGCCGTTGCAGATTTTGTTGTAAGCCTATGATCACCTACGCCGAAGCCCTGCGCCGCCTCATGGAGAAGGCGGTGCCCGTCGAGGGAATGGAAACCGTTCCGCTCCTCTATTCAACCCACCGCGTGCTCGCCGAAGACATCGTGAGCCCTATCGCCGTTCCCGGATGGGACAACTCCCAGATGGACGGCTACGCGGTCAGAGCGGCCGAGCTGGCTGAGGCGTCCAAAGATCATCCCGTCGTGCTGCCCGTTTCCGACCGCATTCCCGCCGGTCAGGTTGGCTCAAGGCTTGCGCCGGGCAGCGTCGCGCGCATCTTCACGGGCGCGCCGATGCCCGAGGGTGCCGACACGGTCGTGCCCCAGGAAAACGTCGAGGTGACGCCCGAGGGCGTCTGCTTCAAGTCCCCCGTGCGCGAGGGCGCATGGGTCCGCCGCCGCGGCTCCGACGTGCCTCAGGGCGGCGTCGTGCTCAAGAAGGGCGCCCGCCTGACGCCCGCCGCGATCGGCATGGTCGCGTCCATCGGCCGCGCCTACGTCAAGGTTTACCGCCGTCTTCGAGTCGGCATCTTCTTTTCGGGCGACGAGCTCGTGCAACCGGGCGAACCCCTGCCGCCGGGTGGCATCTACAACTCGAACCGCTTCATGATCCGCAGCCTCCTTCAGGAGCTCGGCTGCGAGGCGCTCGACCTGGGCAGCGTGCCCGACACGCTTGAGGCCACGATCGAGGCTTTCGAGAGCGCGGCCGCCTCGGCCGACGTCATCCTGACGACGGGCGGCATGAGCGTGGGCGAAGAGGACCACATCAAGCCGGCGCTCGAAGCAGTCGGTTCGCTCAACGTCTGGCGCGTCCGTCTCAAGCCCGGCAAGCCCCTCGCGTTCGGCGAGGTGCGCGGCGTGCCCTTCATAGGCTGTCCGGGCAATCCCGTTGCGGGCTTCGTGGTCTTCCTGATGATGGCCAGACCCTATCTCCTGAGGACGATGGGGCTCACCGACATCGACGTAAAGCCCATGGCCGTGAGAGCCGACTTCGACTGGCTCAAGCCGGGCGACCGTCAGGAGTTTGTGCGCGTGCGCCGCAACGACGAGGGCGGGCTCGACCTCTATCACACGCAGAATTCGCAGGTGCTTTCCTCCTGCGCCTGGGCCGACGGTCTCGTCGACATTCCCGTGGGCGGCACCGTCCGCAAGGGCGACATGGTCAGCTACTACCCGTTCTGCCAGTTCTTCGCCTGAGAGTGGCTCGAAATGCGCAAACCTGAAACACAAGAAAGAGAGGACATAACAAAATGAAGATCCGCATCCTTTACTTTGCGCTTCTGCGCGACGCCCTCGGTCGTGCCGGACTGGCTGCGCTTGAACAGGCCGCTGGCATCCAGCTCCTGCTGATTGTAGCCCTTATCGCGCAGGAACTGATACAGCGCCTGTCCGTCGTTGGGCGCATAGCCCAGCCCGAACCGGACGATCGTCTTGTCGTCCAGACCGCGCCGCCGCCAGTAGGCACGGGCCTGACGGGCTTCCTCCACGGTGGAGTTCAGGCAGGCGTGGAAAAACCGTGCCGCCTCCTTGTTCATGGAGAGGATGCGGCTGCGCATCCGGCCTGTTTTGTCGTCCTCCTGCGGCTCCGGCATACCGGCCCGCGCTGCCAGCAGCTTAACGGCCTCCGGGTAATCGATGCTGTTGATCTTTTTCGTAAAGGTAATGGCATCGCCGCCTGCGCCGCAGCCAAAGCAGTAAAAGCTCTGGGTGTCCGGGTAGACGTAGAATGAGGGCGATTTTTCGCTGTGGAAGGGGCACAGGCCGCCATACAAACGTCCCTTGCGCTTGAGCTGCACATAGCTGCCCACCAGCTCCACAATGTCGGTGCGGCGGGTCAGTTCTTCAATGTATTCGTGTGGGATCATGGATCTTTCAAACGACCTTTCGGATTTATAGGACATGCCACTTCCGGGGCACAAACAATTCCTCAAAAGTGCGGATGGCAAATTCATCGCTCATGCCACTGATGTAATCAGTCACTGCGCGTTCTCTGCCCTCCTGATAAGCCAGCTGGATGTAGAAATTGGACATCCGGTCCACATGGTTCAGGTAGTAATCGTACAGTTCCCCGATCACCTTGTCCACCTTCTGCTCTTCCCGCTTGGCGGTCTTGTCCACGTACACGGTGGCGTACATGAAATCCCGCAGCGCAAGGAAGGCTTCGTTTTCCTCTGCGCCCACCTTCACATCCCCATCGCTGTTGGCAAGGATACTGTTGATCATGGTGGTGATGCGGGCAGATTTTGTCTGGCCCAGCACGGCGGTGCAGTCTTTCGGCAGGGTGGCTGGGTCCAGCACACCGGCGCGCACCGCGTCCTCAATGTCGTGGTTCACATAGGCGATCTGATCCGCCATGCGCACGATGCGCCCTTCCGGCGTTGCCGCCCAGGTGCCCTTTGTGTGGGTCACGATGCCGTTGCGCACCTCCCACGTCAGGTTCAGGCCCCGGCCGTCCTTTTCCAGCTTGTCCACCACACGCAGGCTCTGCATGTAGTGCTTGAAGCCGTCCGGGCACAGCTCATTCAGCGCGCGCTCCCCGGCATGGCCAAACGGCGTGTGGCCCAGATCATGGGCAAGGCTGATTGCTTCGGTCAGATCTTCGTTCAGCCGCAGGGCGCGGGCAATGGTCCGCGCGATCTGCGAGACCTCCAGCGTATGGGTCAGTCGGGTGCGGTACAGGTCTCCCTCCGGCGAGAGGAACACCTGCGTCTTTTGTTTGAGCCGTCGGAACGCCTTGCAGTGCAGCACCCGGTCACGGTCACGCTGGAACACCGGCCGGATCGGGTCCTGCTCTTCCGGCAGCATGCGGCCGCGGCTCTGGTCGCTGAAGGTAGCCCACGGCGCGAAGGTCATATGTTCGATCTCTTCTGTGCGCTGACGTACATCCATACAAAGTCGCCCTCCCTTTTTGTCGCCATTCCCCCTCTCTGTTTCGGCACAGCCGATCCCAATTGCTGCGTCTGCGGCAATTGTAGCACACCCGCTTTGTCGAAGGGGGAAAAAGCCTGTCGGTTCGCAAAATAATGCTTGCTTTTTTATTTTTGCCGCTGCCGGGTTCAGAACGGTGCGTAGAACGGGTCGGATACCGTCACCTGCGCGCTGCCGCGCGTCAGCTCCCGCAGCTGTTCCAGCAGCGGGCCTTCGGTGTGTTCCGGCATCTGCCAGCACAGGGTCACGCGATCCGTGAACTGCGGCGCGGCCTGTTTTGCGCCCGCTGCATCGATCAGCAGCGATGCACGCTCATAAAGGGAGTAATCCACCGTCACGCTCAGCTCCACCACGCTGCGCACCGTGACCACCTCGGCATTTTCCAGTGCACGGGCCGTAGCCGTGGTGTATGCGCGCACCAAGCCGCCGGTGCCCAGCAGCACACCGCCAAAGTAACGGGTCACCACCACGATCAGATCCGTCAGGCCGCTGTGCTGCAGCACCTCCAGCGCTGGTGTGCCCGCCGTCTTGGCCGGTTCACCATCATCCGAATAGCGTTCCCGGTTGCCTTCCCGCAGGCGGTAGGCATACACATTGTGGCGGGCGGTGCGGTTGGCCGCACGCACCTGTTCCAGAAATGCAACGGCAGCTTCCTCGCTGTCCGCAAATGACAGCGCCGCAATGAAGCGGCTCTTCTTTTCCTCGTATTCTCCTGTGGCCGTGCCACGGATGGTGCGGTAATCCTCCACTGTGGTTCCTCCTGCATGTTATTCAAATCAAGTATAACATAAATCGTCCGTTGTGCAACCACTGCCGCATACGTTTTTGTGTCAAGGGCAGCTCCCTGTACTGCTGCCCGCATGTCCTCTGCCAGAAAAAAGCGCAACAAAAAATCGGCCAAGCCTTGCAGCTCAGCCGATCTTTTATTAGAAGAAAGCAGATGATTACTTCGTAAAGAGCTGGATCCACTGATGGCCCCAAGTGCTGGAACTGTTGTAGTAGTAGCCAACACCCATTGCACGAGCTTCGGGATCCAGAATGTTTGCGCGATGGCCTTCGGAATTCATCCAGGCATTCACGACTTCTTCAGGAGAAACGCTGCCCCATGCGGCATTCTCGCCAGCAGCGGCATCCGTCACGCCGTACTCGCTGAGAACAGTGTACCACTTGGTACCATTGGGACGAACGTGAGAATTGACGGTTGCGATCTCTTCGGCGCGCTGCTGAGCAGCTGCGGTGAGCTTTGCATCGCCCATGACCAGGGGCTGCAGGCCGTACTTTGCACGCTCGGCATTGACCAGATCCAGAACTTCCTGACGGTAGTTGCTGGTGTAAGAGTTTTCGGGGTAAGAGAAGATCAGCACCCAGTAGTTGTTGTAAACGCCGCCTTCGTAGTGGCCCACACTCATGGTGGTCACATCCGCATTCAGCATGCGCTCACGTGCGAAATCAATGTTCATCCACTGATCCACCGCTGCATCGGGGGTAGAAACGCCAGCTATGTAGTTTTCACCAACAGACACATCGTCGATACCATTCTCGGCGAAGATGGTGAAATCGCGCTGACCGTTGGGACGAACATAAGAGTAAGAAACAGCCAGCTCTTCAGCGCGCTCCTGAGCGGCATTGTTGTGGCTGCTGTCGCCCAGCTGAACGGGCTTCAGGCCAGCCTTTGCGCGCTCGTTGTTTACGCGGCGCAGGAACTCGTTCTGATAAGCTTCGTCCTGAAAGCTGATGTAGGAATTTTCTTCTTCGATGGAGACAGAAACCGAAGCCTCAGCTGCGTTTGCAGTAACGGGCTTGAGAGATGCAGCACCAAAAACTACAGCCAGAGTCATAGCTGCTGCTGCGATATTCTTCAGGGTGCGCATCTCGAGTTTCATAAGACATCCTCCGTAAGCCTTTGTATATAAAAGCTTTTTTGCATTCCTGCGAATGCGTGCCGCAACACATTCGCAACGCTTCCGTTTCAAATATGTCACTCTTGTGCAACAAGAGTATCACAAGAGCATCTCATCGTCAAGGGGTTTCTGTCGATTTTTTGAGAAAAAATGCAAATAAATCAAAATTTCCCGTTCCAAAAACGTTTCAAAAGCGCAACAGACTCATCCAAGATACCGTAAATTTGTTACGTCCGTGTTGCGCTTCACCGTTTTCGGGATTGTTTCGTCACACTTTACGTGTTGCGTTTTATTTTTCTACACTTTTTCTGCAGTGTATTTCATGCATTTTTCTGTATATTTATTCGATTATATGCGTATTTCAAAGTATAACAGACTTTTGTGTGCGCTTTTTCCGTTCCACTCCCCTCCCGCAACCCTTTTCTGGGCTGCAGCAGGCCTTTGGCTGTACTTTCTGCAACAAAAAACAGCACAGGCAGCCTTTTCAGGGCCATCTGTGCTGTGCCTTATTTCTTATTTAAAAATTATATAAAAAGAAGAGCGGCTCCGAAGAGCCGCCCTCCCACAATTCAGGCTATGCTATAAAAAGATCTCGCGTCAATCGATCACTGAGCAGCCTTTGCTGCCTCGATCTGCTTGATCAGTTCGGGCACGACCTTGAACAGATCGCCCACAATGCCGTAGTCGGCAACACCGAAGATGGGTGCGCCCTCATTCTTGTTGACAGCGATGATGCACTCGGAGTCCTGCATACCAGCGGTGTGCTGGATAGCGCCGGAGATGCCCAGAGCAACATAGATCTTGGGATGCACGGTCTTGCCGGTCTGGCCAACCTGATGGTCAGCAGTCATCCAGCCTGCATCGGTGACGGCACGGGAAGCGCCCACAACGCCGCCGCCCAAAGCGGCAGCCAGCTGCTCAGCCAGCTCAATGCCCTTGTTGACACTCCCCAATGATTTCCCATTATGGAAAAGCTCGACTTCTTTTTGATTCGAGAAAACAGTCACAGGCAGACGAGACACCTCTCCGTCACAAACCATAACCCGTTCCGTCCAATCGGCTCCGAAAATATGTATCATCGGCTCTTTGCTCCAGCGGGCTTGATAATAATAGTATATTTCTTTCTTCTTCCGGTCGCTGGTAAGCATTCCTTTTTGATTCAGGTTCGGCTTACTATCACCTCTCCCATCCACCTGAAAATCAATCAGATTCCATATTGAATAGCCTACATAATCCGGTCTGGATTCCATCTGATTGATATACTCACGATTAAAAGCCAACTGGAACTCCGGAGAAAAGTCGAAAGTCCGTGGAGAATATGTATGTACCCGTTCATCGCTACCGGCACCGAACTCCGAAAGAAAACGCGGTTTGTTTTCAGAATAGTTCCTGAACTTATCGAACATAGGAGCAATAGTGGAGAAATTGCCATGATACCAGGATTCATATACATTTACCGCATTTATATCAGAAATGTTAAACATCTCTTTTGAATTCTGTTTGTAGGGTTTCTCCCACGTAAATGCATGGAAAGCGACACACGATAGCCTATAAGGGTCAAGCTCTTTTTTTATTCGTTCCAATTCTTTCGCCAAGCGAATAGCCTCATCGTGATAGTCCCATAACTCATTCATAGCTCCCCACATAACGACAGACGGGTGATTATAATTCTGATAAATCATCTCTTTCAGCATTTCTGCAGAATTCAAGGCAAAGGTTTCATTCTTCTTTACTTCATTGACAATGCATATTTCCGACCAAGCGACTAATCCCAACTCATCACACGCCCTGTATATTTCCGGGTCTTGGGGATAATGACTGATACGTATAAAATTAGCTCCCATCTCTTTCAACAATTTCATATCCTGATAATTTATTTCAGAAGGAATAGCTGCACCCAGCCCCCAATAGTCCTGATGCCGGGCCGCCCCCCTAAGCTTCAGGTATTCACCATTCAAATAGAAGCCGGTTTTATCTACCGAGAACCAACGGAATCCCAAGGGAGAATCCACTTCTTGAAGTAGGGTACCCTCTTTATCATCCACAATCGTGGCTTTCAGCGTATACAGATAAGGTGAATCCGGCGACCACAAATGCGGGTTATTTACAGAAGCCATTTCTAAATCCACCGGCAGACTTTGCCCAACATCGACTTTCACTTTCATTTTCTTCCGGGATACAACTTTTCCCTCTTTATCCAGCAATGCAAAAACCAATGACAGCTTACTATTCTTATCCGCATCGTTCTTTATTCTACAGGAAAGTTTCACTTGTGCGCTTTCCTCTGAAACAACAGGTGTCTGCACCAATACAGGAGTCGACGCATAAGGCTCGAAATCAAAGTGAACCGGATGATATGTTTGAAGAAAAACCCGGCGATAAATTCCTCCCAACATAGAGAAGTCTCCCGAAACCGGTGGTAACACCTCACCCAAAGAGCTACTGTTGTCAGCTCTTACTGCAAGAATATTTTTTTCACCAAATTTACAATGCCCAGTTATGTCCACAGTAAATGCAGTGTATGCCCCCATATGAGTCTTCAGATGTTCTCCGTTCAAATAAACATCCGCCTTACTTCCCACACCTTCAAACAATAATACAATTTTCCGGCCTTTCATTTCCAAAGGAATATTCAGATGCTTCCGATACCATGAAGCTGCCCGTCGATATCCCCGCTGCTCATCAATGATATCTTTATCATTCCACGTATGTGGTATACTTACCGTCCGCCATTTTGAATCATCCAAGCCGGATGAAGCAAAATTCTCGCTATCCGAGGGGGTAAATTTCCAGTTGTCCGTTATAGATACTTTTGTCGCGTATGATATCCCGCAGCACAGGAGTATCATCCCTAATAAACTAATTACTTTTTTCATCGATAATTATCTTAAAATTATTCTTCTTTCCAATATACAGAATAGCGTTCCTCTAAAATCTTATAAAAAGGAATGAACTCCGTGCCTTCTCCCGATATAAACCGTAACTCACTCTTATCCATAATTTCCAAACATGCATCCGCAGAAACACCTTTTGGGAAGAAAGGAATATTTCCTTTGTAATCGTACTGGTCCGTACGTGTAAAATCATTCTCTCCCCGGGCAAAAACCTGATCCGGCATGCCCTCATTTCCCAATCTTCCGGCTAACAAAACAGGCCCGTAGAAGAAAGCAAACTTATCGGAACAATTCGGCACATATTCTTTTCTAAGATACATAGGAAGCGTCAATTCTACAAGATCTCCAATCTTCCAAAGTTTCTCCAATTTCAAATATCCGTCCCGGTTCTTGTATTTTATCATTTTACCATTTACCTTCACTCCAACTTCTTTTGCCCATCGAGGAATGCGGATCTTCAAAGTAGCAATCCTCCCTTTGTTCTGCAAAATCCTGAACCGGACATCAGACTCATAGGGAAAATCTGTTATTGTCTCCATCTGAAAACCTTCCTTCTCCCAACACAGAGCGGAAGCAACAAATAAATTCACGTAGACCTCCTTCTCATGATGAAAATAGATAAATTCACCATATTTGGCATGGTTCTCCATGCCGGTGCCCACACAACACCAATGTGAATCATACGGCCGGGAAAAAGTCTTAAAATATCCCGGCTCCAATGAGAGGAAATAGGTGAAAGCTCCCGGTTGGGAAGTGTGTATAGATGGCAATATATGGTTATACAATGCACGCTCCATATAATTCAGGTAAAGCGTATCTCCGGTAAGTTCAAACAAACCTTTTGCTATTTTCAGCATATTATATGTATTACACGTTTCACCGGAACGGCGTGTTACCTGGGCCATGATATTACCCGGAGCACGAAATTGCTCCCATTCGCTATTTCCCCCTGTGACAAAAGATTGATAGTTCGTTACATATTTAAAAAAGTTCTCAGCAGCTACTTTAAATAAGCTGTCTCCTGTGTATTCAAATTCTTTTATAAGTCCATAAAACTGAGGAATCTGGGCATTGGCATGTGTATGCGAAATCGTTTCTGCTATTTTCTTTATATCCCCGTCTATACAAGGCACCATCGTTTCCTGTTCGTTGAAACGAAAAGCACAATCCAAGTATTTTCTCTCCCCACTGAAAGCATAGGCATCTGTCAGCATTTCATTCATAGCCCCGTGCTCCGAATAAAGCATCCGGGCAAAAGCATGGTCAGTCAGTTTTTCTGTCACCCAACATGCCCAATCGCAAAAAGACAGAAACACCTTCTTCGCTTTAGGATTGCCCGTATACAGATATGCATCCCTTATACCTGCATAAATCTTATGATTTGTATACCAGGACAACCCTCCGCTCAGCCAATAAAAAGTCTTAAAATAAACATTTTCCACAGTAGCTCCCCGATTATCCGGTGCAGAGGTCAGATTCACCTGGCCTTGTCTGAGCTCATCATATGTCCGCAAGAAATTAGGTTCCCTCACATGCTTATGACGATCGCGGTCAAAAGCAACCAAGGCGCCATGCCGCAAATTCTCATTTTCATACGACGGATTTCTTTGAATAAAATTCAGCTCATCTATTATATAATTTATTTTGTGCAAAAGTGTTGTATCCCCCGTCACTTTGTACATCATGGAAATGGCCGACAAATAGTGTCCGAAAGTACTGCTACCCAAGAATTCCCAACCATCATAATGTTTTGTGTTATCGACCGGAATGCCCTTACTATCAACTTCTATCCCCGCATTCCTTCGGAATGGAGACAGATATCTATCCGGTTCCAGCGTCCGGATATAATCAAAATCGTGATTTTGTCTTAACTTAAACTCTCTGTCTTTCAATCTAACCTCATCCAATCCGAATGAGCGAAATTTTTTGGTTACAACCAGACGAACCGATTGAGATTGTATCTGTGATGTAAAAAACAGTAGAAAACTTACCAAGATACCTACACATTGCCTATTCTTCATAATTTAGATTTGCTTTATCATTCAGATACAAAGTAAAAGAAAAGTAACAAGAAATTCTTTCCGCTTCTCTATAAATTGCCCGTACCGACCTATCGGAGAATTCTTAAAATAAATTCCTACTTTTTATACCCACTTTATAAACTCGTTTTTATTCTCAATACAGTTAGCGAATAGGGCTTGAAATTATATGTAAATTCTCTGGCAAATTTATCATACGAGATCTCCTGAGGCGATATTAACAGAGGAATTTCAAAAGAATTTTCATCCTTTCCGGATGCTGCAGATAAAGTAATAATCCGGCCTTTTGCTCTGATAGAAGTAGCAAGCAACTCAAAAATCAAATCCAGTTTTTCACTTTCTCCATTCACTACCTTTATCACCGTTTCACCTTTTTGATAATCATATCCGGCAATGACCTCCACTTTTCCCTGTACAGGCTCACCCACGGATAAAACTTTCAAATTTGTATCCGGCCTGTTCTGGCTAAACAACTGCTGCACATAATAGGACGAACGTCCAATGACCTGTTCGTTATTTACCCAAATCATATTCGTACACCAGTCCCTACGATTTGAATTCTCAATCAAAGGTGCATAAGAGGACATAGTCACCAAATCGGAGTTTCTTTCCATTCCCGTCATAAAAGCCGCTTCGCTCAACGCAGCTTCCATATTTCCACTTCCTACCTCTTGGTTGCATGCATATTCACCTACATACACTTTATATTTTCCCCGTTCCTTATTATCAAACAGGTGGGTGTTTTTCCAAAAGAAATCCGATTTTACATACCAATGAGGATCTATCATATCCACTTCGCCCAACCGGGTTTCATCATCACCGAAACCAATCGACGAAATAAATTCAATTTGAGGATATTTAGGCTTCAGCACATTATAAAATTTCGTATAGATCTCCGTATAGCGTACTCCCCAATTCTCATTTCCCAATTCGACATATTTTAGAGGGAAAGGCTTTGAATGACCGGCTTTCATTCTTTTAGCCCCCCATTCTGTCGTGCCATCCCCTATCGCATAATCGATCGCATCGCATATATCCTGAATATAAACGGGTAATTGAGATTCATCCACATAATCTCCATTCCTGAACCGGCATGACAATCCTACATTCGCAACGAACATGGCCTCGGCTTCAATATCTTCACAAAATTGCAAAAACTCATGATAACCAAATCCCATGGTAGTTCTATAATTCCACAAGTCCCATTCGCCTCGGCGAGTCATCGGATCACCCAAAGTCTCTTTCCATTTCACACGGTTCTCAATAGTAGCTCCTTCCACAATACATCCCCCGGGCCAACGGATGAAAGCCGGTTTCAAATCAGCCAACTTCTGGGCAACATCCCGGCGAAGACCGTTTTCTCTGTTTCTAAAAGTCTTCTTGGGAAATAGAGAAACATAATCCACCCACACTGTTCCCGGAGCATCAAAACACAATTGGAGACTTGCTTTTGAATCCGTACCGGATGTCTTCAGGACAGAAGTGAATTCTTGCCACCCTTCTTTCTCTATCTGAAATTTTTTCTCTGCTAAAATCTTATCATCAGACGATACTATCCGGGCTGTCACTCCTCCTTTATACTTTTCACTCTTTCGAACATAAAAACGTAAATCATATTTTTCACCTTTTTCTACGGGAACGCCCCAATATCCTTCATTGACTAAATCGACCGTACCCTCCTTTCCTGTTTTCTCTATATCAATTCTCATGGAATGCGGTGTTGCCGGATGAAGCCGGTTTTCATCTACCACAGCATAAGAAGCCTCTCCTGCATTTTTATTCAGCTTCCAAGCTGTGTACTTCAGTTTTTCAATATCCCAGGGGTGTCTCCAATTAGATAGTTTATTAGTTATATAATTGGGAGATTGAGGTGCATAAACAAACCCTGCCTTATATTCACAACCGGAAATAAAAACATGTTCTTCAAATCCTCGATTCCGGATAAGTTCTGCATACAAAGCACCATCGCCGGAATGGTTGATCTCTTCAAAAAAGATTCCATACATGCTCTTAGGAATTTCCGGCCCAGGCCGAGAATAATCAATTTTTAATGTGGGTTGTGCAACAAGCACAGTCATACACAAAAATGCTAAAACAAAAAAGCTTAATTTCTTCCGAATAACCATAAATGAAGGAACAATAAACATGAACCGAAAGAATAATTCTTTTCTCATAATAATATATTTAAGTAATAATATTGCAAAAAAAAAGAAGAGTCAGTACAAACATGAATAATATTCTACTAAAAATGAAAAGAATCCAAGCTTTCCGGAGAAATAATACTCATATAGTTTCAACCGATTGGAACCATTCCATTCCTATAAGAGAAACCAACAGTTTCATTAGAGAGTAACTATTCGTTCCAGCAAATTGAAACGAATAGTTACTTTACATGAAAACAACTCATGACTACAATTCACCGTCTACTTAAACTGACCAATTTACAATAGAAAGAATGGATGTCAACAAATCAAAAGCTATTCTTAGTAAAGAAAGATTTTCCGATTCTCCATTTTTGCAGATGAAGTACACTCTACAATATATATTCCGCTCAATAATGACAACTTTATCGATTCATTGTCACTTTCAACTACCTTATTCATTAATAGCTCCCCATTCACGCCAAAGATTTGAATCCTTGCACCACTACGATTAATGACATGTAGACAATTATCAACAACAAATATATTTGTATTTGCATTACCTGGCAGAATGTTTTGATGAATGGAGGTAATCTCTCCATCCAACTTTTTTTTAGCTTCAACTAAATTATCTGTTGTTGTCAGCTTCACTCCATATAAAGAGACTCTGCCTTTACTAAATCTTACATTAATTTTCTGCTTGCCATCCGTCATAATACGAGGTATTGCATAGTAACGTTGTGCAAAGTCCAAACGTGCCAAACGACTAATACTACTTTGATAAGCCAAATTCTGACCATCGATAGAGATCCAAAAATCGCCATAACCGTTAGGTTCGTCACCAAAATACGTTAACTGTAGATAATACTGTTTATCGGCAGGCAATTCCTCCGGTAAAAGTTCTAATGTATATTGAACATATCCTACCATAGATGCATCTCTAAAGCGATTGTAAGTCGGTCCCCAAAAATTAAATGAAGCAGCACCGGTATTAGAGCCAGAGGAAAGAACGTTATGAGCTTTCTCACTTTCCTGTACCCCGGTCAAAACTCTGTCGGGAATCAGCTCACGTTCTTTTTGCAAATCTATGCCATCTCCAATTTTCCAATATACATTATAACGGCAATGATGGGTATCGTAAAATGGTTGCATTTCATAGTTCTTGCCTAATCCGGTGGTTGTAAAATTCAATGTACCCTCTTTTTTTATAATCCAAGATTCCAACGCTTTACGGCTTCCCATTAATGAAGGGAAATATGCATCCGGAGCCGGATCTTTAATTTCTTCCTGAGGCCAGGAAAAACCAATATCCGATTGTCCGACTTCTCCCATATTCGCTGCCAATAATACCGGTCCATAAAAAATGGCAGAAACATTTATATCATCGGGCAAATCTACCAAACGAAGTTTACAGGGAATTGTTATTAATATTTCATCTCCAGCAGCCCAAGACGAAGAAAGTTTTATGATTTCTCCCGGCTTTGCAGATATCTTCTGCTTCGCACCGTTAATAGTAATTGCAATACCACCTTCTTCCACCCAAGACGGATAACGGATACAGATATCTTTATTAAATGAACCGCTTTCATTAATAATCAGTTTCACATTATTCGTAACCGGAAAATCCGTTTCCATTGTTAACTTTAAACCGGTTTCTTCCCAATTCAAAGTCGAAGGCGTAAATAAATTTACCAAGATCCCTATATCACCCTTAAAATAAATAGCATCTACATATTTCGCATGGCTTTCCATACCAGTACCCACACAACACCAAAGATTGCTATACAGGTCACTATACATCTTAAATGTTCCCGGTTTCAAATTGACATGATAGCAAACACCTGCATCACTCCGTGGAGAAAGGATAGCCAAAATATGATTCCACATCGTATTCTCATAGTAATCTAAATACTCCGTATCACCTTCCTGACAAAATAAATCTTTAGCCAACTTCAACATATTATAGCTACTGCAAGTCTCCGGACCTCGCTGTCCTAAGCGGTACGTAAGCAAATCCGGCGTTCCGAAACGTTCATTATTACCATTACCGCCATTACACAACGTATGATGATCATGTACAATATGAAAAAAGTTATGAGCCGTTTTCCCGCTTCGTTCATCTCCGCTATACAAATAGTGAATGGCTGCACCTACCGCCATCGGCACATGAAAATTAGAATGCCTGCCAGATAAATCATCTCTATTTCCACTCATAGCTGCTGCAAAATTATCGCGTGTAAACCTTCTGGCAGCATCCAGAAACTTAATTTTACCACTTAACGCATATGCATCAGACAATACTTCGACCATTCCACCGTGCTCGGACTCCAACATCTTTTGAAGATTATCATCTGTAAAATTTTGCATCCACATAACTAACCACTCACAAAATTTCACAAAAGCCACTCTGGCATTTTCATTGCCTGCATAAATATAAGCGTCCCGGAATGCGGCAAACGCCTTATGATGTGCATAAAAAGGAAAACCGATATTATTATTCCCCCAAGGATGCCCGTTTTCATCCCATCCATAAGGGGTAATTACCTTCTCTTTGGCCATCTTATAGAATCCCCATGTAGGAGCATCATTATTTGAATACAAACCGTCTCCCATTACATCTTGTGCTTGGATCATCACATCGACCATATGATTTACCCGTTGTAACAAATCTTCATCTCCGGTAGCAGCATACCCCATTGAAATGGCCGACAGGTAATGAGCAAAGGTAGCATCATTAGCTCCACCATAAAGTTTATAGTCATCAATACCTAAATTATACTTAAATGTCTGAGCCAACAGACGATTGACATCAAATGATTTCAAATATGTAATATTCTTATCCATTGCCTGCTTTAAACGTCCTTCACCCAACCTTACTTGCCTGTAAGGAAAGCCTTCCCAGACTTGCTTAATAGCAGTTTTTCCTACAGGTTCTCCAAAACCATACTTCAAAGAAGATAAAAACAAATCGGCGTAACGCATCAATTTACCTCCTTTTAATTCCGCCAACTCACCTAAAGCAAAAATATCCGGTTTACTGTCTTTATCAAAGTCCGCAACATAATATTTCCCATTTCCGACAGGAGCCAAACAAAAAATATCCGGACTCTGACCGGCAGGTGTCGCTTTTACATGCTGCGTAAAATTTCCTCTTCCATCTCCTAATAACATGTATGCCTTTTTCGTAAAAGCACCTTCTTCTTCATCCGTTTTCAGTGTTTTATAATTGGTTCCGGAATATAAAATATCCAAATGCCCATCGCCATCAAAATCTGCCACAGCCACAGCTGCTGCATCAACTCCCATAAAAGAGTTTTCTGCCGCCTGTGTAAATTGTCCCTTTCCATTACCATAGAAAAACACAACAGAGTGCTCTTTCTTTGAAGAAGCATAATCAAATGCCACAATATCGATATTGCCATCCTCATTAAAATCACCCAACCCCAATCGAGGATAAATCTTAAAATTATAAGTAGAAGAAATAGCATCAGTAATAAATGTGTTGTTACTCTGATAAAGACTTACTTGCAGTCCTCCACTTTGAGAAATTGAAACAATATCCAAATGCCCATCATTATTTACATCACTGACAAGGGACTTTCCTCTATAAGTACCAACCAATCCTGTAACATCTGCTGTCAAAGAATATAAGTTTGCTCCATCATTCAGATAAACGTAAGCCTTTCTCACCCCTCCAAGTTGCACCAGATCAACATGTCCATTTCCATCTACATCAATAAAAAACAGGTCTCCATCAATCAACCCGTAATCTAAATCTTGTTTTTTCCGGCAACTGACAGCATCTCCTACATATTTCAATTCTGCTATATAACCTTTTGCATTATTGGTTGCAGCCGGACTGGCAGTTCCACCTTGCAAAGCCAATATAAATTGTTTAGGAGCTACCTTGGTATAGGCAATACTCCCATTATTCATAGCACTAATACCCAAATCGATTCTTTTAAAAGTCCCGTCGCCATTGTTTTGCAATAAGTTGACATAAGAAGTCTCAAAATCATCATAGTTGGGTCCCATTACAATCATATCAGGATAACCGTCTTCATTAAAATCACCAATACACGCAGTTCCATTGGTCGGATTTGAATATAATCCTTCAAAAGAAACTCCCGAATTAGGAAATTGATAAAAAATAGCATCGTATTTATCCTGAGCAAAAGATATGTTACAAAACAGCAATGTAAAAATGTATATAATTTTTCTCATATTATTCAATTAAAAGCATAACTAACTTATTACAAACTATAAATATAACCTAAAAGCTTACTTACATCATCCGGATTATCGAAATCGATCGAATGTTGTCCCGAAAATTCTTTTATCTGATATTTATATTGCTTAAATATCTTCACTAATCCTTTGAGTGAATTAAAACTGCGATACCTATCTCCTACTATCACATAATAAATACAATCGGTATTAGCCTTAAATTTTTCATCGGAAATTAAGCGTCCATGCAACCCTACACTTCCTGTCCCTACGCTTCCCCCTTGTGATAAAGTGACATTGGAGATAGCAGAAGCCCCCGAATACCCACCATAAGCACTGCGTTTACCTTGAGAAATAAACTTAGATTTCCATTGAACAAAAAAATTTGTATCTCCTGCTTTCAACATCTCATAAAACATATCTTTTTGAGCAGGCACAAATGAACGATGGCCAATAATAATCATATCTACATTTTGCGGTTCACCTATCGCCATTATAGTATTATCATTAGACAGGAATAAAAATTCTTGTTCTATTGTATTATAATTCAGGATAGCCTCCTGCTGAGTGTTATTTCGATACTTGATCGTTCCTCGTTGGAACTGGCTAAACAAAAGACCATCACCCGGGTTTTGTGCATCCATCTGCATAACACAAACGACCACAAATATAAGTATGCCGCTAATTCTTTTCATTTTATTCTCAAATTAGGTCTGTCCAACAAACTTTAAAGTACAACGAATGGATTAAAAAAAGGCAGGTACCTTTTTTGCAATCGAGATACCCACCTTTTTTGTCACAAACTATTTAATAGCTATTTTCTCAGTTACAGTATTATTCTCCACAACTACTTTTACAAAATAAATTCCTGTACTCAACCCCAATGGAATAATTGTACTATCGTCAACAACCTTCAAGGTTTTATAAACTATACCTGATAAATCAAATACAGTTATCATAGTGCCAGAAGCACCATTAACATAAAGGTTTTTGTTTTGTACACTGATAGAAACAGAAGATAAACTTTCTTTTTTAATTGAGCTTCCTCCACCTTTCGAAACATTTGCATAGAATCTAACATCCCCTAATTTTGCATAATAAGTTGTTCCGGCCTGAATTAAATCAGGTTTTCCATCACCATTAAAATCACCAACCAAGAATTGCCCAAATTGAGCTCTTCTGCACATCGGTGCAATCCCTTCACTCGTATTATCTTCAGACATAGTACACTCTATTTCATTAAAGCCTCCATCGCCATTACCACTAAAATAATAAGTACGGCAACCCCATGCCTTATCAGAATTTTGATTCTCAACTCCTAAAATAAAATCTTGATTACCGTCACCATCAAAGTCAGCAATTGCAAAATCGCCACGCTGTCCACCTAACCATTCAATAGCTTCACCATTTTTATTCTTTGCAGGAATTTCCGTAAAAGCGCCATCGCTGTATTTATAGATTTTCACAATATATTTCCAATCACCACCTGTATTATCAACTGTTCCCGCCATTACAATTTCCGGCTTGCCATCATTGTCCACATCCATTAAATCTGCTTGAGTTCCATCCTCTTCTTTCCTTATATTAATGCCATCCTCACGATCGGCTACAGCAAACGGAGTCACCAAAATTTCAGTAAATGTTCCATTACCATTATTTATATAAGCAAAGAGTCCTACTCCTTGAATAGGTAACAAAATATCAATTTTCCCATCCCCATCAATATCACCTTTCACTGCAAATGTATTAGTTGCCGGTCTGATCCCATGTTTATCTACATCCATCTCGAAAAACTCATTGGTGTCATCCAGATTTTCATTTATAATTGCAAAGGCATCCCAAGAAGCATTGGCAATCCAACTATGCTGGAAAACATCCAATCGCCCATCATTGTTGACATCCAATATACGGATGCTTCCTCTTCCTGTTCCACGATCCAGATAAGCCAGATCTTTCAATGTAGCCGTAGTTTCATCCGCTGTCAGCTGATAAATATAAGCTTTAAAAGGATTAGTCCAGTTACCATCGGTACCTCCTTGAACAGCAACCATCCACGAACCATCAGGAAATTTCTCGCAATCAACAGAGCCGTTTCCTCCCAAACCAAAATCATCGTCCTGATAGGCCAACAAAGGTATGTCTTCCCGCTGTCCTAAATAAACGCGGAAGAAACTTTTCATCACCCTTTCCGTATCAGTACCCACATTATGCAAACCCGTTACAATGAAATCGTCTATCCCATCATTGTTAAAATCTCCAACACATCCTCTTACTCCAGATTCACCTACAAAAGTTAAATCAAAACTAAAAGCCGGCTGCAATTCCAAAATATCACTGATAGCACCACTAACAGGTTGCTGAGCCAACAATGATGAAGCCGATAAGGCTAAAGTTAAAAGTAATGCACTTTTTTTCATAATCATAATATTAAATTATTAATAAGTAAAACAACAATATCATTTGTATTTTTTAATTACATCTTCTGGTATTCCTTCTACTTTCAATATCGAAGAATAATTATAAACACCACCAAAAGCATTGGTAGAAATACCTAAACGCAGATAAGCATAATTACGATAGTTATTGACATAAGAATCATTCGAATAATATTTAGAAAGTGGATAACCTAACTCCAATGCATCTGTCGCTTCTCCTGTTTTTAAATCCTTATATGCTATTATTACTTTTTTAGACATATTTACAAACGATTCTGTATTCCAGTTGATATGCATAGTAGGGCTTACAAAAAGTGAAACATTACGCATGCTAAGATCAAGGGTTGAAGCTTCATCATCAACTAACTTTCTAATTGAAAAATTGGTTATTATAGAATCATTACGAAAAAAGGCTTTGGCATTTTCAAATCTATAATAAGGAGATACCTGGAACTCCATAGTCCTGTTCTTATCCAACATGACATAAATAGTATCCAATAATCCTGTTTCTTTACTTACAGGAGCAAAATCTTTCCACGTATAAGCCGAATATATGTCAGCATCCTCGATATCACCATTATTAGTATTTACCACCATTTTATAACGTCCCGGGAATAATAAAGACGAGAAGTTCCCTTCTTGATCCATATATACACTAATCCATGTGCTACCCGCGGAAATAAATCCATCTTCTCTATATTGAAATAGTTTAAACACTATTCCGCGTTTTGTATTCAACACTTGGTCTCCATCAACTAAACGACCGGTAAACATCACATTAGGCTCATCATAATTATCAAACTCACAAGATGCACACAACAAAATGACTGTTAGAACTAAAAGTGATATAGATATTTTCGTTTTCATATTTTTCTTTTTTTAGATGAAAGTTAATGTCCAGGATTTTTTACTAATTTTGAGTTTTTAGTTAAAACATCAGCATTAAAAGCTGAATAATAGTTCACACGATTAAATTTCCGTGGAGTTGGAAATTTGGCAGGCAAACGTCTTATAAAAATCCATTTATTATGAGTTTCATGTCCGGGTCGATATACCTTATAGGGCCACAAACCATAAAGCATGGCTGTTTTTGACTGATTATTTCCATTCCAAATATCTTCCGCAATTCTCCAACGACGCAAATCGTAGAACCGATGTCCCTCAAAAGCCAACTCAACTTGCCGTTCGGCACGTATATCATCAATCGTCAGAGATTCCAATAATTTCGTAAAACCTGCTCGTTCGCGAAGTTGATTAATACAATCCAATGCAAAACTTTCGTTTTCGGCACCTCCTAATTCGTATGCTGCTTCAGCGGCATTTAACAAAACTTCGCCATATCTATATCGTATAAATGAAACTGCGCTTCCACCATCCGATTCAGTTTTCTCATCCATATATTTACGAACATAAAAACCGGTTCTTGTTATATAATCGGCCTCGGAAGGTCCATCATAACCAGTCTTTGCTTCGGTTATCAAAACACCGTCAATTGTCAAATCATTCGGATTATCCAATTTATTACCCTGCTCATAAAAAACCAGTTTTTTGCTTTTTTCATTATAATAAGCTATTCCCGCACGAATATCCAAAGCTTTATTCATAAAAGTAGATCCAGGAAGCATAACCGTCGCAAACAGACGATTATCCTTGTTCCGAAAAATATCTTCTATATTATCATAATATAAATAAGATTCCGGATTGTTATCAAATTTATTAGTGGTTGTGGAAGTTTCATCCGCATGATCAGGATCAACATATGCTTGTAGTTTTCCATCCGTACCATCCAAGTTTTTAAAAGCATCTACTAAATTTAAAGAAGGATTTACTGCTGTACCCGATGTTCCGCCTCCTGTAAAACTGCGAGGCAGATTTGAAGCAGTCCATGAATGAAGAATTGTAGGTGCTAAATATTCTTTTATAAAAATCGATTCATTATTACCTGCATTTGGCAATGTTGTGAATAATTTATAAAAATTCGTCTTTTTATCAGCATCCTTATCATACAGGCCATAAATTCCCATATCCATTAGATCTTTTGCCGCCTGTAATGAGGCCTGATAATATTTCACAGACATACTTACAGGAATTCCAACTTCTTGTCCCGGTAATGAAACAGGTTCTTCCATTAAAGAATTATATTTAGCTAAAGACCCTGCATATAACATCGCGCGACATTTTAACGCTAAAGCAGCACCTTTAGAAGCTCTATTATATTGAATTATAGCAGGTAAATTCAAGTCATCCAAAATTTCATCTAATTCTGAAGCTATAAAATCATAAATCTCATATTCTTTGCTACGAGGCACCTCATAAGTAGTAATGTCTTTACTCGGATCATAAACCATAACATCAGTAATTAATGGAACCCCTCCCATACGTTTGACCATCTCAAAATAAACATAAGCTCGTATAAAGCGCGCTTCGGCTATATAATAACTCTTTTCATCCTCTGACAAAACTGTAACATTCTTCAGCTTAGACAAATGAGTATTTATATCACGCATAAGCGTATAGTCATAATATTCCAAATAACCATTTGCATATCCTTTCAAATCATTCTGCCCGACACCTGACATGGCCTCATCAAGTTCTGTAAAGTAACCGGTTCCCTGATACATTGCACCCGTATCCGGCAAACGATTATATAAATTAGTAATGATAGCAGTTATATTTTCTTTCCCGGAATATGCCTTTTCGTCATCTATAAAAGTTTTAGGTTCTCTATCCAACCAATCATCACAAGCAGAAAAACCTATCGCGACGAAAACTAACAAAGTATATAAAATCATTCTTTTCATATTTTATCGTTTTTAAAAAGTTATAGTAGCACCAAATGTCAAAACTCTTACCATAGGATACCCCAACCCATTTGTATCAGAGTTTTCAGGATCTAAACCAAACTTTGAAGTATTATCAATACTAAATAAATTCGTTCCGTTAAAAAATACCCTGAATTTTTGCATTGCAATTTTTTGTGTAATCTTCTGAGGTATGGTATATCCAATCTCCAGATTTTTCATTCTAAAATATGCAGCATTAGTCAACCAATAAGTGGAATTATTACAGTAAACATGCCAAGCATTTACCGATTGTGGGCGTAAAGCAGGATAGTTTCCTGAAACCCACGGAGTGCTCGGATCCAACGGATCTTCATGATGCCAACGATCTTCCACCATATAATTGAAAGTATTACCAGCCTGAAAAGGCCATTTAGTTTCCCAATTTCTTTGGAAGGACTGTAAAGCGGCACCAGCAAAGTCAATCGCAATATCGAATCCTTTGTAACTACAAGCTAAATTCAATCCATACGTCATATATGGTAAACCTCCTTCCGCATATCCGATGGGACGACTATCATAATCGTTAATAACTCCATCCCCATTTTGATCTTTATAAATCAGATCACCCGGAAGAACCAATTTATTACGGTCTGACCCATTACTTATATTCATAATTACAGGATATGCATCAATTTCTTCCTGAGTCTGAAAACGACCAATCACTTCATATCCCCAATTTACGTAAGACCAACGATTCTGACCTGATTTCCGATATTGTTCCCAAGAATTCCCAAACCTTTCGCCATAAACATTTCCATTTTTCTTTCGTGCAAGCGTTGCGTTAAAACCGACGCTATAATAAAACTCTCTACCTACATTATCCTGCCATTTAATCAAACCGTCAATACCTATATGCTTATCCGTATTCAAATTTTCCAATGGCATTTCACTATATCCGGTTTCATAAGGAATATATACATCACCACGTCTATCAGTCAAACCGCTTCTTTTACGCATAAACCCATCCACTTCCAGAGTCAATCTATTATTAAGAAAGCCCAGATCAACTCCGATATTCAGCATGGAAGATTTTACCCACGAAAGATTCGTTACAGGCATGCCGCGCTGAGACACAGAACCAATAGTACTACCACTTGAAGAAATAAAAGGATCAGAAGCAATTACACCTGTACCGGCATTCATATTATAACCATACATATAATCCCAATCACCAATACCAAGAACTTTATTACTGCTATAATTATCATCATTTCCCATTTCACCATAGGAAACTCTGAATTTTAAATTACTGATATAATTACTCAACACTGAATTAGCAAAAAACTGTTCGGAAGAAACACGCCATCCAGCAGAAACTGAAGGAAAGAACCCCCAACGCTTATTCCTGGGAAAAATAAAAGACCCATCATATCGACCAGACAATTCCAGCAAATAACGATCTGCATAATTATAGTTAATCCTACCTATAAAACCCGCAGAAGGACGTACCGAATATCCTTCATTCCGAATCACATTATTTTCATCCTTGTCAAAAAACAATGTTTGATCATTACTAGCAATTGCATTATTTACCATCAACATACTACGATCAAAACGCTCTGTAGCTTCACCAACCAATACAGCGCTAACAGCATGTTCTCCAAACTTATTATCATAATTTACGGTAAAACGATACATGTTTTCTTCAATCGTACGTTGTCTCTTACGTAAATATCTTTCTAACCAACCAGAACCATCAGCCAATGTACCATCTTGTTCATAGCTGTCCATATTTCTATTATATGTATAGACAGGAACAGATTTACGAGAGCGTTCTTCTTGATTATTAGCTATATAATATGAATACAAGAATTGAGCTTTTAGTCCTTTTATCGGAGTATTCCATTCTATATCCCAGTTTCCTTGAAATACACGCCAAACATCATCTCCATAACCTACAATATCACGATCAGCATATGCATGATTGTTTTGCACATTCATAATCTTATTTATGTAGTTAGGATTATCATTTGCGTAAGGACGTTCTGTCGGGAGATTACGACTAATTCCCCATCTCAGATACCAGAAATCATTCTTATAACAATTATTTTCATCCATAGTAATTGCGGGGCTTTCCCGTGTCTCGATACGTCCATTCATTGACGCACTTACTTTCAGATATTTACCAATTTTAGTATCTAAATTTAATTGAATATTTGTTCTGTTAAAATTAAAATCCTTAAATGCTGCATCCTGATCTATACGGCTAATAGACAAATAATAATTTGTCTTTTCTCCCCCACCCTGAGAACTTACACTCAAATATTTTTGAGGAGTGTTGTCTCTCACGGCAAAATCATACCAATCAAAACTCCGGTAATCTTCTCCTGTTTCAGGATTATAATACTCTGTTCTATATTTTTCTAAATCCTCCCGGGATATCAAATTAGGAGTCACGCCATTCTTTATAACATCAGCTTCAGCAACAGCCCGTTTATACTGATAAGCATTTGATAATTCCGGAAAACGAGTCCATTTTTGTAATCCATAGTATCCATTAATGGTAACCGTAGGTTTCTCATTCACCGTTCCCCTTTTTGTTGTAACCAAAACAACCCCATTAGCTGCCTTAACTCCATAAATAGCTGCAGATCCGTCTTTCAAGATAGAGATACTTTCAATATCATTAACATCCAAATTGTTGAATTGCCCCTCATCTTTCATCACACCATCAATAACATACAACGGTGTACCTAAATTACGAATCTCCATTCTCATAGCAACTCCTGGTTCACCGCTTGTTTGTCGATTTGTGATTCCAGGTACTTTGCCTGCAAGTGCAGCTGCCGTAGTAGTTGCTGATGTCCGAGCCAAATCCGTTGCTTTAACGCTACTGACCGAACCCGTAACAGATAATCTTTTTTGCGTTCCATAACCAACCACTACCACGTCGTCAAGTACTTCACTGTCCATTTGCATAGTCACATTAACGACAGTACGATTTTTTAGAGGTATAATTTCCTTTTTATACCCCACATAAGAAAAGATTAATGTAACATTAGGATTATCCACCAGAATGGAATAATTACCATCAAGGTCGGTTACCGTTCCTTGCGTTGTTCCTTTAACCTGAACCGTAACCCCAATTAAAGGTTCTTTGATTTCATCAACAACATTTCCACTAATTGTGCGTTTCTGACTAAAAACGATTGTTGCAGAAAACATCAAAAGCAACAGACAGAATAGTCGGACCGATAGACATTTTTTAATTATAGAATAATTTATCATAATAAAAGATTTAATTATTTATAGATTTATTATCTGTTACAAAGTTACGCGCAAAAAATAAAACGTTAGGATAATTTTCTTCCTAAAAACAAAAGTTTCTTTGCTAATTCCTTCAAGTTATTATTATACTATTTCTTACACTATTACTCAAAAAAAATAAATCAATAAAAAATTTCTTATCGAAAAACGATCAAATTCTATATTCTGAACATTCTACAATATTATATCCATAAACACATTGCCAACTCTCTTTTCAGCAGATCGATTTAAGACACTTTGGGCCTCAAAATAGAGGAATTAAAACAAAATCACCCGACTTAAATGACTACCCATAACATCCAATCAGATTGTTTATATTGCAAATGTAGGGAGGGTAACACGTAAAATACAGCAATATTCTGTCAAAAGAAAACAATATATTATCAAAGCATTGCACATATAAAACTTATCTCTATTTTTGCTTACCAAAGCAATATTAAACAATAAACATCCATGTATAATCTACGGTTCTTTCTACTATTTTTCATCTTTGATATTTCTTATTTTTACGGAAATACAGAAAAATATTATTTCAAGCATTTAGGATTGGAACAAGGGTTATCTCAAAGTTCTGTCTTATGTATTATGCAAGATCATACAGGTTTTATGTGGTTTGGCACCAAAGATGGGTTAAATCGATACGACGGAAACTCTTTCAAAATATTCCAGTATAAATATGATGATCCGACATCACTCGGTAACAATGTTATCAATTCTCTTTTTGAAATGAAAAATGGTGAAATATGGATAGGTACAGATGCCGGTATTTACATCTATAATCCAAAATCTGAATGTTTCAGCTATTTTAGTACCAGCAGTCAAGATGGAACGAAAATCACTCAACCCGTTTATAAAATAACTTCAGATAGTAAAGGAAATGTTTGGATAGTGGTCGAATCGCAAGGTATATTCTGTTTTAAAAACAAAGGCAATAAACTAATACATTATCCTATTAAAAAACCTAATAACGTTAGTTATCTTGAAATTGACTACACAAATACAATATGGGTAGGATATAAAGGCGAAGGACTGTATTACACAAACGACAATTTCAAAACATTCAACCTATTTACAGACAGCAACAATATAAATATATTTGCCGATGACTATGTTTTTAAAATAATGACAGACAATCATAATCATTTATATATAGGATCTTCCAAAGGAGGATTAAAACGAATTAATGTTCTTACAAAAACAGTTACAAACATACTTCCCAACACACCTGACCACCTTCAAAATATTTTCGTTAGAAATATTCTAAGATACTCCGACAGTAAATTATGGATTGCAACAGAAAGTGGAATATATATTTATGATACAGCAAACAAAGTAATACAACATATCGAACATAATAGAGATGATGTTTACTCCTTGTCCGATAATGCTATTTATGACATATACAAAGACAATGAAGGAGGAATCTGGATCGGAAGCTATTTCGGAGGAATAGACTATTATCCTTTACAGTTTACTAATTTTGATAAATACTATCCGCTCAGTAATAAAAACAGTCTCAGTGGTAAAATTGTCCGTGAATTCTGCGAAGATAATAATGGGAATTTATGGATAGGTACTGAAGATGGAGGATTAAACAAATTTAATCCAACGACTAAACAATTTAGAAAATTTGAAAACAAAGAACTTTATCATAATATACACGCTCTTTGTATGGATAATAATACACTTTGGATAGGAACTTATTCCAAAGGATTGCATGCGTTAGATCTAAACTCAAATAAAATCAAACATTATGCAATGGGGCATAGTACCAATTCGTTGAATGACAACAACATATATTCTATGTGTAAAACATCCTCCGGAGATTTATACATAGGGACCCCTACAGGACTCAATAAGTATAATCATGCCAAAGATGATTTCACCCGTATCGAAAAGATGGGCGGCATTTTCATTTTTGACATATTGGAAGATCATAATGGAATCATATGGTTCGCAACCTACAATTCGGGCGTTTTTAAATATAATCCAAGAAATCAAACATGGAAAAATTACTCCGCACAGTCTACACCCGCTCGCAATTGCCTGCCTTACAATAAAGTAATCAGTATTATGGAGGATTCCAAAGGAAGATTATGGTTTACCATGCAAGGAAGAGGTTTTTGCTCATTCAATCCTGAATCAGAAATATTTACTAATTATGACATCTCACAAGGATTGGCAAATGATGTTATTTATCAAATTATTGAAGACAAAAACGAAACTTTTTGGTTAACTTCCAACAAGGGGCTCATTCTTTTTGATTTACCCAATAAAACATTCAAGATATTTACTACGCAGGACGGTTTATTAAACAATCAGTTTAACTATTGTTCCAGCATAAAGACTCAAAATGGAGATATCTATTTGGGTGGTATAAACGGCTTTATATCGTTCAATTCCAGACAGTTCACAGAAAACAAATACTACCCACCGGTAGTCCTGACGGAATTCTATCTGTTCAATAAAAAAGCTGATATTAACGCCAAAGACTCTCCTCTCAAAACAAGCATTTCGTTTACCGAACGACTTGATTTAAAATATAATCAAAACTCGTTTGCATTTAAATTCGCAGCATTGGGTTATAGTACCTCCGGTACCAACCAACTACAGTACAAACTCGAAGGATTCGATAAAGAGTGGTACACTACCGACTCTAATAATCCGGTAGCGACCTATACAAATTTAAAGCCTGGAAGTTACACATTTTCAGTCAAATCATCCAACTACCAAGGAGAATGGAACGGAGAGACCAAATCCATCCGAGTACAAATACATCCGCCATTCTGGAAATCAACATGGGCTTACATTCTCTATATTATAGTGACAAGCGGATTAATCATTTATTCAATTTATCGTTTCCGAAAACGGATGATAGATAAACAAAAACTTCAATTCGAAAGGCTTGAATCCGAAAAAGAGAAAGAACTATATCATGCAAAAATTGATTTCTTTACGAATATCGCTCACGAAATACGTACGCCATTAACGTTGATAAAAGGTCCCTTGGAGAATATCCTCAAAAAAAACGATTTAAATGAAAAAGAGGTAAAGGAGAATCTCAATATTATGGAGCAGAATACGCTTCGGCTATTAAACCTAACCAATCAATTGTTAGACTTTAGAAAAACAGAGACCAAAGGTTTCAGCCTGAATTTCATGACTTACAATATTTCGGAGATTCTGAAAGAAACATATAACAGGTTCTTACCTACCGCCAAACAAAATTATCTGGAGTTTAATCTACAACTTCCGGAAAAGGATTTCTATGCACCGGTGGATAAAGAAGCTCTTACTAAAATTCTAAGCAATCTGTTTAATAATGCCGTCAAATATGCACAGTCTAATATTATCGCGCAATTAGATATTCAACCGGAAAGTAATCCTAATATGTTTATGATTACAGTCAGTAATGACGGTACCTTGATTCCTAAAGACATGGAAGAAGATATATTCAAGCCTTTTGTTCAGATAAAAAACACGGACAACGGACAACGAACAGCCGGAACGGGGATCGGACTCCCTTTGGCACGTTCGTTAGCAGAATTACACAAAGGCAAGTTATACCTAAAAAACGAGGATCAAATATGCTTTTGTGTAGAATTGCCTATTACGCAGGAAAACGTAATCCAGCTAAGCAAGCACTACATTGAAGATTCTCCGAATATACCGGACAGGCATTTAGCAACCACACCCGAAAATCAAAATACGATCTTAGTCATAGATGACGATCCGGAAATTTTATCTTTCGTAAGTAAACAGCTTCAGAATACCTATAAAATCATAACCGCCACTAACGGAAAAGAAGCACTGGATATTCTCGAAACAGAATCTGTTAATTTAATCGTTAGTGATGTTATGATGCCCGAAATAGACGGTTTTGAATTGTGTAAAAGGCTGAAAAACAACATCAATTATAGCCATATCCCTATTATCTTACTCACGGCAAGAGCTACCCTGCAATCCAAAATCGAAGGAATCGAACTTGGAGCAGACGCTTATATTGAAAAACCTTTTTCAACAGAATATCTTTTAGTCAAAATAGCGACTCTGTTGACAAACCTGGAAAAACTACGTAAAGCATTCACCTCCTCACCTTTTGTAGAAGCGAGAACAATAGCATTGAGCAATGCAGATGAAAAGTTCCTTGATAAGTTGACGGAAACAATCAAAAAGAACATCTCCGAACCGGAGTTCAATGTAGATATTTTAGCTAGCGAAATGAATATGAGTCGTTCCAGCCTGCATCGGAAAATCAAAAGTATCGCCCAAATCACACCTAATGAGTATATCCAGTTGGAACGTTTGAAAACAGCAGCGCAACTCCTACAATCCGGAAATTATAAAATTAATGAAATATGTTACATTGTAGGATTCAACTCTTCGTCTTACTTTGCTAAATGCTTCCAAAAACAATTTGGAGTATTACCCAAAGAATTTTGTTCGTCAATCAGAAACTAATAATTACAAAAAATCAAGGTAGCTTCAATCTTTGCACAAGATTAGCTACCTACTCTGATAATAAACTTAATACAATCTCTCCTACTATTTCCCCTAATACATTCAATATTTCCCATTCACTTTAGCGATAACCGTTTGCCATTCTTCATTTCAGTAGTAAAATGAACAATTTGATAACCACCAATAATAAATCCTTCAGTTTTCACAACATATTACAATAAAGAAAATCTTAAGTTTCACACATCATTTGTTACAAATTATATACTATATATTTATTTCCCTACGATAAATTCCCTATTCGCCGTATACTCTATTAAAACCAAATCTTTTCGCAAAATACATCATCAATAAAAGTTAATCGCAAAAGCATCTTATTTTCTTGTTTCATTTTCTTTTTCATTACAATTAGTAATTGATTCTGTTTTTGCACTCATACCAATTGTCGTGTCTTATGAAAATCCGGCTTGTTTCTCGGTGAGAAACCCTCCGTTTCCCGTAGAGAATCGAAGCGTTTGTCGTAGAGGAATGAGTCGATTCTCTACGAGTAAATAATCACTCATATTAATTCATTGATAAACAGCATTTTAGAAGTATGGTTTAAGTGTTGTGAATTTTCATCTCTTAAACGATTCCTTTATCTCTTTTTTCAGCACTTACTCACTTCTGAAATCACAACACATCTCGGGTCTTTTTGTATATAATCCCTGTCATAAGATTGTTGCTTTCATATCAGGTTGTAAATCAGACGTAATAGCTTATTGGCAATATTATTCATCACCACGAAAAAGTGTTTCTTCTCAACTTCATATTTTTTCAGGAAATACAACCTCATCTCTTTATTATGATCCTTGGCCGAACGCGCGCACAGAAAAAGCAATGTCTTCAACTGTTTGTCTCCCATCGGGGATATCTTATGCTTATGTTTCTTCGTGCCCGATTCGTTAGGATAAGGGGCAATGCCCGCGTAAGAGGCGCATTTCCTGGCTGTATCCAGCTTCCGGAAGTTTTCCGTCTTGATGATCAGTTCACAGCCCGTCACCGGCCCTACACCGACAATAGAGATAAGAATCTGATAATTCCGGCTTAATTCAGGGAAAGACTGTATGAGCGCTTCAATTTCATGTTCAAGATTTGCTATCTGAGCGTCCAGCTGAGAAAGAATAGAACTACGCGAACGGGTAACTGTCTGGGAAACGGAAGACTTGCAATTATCGCCCTTGTCGAAAGTAGACAGCCGTTTACGCGATTCCACAAGGAAAGCGTACGATACAGCTCCTGAAGTTCCGACATTTCCTCACTATGATAGAAACAGGGATGTAAACGGTCATAAAAACGTTCGCCATATTCACGGATACGACAGGTGTCGAGAGGATCGGATTTGCCACGCTGAAGCCCGAGCACGTGCTTGATCTCATAACCGGGAACAAAACACAGGGTCACATCATGCAAGCTGCAAAGACGAAGCAACAGGTCACCGATTACAAATAACATTTCATTCTCCTATCACAACCAACACCTCCTAAGAAGCATTCGAATATAAAAGTCCTCCCCAAAATACAAATTTCTCATACCATTTGCTTATCTTCGCCCTTAATTTATTCAAAACGCTTTTTTATTATTTCAAAAGATAAGTCAGGTTCTGTATTATTTCATATGAATTAAAAATATAGAAACCTTAAATTCAGCAAGCTATCAGTACATGACTTACTTTTTATATGTTAACTCACAGATTAACAAACTATTATTAAAAAACTGAATAAGAACATGATGTACCGGGTTATATTTTACTTCTTTCTCCTATGCAGTTCATTGTTTGTGAATGCAAATCCAACTTACTTTGCTCATGAGCGTTTTGAGAAATTTGGTATACAAGATGGATTATCCAGTAGTAAAGTATTTGATATAAAACAGGATAAGGACGGCTATATTTGGTGTGCTACGGATGAAGGTTTCTGCCGCTTTGACGGTATTGCCTTTAAAAATTACAGGTGGGCTTTTGAAAACTCCTTGGATTTTACAAACCAACAGGCCCTTAAAATATATTGTGATGAAAACCGTATCTATATCGGTACAAATTTCGGGCTATTGATGTATGATGTAGAAACCGATACCTATAAAATCTTAAAGAACAACGCACTTCAGTCCGAAAACAATTTATACTCCGTTCATTCAATCATAAAAAGAAAAGAGGGAGGTTTATGGATAGGAACTTATGGAAATGGCGTATACTCTTTCGACCCGGAGACAGAATCCTTCAACCGCCTTTATTATCAAGCATCCGACGATCGTGTTCTGAGCCTGTATGAATCACCTGAGGGTTTATTATATATAGGTACCCATTTTGGAGGACTGGATATTGTACATTTAAACACACGTTCGGTGACCAATTATAGTGTACAGAATCGTAATTTCCCGGATAGCCAGATAGAAGCTATTTTTCGGGATTCTTATGGGGACACCTGGGTAGGGACCTGGAAAGGATTAATGCGCTTTGTAAAAGGGAAAAAAGAGCCGGAACTAATCGAATTGGATGAACTGAAAAATGCGAAGGTAAATTGTATAGAGGAAAATCGGTTAGGACAGTTATGGATTGGAACAGAGTATTTTCTATGTTCCATTAAGCTAAAGGAGAGTGATGAGGAAATAAAAAAAGCAGACACCAAATTCTACTATGAATCGGAGACGGAAACCGGACTATCCTACAAGACAATCCGATCGGTACTAAGCGATAAGAATGACAATCTATGGATCGGTACTTATGGCGGAGGAATAAATTTTGTAAATCAGCGTAAACAAAAATTTAATTATATCACAAGCGATATCCTTTTGACCAATAGTTTGTCTTACAAACATGTTTCCTCTTTCAGCGAAGACAAGTACGGCAATCTTTGGATTACTACCGACGGCGGCGGTATTAACTATTGGGATATCCGGAATAATACGTTTAAAGAAATTACGTCTAAAACCCAAGGATATAATTTAAGCGATGATGCAACTTTATGTTCATTGATTGATTCGGACAATGATCTGTGGATCGGTACCTATGATTGCGTTCTGAATAGAATGAAAGATGGGACCAAGCAGTTCATTCACTATACCCATCAGAAAGATGATCCCCATTCACTTATGCATAGCGATTTGAGCTGTTTGTATGAAGATTCCAGAAAAAACATTTGGGTGGGACAACGCGCCGGACTCTCTTACTTTAATAAGAAGCAGAACTCTTTCCATGTGATTGAACCCCTCAAATGGAATCACATCACCGCACTGCAAGAACATAATGATTACCTGATTATCGGTACTTTTGGCGGCTTGTACAAGTACGATTATAAAACCGGAAATGTGGAACCGTTTAGCTCCAGGTTAAAAAACGTATTGGTGAATTCATTCTTGTTTGATAAACAAGGAAACATGTGGATCGGTACAGAAGGGCAAGGCTTATGGGAGTATACAATAAAGAACGACTCTTTAACCATATACGGACAAGCAAACGGTCTAAACAGTTCCATAGTACGAGAGTTGATATTGGTAGGCGATGATCTGTGGATGGGTACCAACAAAGATATCGTAAAAATGTCTTTAGAAACCAAGGAACTTGATTCCTATAGTGCATCTGACGGAGTTCAACCCGGCAGTTTCCTGAAAAATTCGGGACTAATCATGAGATCGGGTGTAATCGCTTTAGGCGGTACGGAAGGTATGAACATTTTCGATCCTTCCATTATCACAAAAGACAAAACCCCGGCTTCTGTTGTCTTTACCGATTTCCTGTTATTTAATCAGCATGTTACAATCAGAAGTGAACAGAACCCGAAATCTCCTTTAGTCAAAAATATAAATTCTACCGATAGAATAGAACTGAATTACGATGAATCGGTCTTTACAATCGAATATTTAGGTATCAATTATTCTTCTCCGGAACGCATTCAATATGCCTATTTCTTAAAAGGAGTAGATACAGAATGGAACAAAGTGGGCTCCATGCGTTCCGTCACCTACCGGAATTTGAAACCCGGCAACTATTGCTTTATGGTGATGGCCTCTTCTCCTTCGGGAAATTTCGACAAAGACAATGTACGTACATTATATATCCTCGTGAAACCACCTTTCTGGCAAACGTGGTGGGCCTATATCATCTATTTTGTCCTGTTATTAATCATATTGTACATGTGCTGGAACATTGCTATGATGAAAATCAGAGTCCGTGATAAAATAAACTATGAACGTCTGGAGAAGCAGAAGCAAAAAGAACTGTATCAGGCCAAATTACAATTCTTCACCAATGCTTCGCATGAATTGAAAAATCCGCTTACCCTTATTCTGGCACCGTTGGAGAAACTATTACTTGGAGAAACAGATAGCAAAAAGAGATATTTATTGTCTCTTATCAAAAGGAACACAATGCGTGTGATCAAAAATGTGAACGAAGTGATCGATATTCGGAAAATCGATTATGGCCAATTGAAACTCAAGGTGAAAGAAATGGATGTAGTTTCTTTCTTTAAGGAAATAGCAGATACTTTTGAAGGAGTAATAGAAGACAAAAACATAAATTTCGTTTTTAACACAAGCGCGGAACGGTTGGTTGGATGGGTATCTCCCAAATTTATGGATAAAATTGTGTATAATATCCTCTCTAACGCCTTTAAATACGTGAAGGATTATGACGAGATCGTAATGAATGTCTTTGTGGAGCAAACTGATATAGGAGACTTATTACATATTGAGATCTCGGATACAGGTATCGGTATCGACAAAAAAGATTTGAAAAAAATATTTGATTGTTTTTATCAAGTTGAATTGAATGACAAAAATATTGTATATCCGGGTTCAGGCATCGGATTGTACTTGGTAAAGTCTTTGGTTGAATTACATAAAGGCCATATTTCTGTTGAGAGTGAATTGAATGTCGGTTCCAGGTTCACCATTGTCGTCCCGTTCGATAAGGCCAATTATTCCAAAGAAGAAATAGCCGATATTAAAGAGAAAGACGATTCTTATGTTACATTTGTCAAAGAAGCCTTACAGGAAAACACAGAAGTGATTGAGGAAAAGACAGATGAAAAGAATGAAACAACTAAGAAATATAAGATTCTGGTAGTAGATGATGAATCCGAAATTCGTGACTTTCTTGCAATGGAACTACACGAAGAATACGAAGTATATACGGCTGCCGACGGCATAGAAGGATTCAAGAGTGCCTTAAACTCTATTCCGGATTTAATTATCAGTGATATCATCATGCCCAATATGGACGGTATAGAGCTTTGCGAAAAAATAAAGTCGAATATAAACACTTCTCATATTCCGATAATCCTGCTGACGGCAAAAGAAACTCATGAAGACCGCTTGGCCGGGCTGGAAGTGGGTGCCAACTCTTACATACCGAAACCGTTTGATATCCGTCATCTTCGAATCCGCATCGAGCAACTGATCAGATACCAAGAAGTTGTCAAAGAGAAATTCATGAAGAAAGTAGCGCTTGTGTCCGGTGAGAAACCAGACGCAGAAACAGCGCCTGCAATGTCCGGTGACGATATGCTGATACAAAAGATTATTAATTATATCAATGAAAATATATCCGATCCGGATATCAAGGGAGAAAGTATCGCAAACTATGTAGGAATGAGCCGCATGAATCTTCACCGAAAACTAAAAGCATTGGTCGGTCTCTCTTCCGGAGACTTTATCAGAACTGTCCGGTTGGAGAATGCAAAAAAGGAGTTGCTGAATACAAACAAAACAATTACGGAGATTACCTACGACTTAGGCTTTTCCTCTCCTTCTTATTTTTATATTTGTTTTGTGAAAAAATTCGGGGTATCTCCTACCGAATTCAGAGAACGCCATGAAACTCCGGCAAAGGAATCAGAGGCTTAGAATTGCGCCATAGAGTACCCAGAAAGGGATGTTACAGTATATATATAGTATGTTACAGTAGTTAATCTTTTATAGCTACAAAAGCCCTATGTTTGCAAAAAACAAATCTGAAAACATGGGAAATTACACAATTACAGCAGGCATCGGAAGGAGGCGTATTATATGAAACGCGCTCAAGTAATAGCATTATTGCCGGTTTTGGCAAGCTTTTTTGTTATGGGATTCTGTGATCTTGTCGGCATAGCATCCAACTATATGCAATCCGACTTTTCCTTATCCGAAACCCAAAAGAACTTCTTACCTTCAATGGTCTTTATCTGGTTCTTTGTATTTTCTGTTCCGTTCGGTGCTTTCATGAACCGGATAGGAAGAAAAAATACAGTGCTTATTAGTTTAGGCTTTACCGTTCTGGCTATGATACTCCCCTTATTGGATTACTCCTACGTATCTTGTCTGATTGCTTTTGCATTGCTCGGCATCGGGAATACGATTCTACAGGTTTCATTAAATCCGTTACTGATGAATATTATGGATGAAAACAAATTGGCCAGCAGTTTGACTGCCGGTCAGTTTATTAAGGCCATATCCTCTTTTGCCGGACCGATTATTGCAGTTTGGGCAGCCGGTTTTCTGGGAAACTGGATTTATATGTTTCCTGTTTTTGCACTAATAACACTGTTTGTCGGTTGCTGGCTATTGTTCACACCGATACCCAAAGAAACTACAAAAAATACGTTATGGTCATTCAAACCCTATCTCATCCTATTGAAAGATAAAACGATTCTATTATTGTTCTTGGGGATCCTCTTTATTGTAGGAGTAGACGTCGGCTTAAATGTCATGATACCCGGTTTTTTAATGGAACGTTGCAGCATGGAGCTGAACGAAGCCGGTTATGGCATTAGCCTGTATTTCGTTTTTCGCACCGTAGGTGCATTTATGGGAACATTCATTCTGGCACGCTTCTCTTCCATCAAGTTTCTACGGATCAGTATGATTATCACTTTATGTGTATTTATCTTTATGCTTTTTGTTTCCGAGAGCCAGTTGCTGTTAGCTATCATAGCGATTGTCGGTTTCTTCTGCGCCAACGTATTCAGTATCATTTTCTCAAAGGCATTGCAATTGTATCCCGACAGCGCAAATGAGCTTTCCGGACTGATGATTATGGGAATATCGGGAGCACATTTTTGTCAATATATTTTCTTTATTCATACAGATGTAATATAGC
>OKRU01000549.1_pt1 | contig 37668 bp, 25 predicted proteins | sample 1601131 | NCBI WGS metagenome assembly OKRU01 (sample SAMEA3541558, study PRJEB24748) | human gut metagenome | biome: human gut; feature: human-associated habitat; material: faeces | place: China | collected 2012
TACAATATCATTTTCCATCAGTTTACCGTCTTTGGTGTAGATGAGCAGATTGCGGCGGAGCAGTGCGCTTGCACCTATCGGTTTGTATGTTACTCCTTTCAGTGCCAACGGTATCAGGATAGGAATGATGATGGCGTTGAAAATGACTGCCGAAAGGATGGCACTCTCCGGACTGTGAAGTCCCATGATATTGAGTGCGGCGAGTTCCGGGATGGCAATCATGAACAATGCCGGAATAATGGCGAAATACTTTGCCACATCGTTGGCGATGGAGAAGGTTGTAAGCGTTCCGCGTGTCATAAGCAACTGCTTACCAATCTCTACAATCTCGATCAGTTTAGTAGGGTCATTGTCGAGGTCTACCATATTGCCGGCTTCTTTGGCTGCCTGTGTACCGCTATTCATTGCTACGCCTACATTGGCTTGGGCGAGGGCAGGGGCGTCATTGGTTCCGTCACCCATCATGGCAACAAGTTTACCTGCCTGTTGCTCTTCTTTAATGTAGTTCATCTTATCCTCCGGTTTGGCTTCGGCAATGAAGTCGTCTACACCTGCTTTCTCGGCAATGTATTTGGCAGTGAGTGGATTGTCACCCGTTACCATTACAGTCTTTACACCCATCTTGCGCAGACGTTCGAAGCGTTCCTGAATGCCCGGCTTGATGATATCCTGCAATTCGATGACTCCGATAACCTTCTTGTTGGCACATACCACCAATGGTGTACCTCCGTTGCAAGAGATGGAAGCAACTGCTTCTTGTGTTTCGTCGGGAAATACATTACCTGCTTCTTCGGTAATCTTGCGGATGGCATCGAAAGCTCCCTTACGGATTTCCGTTCCGTCGGCAAGGTTTACACCGGAACATTTGGTCTCTGCGGTAAATTTAATCATCTTGGCTCCGGTCGTGTTGAGGCTGCGCATTCGTATTCCGTTTTCGCGTCCTAGTTCCACGATAGACTTACCTTCCGGTGTTTCATCGGAGATAGACGAGAGCAGGCAGTATTCTATAAACGCATGTTCGTCCATACCTTTTACCGGGTAGAACTTCGTAGCCTTGCGGTTACCGATAGTGATGGTTCCTGTTTTGTCGAGCAGCAGTGTGTCGATATCGCCTGCCGTTTCTACTGCCTTACCGGACTTGGTGATGACGTTGGCACGGAGGGCACGGTCCATTCCGGCAATGCCGATAGCAGAGAGCAGTCCACCGATAGTCGTTGGTATCAGACACACGAACAGAGATAAGAACGACGCAATGGTGATGACTGTTCCCGTATAATCGGCAAACGGCTTCAGGGTGACGCATACAATGACGAATACCAGTGTGAAGCCGGCCAAAAGGATGGTCAGGGCTATCTCGTTCGGGGTCTTCTGTCGGGATGCACCTTCCACAAGGGCTATCATCTTATCGAGAAAACTCTCACCCGGTTGCTGCGTAACCAATACTTTGATCGTATCGGATAATACTTTCGTACCACCCGTTACGGAACTTTTGTCGCCTCCCGCCTCGCGGATCACCGGAGCGGATTCTCCCGTAATGGCACTTTCATCAATGGAGGCGAGTCCTTCGATAATCTCTCCGTCGGCAGGGATGGTATCACCTGCTTCGCAAATAAAGATATCGCCTTTCTTCAGTCCGGAACTGCTCACGGTTTGCACTTTGTCACCTATAATGACTTTAGCAGGAGTTTCCTCACGCGTCTTTCGCAAACTGTCTGCCTGAGCCTTTCCGCGTGCCTCGGCTATTGCTTCGGCGAAGTTGGCAAACAGTAAAGTAATGAATAGGATGATAAACACCCAGATGTTGTAAGCGAACGAGCCTTGTGCATCATTGAATATGGAGTAGATTGTCACCGGAAACATGACTGCCGTACATACCTCTACGGTGAACATAATCGGGTTCTTTATCATCGCTCTCGGGTTGAGTTTCACGAATGATTGCTTCAGGCTCTCCATCACTTGCTCCTTTTGGAATAAGGAAGCTGATTTGTTATTAACCATAGTCTCTTTACCTTTTAATTTGTATACTATTATTTTTTATGCAGGAGTATATGCCAAAGGCATGCCAAATTATGGGACTAATGGATAAAGAGAAGAATATCAGCTATATATCGGTTGTTAGTCCATACCACGTTTATAAGACGACCTTTTCATTTTGGAAAGGTGAACTATTGTTTTGAAAGGTATATTTGTGAGAGGGAAAAGATGGAATCATTCAACAGATTACTTGACGTTGATTACAATCACCTTGGTGTCTTTTTCAATCATCAGGTTGTTTTTAAAAAACATCAGGACGTTTGATTACAAACATACGGTCGATTGAAAACAAACATACGGTCCTTTGTTTACAAACTCCTATCGTTTGCAAACAAAGGACCGTATGTTGAATAGCATATCAACCGGCTATAAATTTTCGGGACTGATTTTATAACCGGATTTTGTCATTTGGGCTTATAGATCAGTGCTTTTAGCATCCTCATCTTGTCCTTTTTGTGCCCTGAAGTCTTTCGGTGAGCAATTGTGTAACTTGGCAAATTCGCGATAAAAATAGGCTTTGTTATGGAATCCGCATTCAAGGATAATTTCCGATACGGTCTTGTCGGTATGAATCAGCATATTTTCTGCTTGCTTCAACCGATAGTTCCGAATGAAATCTCCGGGGGTGGATTGTGTGATTTGCTTAATCTTCCGGTATAACTGTACCCGGCTGATGACTAAATCACTGGATAAGGAATCCTGATTGTAGTTTTCATCTCCGAAGTTATTGCTGATAGCTTCGATAACCCGGTCGATAAACTGCTTGTCTTCTTTGCTTATCAGTGTGTTGTTGTACTTTTCCCGGTAAGCGGCCGGTGATTCGGAGAAAGTTTTCATCATACTGTCATTCTTCAGAATGCGCTCTACCGCAGCCTTTAGGTATCGTGGATGGAAAGGCTTGTTGATGAACATATTGGCCCCCGTTTCTAATACGTTGATGTGGCTTTCGATGGTCGATTTGCTGGAAAGCATGATAATAGGGATGTATTGCGTGCGTTTCTCCTTCTTTATTTGACTGATGAACTCTATGCCGTTCATTTGTGGCATGATGATGTCGCAAATAATCAAATCCGGCAATGTATCTTTTAATATGTTCAAAGCTACCAATCCGTTGGATGCCGGAATTACTTCATATTCTTCACCTAAAACATCTTTAATCAGTGTACGGATATCTTCTTGATCGTCGATAATAAGTACGATGGGACGCTGATTGGTGAAAAGCCCTGCCGTTTTATCCTGCGGTGCGGTCATCATCTCCTTTACAACAGATATTTCATTGTCGGTATGATGGGGCAATGTAATGGTGAAAGTCGTATATTGATTGATTTCACTGTTGACGGAAATAACTCCTCCCATTAAGTTGACTAAATCTTTGCAGAGAGCCAATCCTATACCATTACGGGTATATAGTCCTTGGGAAAGTTTCGTTTCGAAGTTATCCAGAATGGTGAACCGGTTGAATACATTGGATAAATCCTCCGGACGTATTCCCGGACCATTATTCGTACAAGCGATTATAAGTTGATTGTTTGTATCAATAGTAGCATTAATCTTAATGTATCCTTCTGTCGGTGTGTATTTTATGGCATTGGATAATAAGTTGAATATTACTTTTTCCAACATACTGCGGTCTATAATCCATAATGGCAGATTTTCCTGAATATCAAATGTCAGATTAATCTTTTTAGAGTCGGCTATATCTATGAAGTTGTCCAAAGTACATTTTATTAGTTCGCAGATGTCTACTTGTTCCAGTTGTACATGTAGATGACCCGTTTCTGCTTTTCTGAACTCCATTAGTTCTTGTATTTGCTCATGCATGCGCTCTGTATTCCGACGTATGGCCAAGAGTTGCTTCTTTATTTTTACATCGGGATTTTCGTTCATGAATATTTGCTCTATGGCACCATAGATAAGAGTGATTGAATTGGAGAATTCATGGGCGATGTTAGTGAAGAACCGTAGTTTGGCTTGATGTATCTCTTCCTTTTTTATCTTCTCTTGTTTTTCCATTTCCAACTCATGATTCATGATGAGCCTGGTCTTTTTAACTCGGTAAAACAACCATATTCCTAATGTCACTATCAGAATGTACAACCAGATAGCCCATTGGGTTGCCCACAACGGAGGTGTAATTAATATGGAAAACTGCATAGGAGTGTTCCATACTTGCTCGGAGTTACAGGATTTTACGTAGAGGGTATATTCTCCCGATGAAAGCTCGTTTAGGATGATGTTTCTATTGTTACCTATATAGCTCCACTGTGCATCTTTCTTGTTGCTTATCAATGTTCGTTTTTCTAATTTATAGGCAATCTGGCATTTTTTATTATCCAAGTAATCCAATACAGAGAAAGAGAGGCTGATTGACCCTGTTTGATAATTTGTCTTAATCGTATTTTGGTGAATTTGATAAGGCATGTTATCTACTTTCACATGATTGAGAATAAGGTTGGGGGTGAAATCTTTGCTGGCAATCAGGGAAGGATGCAAAATATTAAAACCATTAATGCCACCGAAATATAGTTCTGTGCCTTTAGCATTGGCGAAGCCTGCTCCGTCGGAGAACTCATTATCCTGTAACCCTTCTTCATGGTAGTAAGCTGTAATTTGATAGGTGTTGGGATTAATCTTTGCAAGCCCGTTGCTGGTGCTGACCCAAATATAATGATAACAATCTTCCAGGATGGCATGTATATTCGTATTGGGTAACCCCGAACTCTCTTCAATGTATTTGAATTTGTTTGTTCCATCTTTGTCTGTTGTCAATATACTCAAGCCCGAGGTGGTTCCTATCCATAGTTTCCCGGAACTGTCTTTTAATAAAGAAATGACATCATTGCTGCAAATGGAATTAGAGTTATCCGGTTCATTTTTATAAATAGAGAATTGATGCGTCTTTTTATTGAATTGATTCAGCCCTCCTCCCCGTGTAGCAATCCATAAGAAATCTCCGTCATCGAGTATTGCATAGATAATATTGCTACTGACACTATTGGGGTTATCGTCTATGTGTTTGAATTGGGTGATGTTCTCTATTTGGTTTTTAGTATTGATTGATAGCTTAAAGAAACCTTCACCGCTTGTACCTACATATAGTGTTGATGAATCGGTTTGCAGAATACTATAAACAGAGCATATGGCTTGGGCTAATGAGGAATCAAGGAAATCAGGATATTTTAGTTTATTGTTTTGAGTGTCGAAGTATTGCAACTTAAACCCGTCGGTACCGACCCAAATACAATTATTGCCTTGTGCTAGTGATAGTACGGAGTTATAAGTCCTACCTATACCCACATTATAATTTGAGAATGTTTCAAAGTTGGGTACTCCTAAATAGGAAATACGGGATAACCCTCCTCCTTTGCTGCCAATCCATATATTATTATTTTTATCTTGTAATATGGCACGAATGGGAAAATTATTCGTGTGGGCAAACCTTTTCTGATCGATAAGTGTGATAAAATTGGGCTTTTTGTATTTCTGGTAGATACCTTTTCCATCGGTTCCTATCCATAGAATATCTTGTGTACCTTTATATAAGGAAAGTACAGATACTTCGGTATCCAGATAGCGGACTAAGCGGTTATTACTAAATACAAAGCATCCGTTTGTTGTTCCTATAAATATTTGGTTATTGTGACTGTATACTGTATTAAGTGTTCCTTCGATTTTAATATCTGTCGGGTTAATCTTAGGTTTAATATCATATACATTAATATAATGGAGCTGGGTGTCCTGTGTAAACCAAATGTATTTATTTTGGTCGTAAAAGATATTTTCTACTTTTTCAGGGAGTATTATTTCTTGGATTAATTTGGCTTGATGGTCTTGGGTTATTTCAATTCGGAGTAATTTATCACTTTGTTCTTGTAACCACAAATAGTTTCTTTCATCAAAAAATAATGCTGTAATAGCCGGATTGCTGTTATATCCGTCTATTTGAACCGGAGTAAACGATTCTGATTCTTGATCGAACAGATATAAACCGCTACCTTTAAAAGCTGCTGCTATAATCCCGTTATGGTTTATACTGCAAGAGAATGATTTTTCTTGATAAATATAAGATTTGTGATAATCTAAAAAGTAATGGTCAAATTCTTCCGTTTGCTTATTCATACGGTTTATTCCATAGTCAGTGGTTATCCACAAGAATTTATTATTCTCTTCGGATATTGAACGAATAATTTGATGTGATAAAGATGCTTTTTCCCGACTTTGTGGCCGATATTGTTCGAATAGGGTTCCGTCATACCTGTTTAATCCGTCCCATGTCCCGAACCACATGATATTTTCACTATCTTGAAAAATAGTATTGACAGCACTGTTACTTAGTCCGTTGTTGTTGTTCAGATGATAGTATTCTACAGATTGTCCATTCCCTTTAATTGTACATAGGAACAAAGCGAAAAGAAAGCAAATCGTAAAGTTGAAGTTTCTTGTTTTATTCATCGTAATAGAATAAGTTGGAAAACAAAGATAGAATTAATTCTTCTGTTTCAAAAATACTTGGAATCAAATTATAGAACGTATACTATAATTTCAAATTAGTATACTATGGTATCAAAATGATGATTTTTAGAGAAGTATATCCTTTTGAAATCATAGTAGATGCTCTCTACCTAGCAGAACCTTACATTTGTTTTCGAAATCGAGACGGGATATTTCTTACGTTTCGAATAGAATGTTGGCCTATTAAAATCATTAATATTATGGATATAGCAAAAAGAAATCTACAGAATCCTATCTTAAAACCTTCCGACCTGAAACCCGGTATCGAAGGAATGGAAATTGTTTGTTTGTTGAATCCCGGAGTGTTTCGTATGAATGGCAAGATTTGGTTACTATTACGTGTAGCTGAACGTCCGAAACAACTAGAAGGTAAAATCAGTTTTCCTGTTTATAATGATAAGGGAGAAATTGAAGTTCTCCATTTCGATAAGAATGATCCGGATTTAGATGCTTCTGATCCCCGTGTTATCGTATATAAAAACAATTATTATTTGACTACGATGTCGTATTTGCGCCTGGTGTGTAGTGATGATGGCGTGAACTTTTATGAAGATCCTGCCTATCCTCCGATTTTCGGGAAAGGTGCCTTGGAAGCTTTTGGTATTGAGGATTGTAGAGTTGCAACGACAGAGGATGGCTATTTCTTGACTTTTACTGAGGTTTCCTCCGTAGCGGTAGGTGTTGGTTTGATTGAAACAAGGGATTTTAAGGATTACATTCGTCATGGTATGATATTCCCTCCTCATAATAAAGATTGTGCTATTTGGGAACAAAAAGTGAATGGTATGTACTATGCTTTTCATCGTCCCAGTAGTCCTGAATTAGGGGGGAATTATATTTGGTTGGCAGAGAGCCCCGACCGTATTCATTGGGGCAAGCATCATTGCATAGCCACTACACGTCCCGGAAAATGGGATGCAGTTCGTGTTGGAGCGGGAGCAGCTCCGATAAAAACGGATAAAGGATGGCTGGAGATTTATCATGGAGCCAATGCTGAAAATAGATATTGCTTAGGAGCTTTATTGCTGGATTTAAATGATCCTACTAAAGTAATAGCACGTAGTGAAGAACCGATTATGGAGCCGGTAGCTTCTTACGAACAGACAGGATTCTTTGGAAATGTTGTCTTTACAAACGGACAGTTCGTTGATGGGGATACGGTTCATATATATTATGGTGCCAGTGATGAAGTAATCTGTTCGGCAACTTTTTCCATAGTAGAAATTCTTCGTTCCTTGAAGATGTAAATACGAACGTATAAAAGGTTTAAATATGATAGAGAAACTTTTAAACGAGTACCGCGTATTTCAGCAATGTCCACGCAATATGCGTGTGCTGTTGATAACTAATATGCTTTATGCTTTAGTATTGCCGATTGTTGAAATATTTGTTGGTGCTTATATTATGCGTAGCTGTGGTAAACCTGTGTATGTGGCATTGTATCAGTTGGCCATGTATGCGGGAATTGTATTTACGTCGGTGATTAATGGTTGGTTGCTGAAAAATATCAAAGTTGCTTATTTATATTGTGCCGGTATTCTTTTCTCAGCTATATCAATGGTTGGTATGATGATGCTTGAACAGTTAGGTATTGCAGAATTATTGGTTATCGGTTTTATAATGGGAGCAGCTTCCGGCTTCTTCTGGACTAACCGTTATCTGATTACGTTAAATTCAACCAATGATGATAATCGGAATTACTTTTTTGGCTTAGAGAGTCTGGGCTTCACGGTCGGACAAATACTTGTACCTTTAGTTGTAGGAGCGATGATTGCACAGTTGCAGGGTAAAGTCTTTGCCGGAATTCAGATTGACGTAACTGTAGCTTATAGAATTGTCACAATAATGGCAACAATTATAGCAATTTTGGCTTGTTTCAATATATTACGGGGTAATTACGAGAATCCGATATCGAAGCAATTCCTATATTTTAAGTTTGATGCTCTTTGGAATAAGTTATTGGCACTTGCTTCCTTGAAGGGGATGGTGCAAGGTTTTTTGGTTACGGCACCTGCTATATTGGTGATGAAATTAGTTGGTGAAGAAGGAACTTTGGGATTAATTCAAAGTATCAGTGGTGGTGTTACTGCTATTTTGGTATATGTATTGGGGCGTATGACAAAGCCTAAGCATCGTATCATTGTGTTTTCAATAGGTTTAATTATATTTTTTATAGGAACATTAGTCAATGGTGTCCTTTATTCAGCTGTAGGAGTGATTATTTTTGTCCTTTGTAAAGTGATATTTCAGCCATTACATGATTTGGCTTACTATCCGATTATGTTGCGCGTAATAGATGTCGTTTCTAAGAAGGAGGGAAGAAATGAGTATGCTTATATTCTGAGCCATGAAATCGGATTATTTGTAGGACGTGCTTTTGGATTGTTGCTTTTCTTATTCTTAGCTTTTAAAGTCTCTGAAGATTTCTCATTAAAATATGCACTTCCCATTGTAGGGGGATTGCAGCTATTATCTTTACCATTAGCAAAACATATTATTAAAACTTGTGATTTGTATGAAAAATAATAGATTAAATAAAGCAATAGTATTTATAATTGCTATGTGTGCAACTGTGACGATACAAAGTTGTCAGGAAGAATCATTTGGTGTACCGGTAGAGCAAGTGGCAATTAATCGCGTGGAATTAATGCCTAATGTGCCTCAACCTTATAAAATATTGGATTGGGAGCAAAAAGCGAAAGACTTTGATGCATATATCTTCAATGAAGAAAATAAGGTGAATGGTAACCCACTGATTTGGTATGATAACAGTAGGAGGAATATCAATCAGGAGACATTCGGTATTTATACGGCAATAAATGATTCAAGACAAGGTCCGCTAAATAATAATGGAGAATTCCATGAGAGTTTAAACTCTTTGGCTGCATTGATTGGTAGTACTTTGGTCGGTATTGATAAAACGGATCAGAATGGTCGTAACTATGTGAAGATGGTTCAGAATTATTTCAATTCAGATAATGGATGGAACATAATTATGAATAATACGAACCCTTCGGTTGCTTTATTAGGGGGTGGATATGGACGTGATTGGTGGTATGATGTGTTCCCGAATGTGTTGTACTATGCTTTGTGTGATTTATATCCGAATGTAGAAGGTGCAGAGTACATACAACGTAGCATTGCCGAACAATTCTGTAAAGCTGATTCGATATTAAATGGTAATTATGATTATTCTTATTTTGATTATAGTAAAATGGAGGGAGTTATCAATAATATCCCTTTACAGCAAGATGCGGCCGGTGGGCATGCATGGGTGTTATATGCTGCTTATAAGAAGTTTGGAGATCAACGTTACCTGGCTCATGCAAAATCTGCATTGGATGTTATATTTAATCAGAAAGAGAGTCGCTTTTATGAAATTCTGTTACCAATGAGTGCTATTGCTGCTGCCCGGATGAATGCAGAACAAGGAACAAATTATGATGTTAAGCAAATCATTGATTGGACTTTTGATGGTTGTACCGATAAAAATGCACGGTATGGTTGGGGAGTTATTGCAGAGCGTTGGGGAGATTACGATGTTTATGGTTTACAAGGAAGTATCATGGATAATGGTGGATACGCTTTCTTTATGAATTCAGTAAAATTAGCATGGCCTTTAGTACCGATGGTCAAATATGAACCGCAATTTGCCCGTGCAATAGGTAAATGGATGTTGAACCTGACAAATGCCTGCCGTTTATTTTATCCGAATGAAATAGATGAACAACATCAATGGTTACCGGAGATGCGTGATTTAACCAAAGGAAATGTTGCTTATGAAGGATTGCGCAAAAGTGATGATTATGGTAAAGAAGTCTTAAAAGGAGTGTCTCCGGTAGCTATTGGAGATGGGCCGAAGTGGACAAGTTCTAATCCTCCCGAGAGTATGTTTAGTGTATATAGCACTTCTCCTGTCGGTATTCTGGGAGCAATGGTACATACTACATCGGTAGAAGGAATCTTGCAAGTGAACTGTAATACTACGGATTTCTATGCAGAATGTCCGTATCCGGTTTATCTCTATTATAATCCATATAAAGAAAACAAAACAATTACTTACCCTTTGGCGGCAGGCGTTGATTTATTTGATATTGTAGCTAAAGAGTATGTAACTAAGAATGTTAATGGAATTAAGGAGATAATGATTCCGGCTGATCAGAGCCGTATCATTGTTGAACTTCCTGCCGGTACAAAATTAGAAAAAGATGGTAATCATATCATCACAGCGAATAAACAAACTTTAAGCTATAAATAAACTATGAGCACAATGTTAAAAAAAATGTGGACTATGCTTTGTGTCACGCTCATTTCATCTTTGAGCTTTGCACAAACAACGAAGATGGTTACAGGAACCATTACAGATGCTGTTTCCGGAGAAAGTCTGATAGGAGTAAATATCATGATTGAAGGAAGTGCCACCGGTACGACCACAGATTTGGATGGTAAATACTCACTCAATGTTCCGGAGAATGCAGTGTTAGTCGTATCATATATTGGTTATGAAACGATAAAAGAGAGTGTTAAAGGTCGTACGGTTATCGATGTAAAACTAGGAGCTAAGTCCGAAGTTATGGATGAAGTGGTTGTGGTAGGTTATACCACAATGAAAAAGGCGGATGTATTAGGGGCTGTTTCGAAAGTAGGAACGAAAGAATTGACTGCTGCTCCATTGGCTTCTGCCGAGCAAGCCTTACAAGGACGTATTGCCGGAGTACAAGTTTCGGCAGCCACAGGTGCTCCGGGGGCTGATATTTCAGTTCGTGTACGTGGAGTAGGTTCTATTTATTCGGATAACGCTCCTTTATATATTGTAGACGGGATTCCGTCTTCGGAAGGATTGAATAATATTTCTCCGAATGATATTGAGAATGTTACGGTACTGAAAGACGCATCTTCCGCTGCTATCTATGGTTCACGTGCTACAAATGGCGTTATCTTGATTACTACTAAACAAGGAAAGTCCGGTAAAGCTAGGATTTCTTATAATGGAACGGTAGGTGTACAGAATGCTGTTAATTTGGTAAAGATGGCTAACACAAAAGAATATGTTGAGCTTTATAATGAGGCAACAGCGGCCGATAATATAGGCACAAGTATTCAGCGTAGTTTTATAACTGACGATATGTTGGGAAATCTGGCAAATGTAAACCATGTAGATGAGATATTCCGTACTGCAATGATGCATTCGCATGAACTGTCAGTGAGCGGAGGAAATGATAATGTGAGTTATTTGGTTTCAGGTTCCTATTTTAATCAAGATGGTATTATCAGAAATAGTGGATACGAGAGAGGGACACTCCGTGCTAATTTGAATGCAAAAGCAAAGGAATGGTTGCATATTGGCATGAATATGAATGGTAGTATCGCTAATACAAAATCGGTTTCCAGCTCTGGTGATGGTTATGGAAATAATCAGGGGGGAAGTGTTGTGCGTTATGCTATGTTCCGTAACCCTGCTATTCCGGTGAAAGACGCCAATGGTAATTATATAGACAAGCCAAGCACTTATTTTGGAAATGCTATTTATGATACATTCTTTGGTGACGGATATAATCCGGAGGCATTAGCTGATTATACAGACCGTAATAAGAACAATAAGACTTTGTTTGCTAAAGTTAATGCTAAGATATTGTTACCGTTTAATCTGAATTTGAATACGAACTTCGGAGTTGATTACCGTAGTTTTGAGGAGAAGGTGTACAATCGGTCTTGGGGAGATAACAATCGTATAAATAATCCTAATAGCCTGACGATTGCCAATGAAGAAGATTTAAATTGGACATTCAATACAACCTTGAATTTTAATCGTAAATTTAATGACGCTCATACTGTATCTGCTTTAGTCGGTTTTGAGGCTATTCGTGAAACTGCTAAAACAGCCAACAATTCTGATCAGGATTTTTCTATTTGGGACAAAAATCTGATATATATAGGTAATGGCAATGGTAAAAGAGAATCGAGTCAGAGTGAATGGGCTTCTACATTGGCTTCTTTCTTTTTGCAAGCTAATTATGATTATAAAAGCCGTTATTACATTAATGCCACATTGCGTGAAGACGGAACATCCCGCTTTATTGGCGATAATCGCTGGGGAACTTTTTATTCGGTATCCGGTGGCTGGAATATCCGCAATGAAGCATTTATGGCAGATCAGGAAATCTTCCATCAATTAAAGTTACGGGCAGGTTATGGAGTTATCGGTAATCAAAATGTAGGTCTTTATGCTTATTCAGACCGTTACAGTCCTAATTACTATTATCCTTTCGGAGGGGTTGCTGCCAACGGGTATGCACAAACTCAGTTAGGTAATGAGAACTTGAAGTGGGAGACAAGTGAACAATTCAATGTTGGTTTGGATATGGAGTTTCTAAAAGGAGCATTGGGTTTCTCTGTTGATTTCTATAATAAGATTACGGATAATATGTTGATGCAAGCTCCTTATCCGCCATCAATTGGTAATGCCTCTTCACCTTGGATTAATAGTGGTAAAGTATTGAATCGTGGTGTTGACTTTGAAGCGGTTTACCATCATATATTTAAAGATGGTCGGTTCGATATAGCATTTAACGGTGGTTTCCTTCATAATGAAGTATTGGAAATTGATGCACCGGTAGTTGGTGGGCGTGTAGATAATGGTGTTTATGCAACGAAGACAGAAGTTGGCTATCCGGTTGGTTCGTTTTTTATGTATGAAATGGATGGCATCTTTCAGGATGAATATGAAATTATTTCTTCGGCTTATCAAGGTGCCGGTATAAAACCCGGTGATGTAAAGTTCAAAGACATTCATAAAGATGGAACTATTGATTCTAAGGATCGTAAGCATGTCGGAAGCTCTATTCCTAAATTCACATTGGGATTGAACTTAAGTGCTGAATGGAAGGGCTTTGATATCAGCGCATTTTTCCAGGGAGCTTATGGACATAAAATATATAATCAGATATTGACGGATAATGAAGGCTTTTATCGTGGTTTCAATGTAACAAAGCGTTATTATGATAATCGTTGGACAGAAACTAATCCCAGTAATGAGTATCCGCGTGCGAGCTGGAAAGCAAAATCTAATAATGCTCGCGTATCTACCCGCTTCTTGGAAAATGCCTCTTATACCCGTTTGAAGAATTTGCAGATTGGTTATACGTTTAAAACGAATCAATGGAAAGTAGACCGTCTTCGTATTTATTTGGCTGCAACAAACTTATTTACTCTGACAAAGTATAGTGGTTTTGACCCGGAAATGACGGTGAGTGCTAACTCATCAGGCGAAGGAGACCGTGCAAACGGTATTGATTGGGGTACTTATCCGGCTTGTAGAACATATACGTTCGGAGTTAATTTAACCTTCTAAATTTAAGAGCAATGAAAAGATTAATATATGTATTTTTAGTATTGGCAGGGCTTTCTTCATGTGATGATTTCTTGACTGAAGATTTGAAAGGAGATTATAATTCTACTAATATCCTGTCGAATGAAGAACAGGCACAATTAGCAGTAAATGCAATTTATAATGCTGCTGCCTATAGTATTAACCTCTGGAAATTCGGAGACGTTGCTTCGGATGATGCCGTAAAAGGCGGTAACGATGGTGACCAGGCAGAGATAGGCTATATTGATGATTTTACGGTTCAGAGTGACAATGGAGTTATCGCTGAGTTTTGGCAAAATACTTATGAAACAATTAGTCGTGCCAATAATGTGATTGATGGAATAAAGAATACTCCGATGGATGCCACAAAGAAAGAGCAGATGATTGCTGAGGCTAAGTTCTTACGTGCCTATTCTTATTTTCAATTGGTAAATATCTTTGGAGAAGTACCGTTGAAGCTTTATCCTCAAAACTCGGATAAAAATATTTATGTAGGTTTATCTTCTGTAGAGGGTATTTATACTCAAATAGAGAAAGACTTGACGGATGCCGTAGTCCTTCCTGTTTCTTATGCGGTGACGGAAACCGGTCGTGCAACGAGAGGAGCAGCTTATGGTTTGCTGGCAAAAGCGCAGTTATATCAGAAGAAATATGGAGAAGCATTGACGAGTATTCAGAATTTAGAGTCTTTAAATCTATATGATTTGGATTCTTATGAGAATCTTTTTAAGCTAGGAAATGAAAATAGCATTGAAACCATATTTGCTATATGTTTCTTATCAAACCAAGTTCCGACTTGTAGCAATGCGTTGAATCAATGGCTGGCTCCTTCTATTGAGAGCGGGTACTTTTTTGATAATCCTACTCAGAGCTGGGTGGATATCTTTACCGAAAAGCAAACTGATGGAAGCGATGATTTACGTTTGGATGCCTCTATTGGTCGTGATGGAAAAACATGGTTGAATGATAATACATTTTCATCTTCTTGGTCATCAACAGGTTACTTGGTGAAGAAGCATAACCAACCGCTTACTGAAGTAGATGCCGGGCGTAAGGGTGATGGCGGATTGGCTTATATTTATTTGCGATATGCCGATATCTTGCTGATGAAAGCTGAATGCCAGAATGAACTTCACTATCCCGATTTGGCGGAAGCTCCATTGAATAGAGTTCGTAATCGTGCAGGACTTGCAGACATTTCCGGTAAAACGGAAAGTGAAATGCGTAGTTTGATTCGCACGGAACGTCGTAAGGAGTTGGGCTTTGAGTTTCATCGTTTCTTTGATTTAATGCGTTGGGGGAAAGAGGTGGCAACAGAGGCACTCGGTTCCGGGTTTACATGGATAGAACCCAGATATTATTTCCCTTTACCTCAGACGGAGTTAGATTCTAATCTCGGAATAAAATAATTAACAATTTTTTTTATTAACTAAATGTATAGTATTATGAAAAGGTATTTTAAATTAGTAGCGTTTTGTTTGGCAGTAACCTTAGTTGCACCACTTATGACATCTTGTTCGGATGATGACGATGACAAGGAAGTGGTAAAGGCTGATACTGCTGCGTTGAATGAAGAATTAACTGCATGTACAGCTTTGTTGGAAGCTGCAACTACAACTGATTATCCGCAAACAGCAATTGATGCTTTCCGGCAAATTATAACTGCCGTTAAGACCGGTTTGGAAAAGAATCCTAGTCAGACGGAAGTCGATAATATGTTGACGCAGCTTCAAGAAGCCAAAGCAACATTCTTGGCATCTGCTTATGATGCACTTCCTACGGATAAAATGGTATGTGCTTGGGATTTTGAAAAAGAAGGTGACAATTTAGTTTCTAATGGTGTTAAGCCTTGGACTGCTGTCTTGAAGGCCGGACCTGCTGAAATCTTTGGTACTGATACTCAAAAGCCTTTGTTTGTAGAAGGTGTTAAAGGTGGCAAGGCTCTTTCTTTTGATAAGGGTGCACACTTGGAAATTTCCGACTATACAAAGGGTGATTTATTGAAAGATGAATTATCTTTATCAGTATGGGTTAAACCTACAAAAACAGTTGCCGGAAACTATATTATTTCTTTGAACTATTGGAATACCTTTAAGTTTAATTTGCAGGATGAGAATAAGCCGTTCTTTACAGTAGCAACGGAGCAAGGTATTATTGATGCTGATAATGAAATGCCGCAATCTGTAAAAGAGAATGAATGGGCACATTTGGTAGTGGTTATGTCTTATAAATCCCACACTTTGAAGTTCTATGTAAATGGTGAATTGACCAAGACTTGGGATGAGACAGGTAAACCTGCATTGGCTAGCAATACTTGGGCTGCCGATTATGTATCTCCTACAGGAAAAACCCTTCCTTTGATAATTGGTGCCAGCACTACTTATGAGGAAGCTATGGCTGCTTGGAGTGATTGGTTCAAACCATCAGTTGACGCATGGGATTACTTCCATGGCTCTATGGATCAATTGAAACTTTTCACTGTCGCTTTAACGGATGGTCAGGTGAATAAGTTGTATAATGACGAAAAATAATTTAAATAAGTTTTGATGAGAAAAGGCACGGCTGGGATACAACCGTGCCTTTTTCAATAAATAGGATATAGGTATGAGAAAACAAATATTGTTTGTCGGGCTTCTTTGTCTTTGTATGATATCGAATGGACAGACGGAACAAATTGCTATTCCACGTATCGAGAAGATGCCGCATATTCCGCAACCTTATCTCTTACGTGATTGGAAAACCGTTACGGAGCAGTATGTAGACTTGGTATTCAACGAGCATGAAGGGGAGCATTTCCCTTTGTCTTCTCAGGAAAAGGCAGGTATGAATTATGCTCAGTACAACCCGATCTATATGGATACGTATGTGGGATGGAACTCCCACGGAAAAGGTTCGGAAGCCATTAATGTTATGCCGGCAGTTATTTCTGCTTATTTAACCGGATGTGAAGAGAGGAGTAGGCTCGAACTTGCACAAGGTGTGATGGATTTTTATAATGTAAGGAATGGTGAGAATGTTTACTTGAATGGCTTTTCTTCCAAATCGGGGAAAGATTGGTGGTATGATGTAATGCCGAATGTGTATTTCTATCAGTTGTATCAGTTGGCCGATTTGCCGGCTGCTTTGGCAAGGGAACAGTTCATATCCGTTGCAGATCAGTGGCTGGGAGCTGTCTCGGGTTTGGGAGGAAATACTTTCTTATGGCGTTTGCCGGATATGAACCATCGGGCTTATGATTTAATAACAGGAAAACCATTGACATCGGGTGTTAAAGAACCCGAAAGTGCCGGGAGTATCGCATGGCTGCTGTATCATGCTTATCTGGAAACAGGAGAACGTAAGTATTTGAAAGGAGCCGAATTATCTTTGGAATTTCTGAATAGTTTAACGAGTAATCCCTCTTATGAGTTACAGTTGGCTTATGGTGTTCAGGTGGCTGCGAAAATGAATGCGTTAGAGGGTACAGACTATGATCTGGAGAAGATGTTTAATTGGTGCTTTAATCGAGGGGCGTTACGCGGCTGGGGATGTATTGTCGGACGATGGGGAGATTATGATGTTTCCGGGTTGATAGGCGAGGCAAATGATGGAGGCAATGATTATGCTTTCGTGATGAATGGTTTTCAACAAGCTGCGGCACTGGCTCCGGTAGCCAAATATGATAAACGCTTTGCCCGTGCTTATGCCCGTTGGGTGTTGAATCTGGCAAATGCCAGTCGTTTGTTTTATACCGACGCATTGCCCGATACTCATCAGGAGCAGGCGAGCTTGGCATGGAGTCGGAAATATGATGCCAATGCAGTGATACCTTTCGAATCAATGAAAGAAAAATGGGAGGGAACCGGCCCGTTTGCGATGGGTGATGCACTGAAAGGTGGTTGGGCTGCAACAAATTTGTCACTTTATAGCGGTTCGAGTGTCGGCTATTTGGCAGCAGTGGTAGAATCAACGGATGTAGAAGCTATTCTACAGTTGGATTTGAATCGGACTGATTTGGACGGACGTCTAAAGTATCCTACCTATTTATATTATAATCCTTATACCGAAAAACGTACTGTTTCTGTGCATTTACCTGCTGGCAGTTATCGGATTTATGATGCCGTATCCGAAGTCTTTTTGTCGGAAGCGGTCTCAGGGACTTATGCACTGACTATTCCGGCAGACGGTGTACGATTACTGACTCTTGTGCCGGAAAATGTATCCCTGCGTCAAGACGGACGTTTGCTGTATGCAGGTCATTGTGTGATAGATTATCATGCGGGTAATGACTTTGGCTCTCGACTGCGTATCAAGAATCTGGAGATGCAAAGTTCTTATCTTGTGAAAGGGCAGACTGCAGTGGCGCGGGCAACGGTGGAGCATACTACTTCTTCTTGCACATTTGCTTGGGAGATAGATGGAGATAAAGTAGAGAAACAACTTTCTTCTACCATACAGTTCCCGGCCGATTTATCGCTTGGGGCGCATAAATTATATGTCACGGTAGAAGATAAAGGAGCGTCTTGCCGTGATTCGGTGGAATTCTTTGTTTTGGATACGCAAGTTAGTGTTCCGGAGATTACAGGGATTCAAGTGGAGGAAACTATGCCCGTGCAGCCGAACTCTGTTGTTCGGGCATCTGTTCAATTGAAGAACCATGCACAACCGACAGATATAAAGTGGACGATAAATGGCGGAACTATCGAGGATGAAATAGATTCGAAGGATGATGTAATGTGGAGATTACCTGATGCTGAAGGAATTTATACGTTGACGTGTACAGCCTCTACCGTACGGGGAAGTGTATCGAAAGATTATGAGGTATTGGTCAGAAGCAATGACGATGACGAAGTTACTCCATTGCTTTATTTCCCTTTTGATGATAGTTTACAAGATAAGGTTTCGGGTGTGGTGGCAGCCCAATACAGCGGAGCTTCTCCGATATTTACGAATGACGCTGCCGACAATTCGGTAAAAGCATTGCAAGTAAAGAATAATTTCTTCTATTTACCTAACTCCGATGAATTGAATTTCAGGGATGCTATTACTATCTCCCTTTGGATTTGTCCGCAGCAGAAGAACGGGGCAGAACAGTTCTTGGTAAGTCATGGCAGTTGGCAAGACCGTTACAAATTGTCTGTCAATCCGGATATGACCCTTCGATGGACGGTAAAGACAGCTTCGGGTGTGGTAGACTTGGATTATTCCATGCCTTTAACCCTGAATCGATTTGAACATTTCTGTGTGGTTTACACCGGTTTCTCGTTGGAGTTGTATCATAATGGAATGCTCGATACATATAAGTCTTTGACAGGGGATATGGGGAATACTGCCGAGAATCTGACGATAGGAGCAATGACAATGAGTGAGCAAGCGTATAATTATCAGGGAGTATTGGACGAGCTTTATATATTTCAACATGCAGTTTCACCGAAACAGGTTAAAAAGTTAGCCTATATGGAGGGAGTTTCCCACCTGACGGATATAAATACAACTGTCGATTTCTTCGTAGAAGACGGTTATCTCTGGGCTTCAGAGGAAGTAGAGCATTTCCGGGTGTATTCATTATTCGGTATTGACTTTACAGGGCAACGTTTACCTTCCGGAACGTATCTTGTGCGCTATTGGAAGAATGGGCATAGGTATAGTTCAAAGTTTTTAGTCCTATAATGTTTATCGGTGTAGCCTTTGGAAATAATAGTAACAATAGGCGATATGAAAAAGACTCCGGCTTGCAATGTTTTATGATGTTTGCAAGTCGGAGTCGTTTGTTGCAGAGCATAACTCTGTTAGTTATCAAAGCTCGTTACTTAATTACAGACTAAAGTGTTCTGCAATCGTGCTCAAAGCTTGTACGGGGAAGAAAGACAGAGCTGCCACGATGAAGATGACAGCAAACGTCATCACACCGAATGTTACCGTATCTGTCTTCAACGTTCCGGCACTCTCCGGCACGAACTTTTTCCGGGCGAGCAGTCCGGCTATTGCCACTTGGCCGACAATCGGCAAGAAGCGTCCGAGAATCAGGACGATACCGCAGGAGTAGTTCCAGAACCATGTGTTGTCTCCTAAACCTTCAAAACCGGAACCATTGTTGGCGGCAGAGGATGTATATTCGTAAAGCATCTCACCGAGTCCGTGAAAGCCCGGATTGTTGAGCCATCCGCCTTCACTTTCCACAAATCCCGGTGCATGGGTAAACAGGTAAGCAGCGAGTGCCGTGCCGACAAGGATGATGAACGGGTGCAGCAACGCCACGATAGTGGCAATTTTCATCTCCCGCGCCTCCACCTTCTTACCGAGGAACTCAGGCGTACGCCCTACCATCAGTCCACTGATGAATACAGCAATGATAATGAATGTATAGTAATTCATCCATCCCACGCCGACACCGCCGAACCATGTGTTAATCTGCATATTCAGCATCTCTATCATGCCGGATAGTGGCATGGTGGAATCGTGCATCCCATTGACCGAGCCGTTGGAAGTGACGGTAGTCGTCACGCTCCATAATGCAGTAGCCCCTGCACCGATGCGGATTTCCTTACCTTCCATTGTCCCGTTGTCCTGAGCGATGCCGATGCTGTCGATGCGAGGATTGCCGCCCATTTCCTGATTGACGTTGATAACCACACCGACGATGTAGGCAAACAGCATGACGCCGAAGATGGTATAGCCGAGCCGTTTACGCTTCAGGTAGAAACCGAGTGCGAATACCATAGACATCGGCAGAATCAGGATAGACCAACATTCCAGCATGTTGGTAAGGTAAGTAGGGTTCTCCAACGGATGGGCGGAGTTTACGCCGAAGTAGCCTCCGCCGTTAGTACCCAATTGTTTGATAGGTACGATGGCAGCCGTAGGGCCTTGTGAAATTTGTTGTGTCGTACCCTCTAAAGTGGTGATTTCCATCTTACCGTCGAATCCCATTGGCGTTCCCTGTAAGATAAGGATAAAACCGACCACTAATGATAACGGTAGTAAAATTCGTGTGCATCCTCTTACCAAGAAATACCAGAAGTTACCAATGGTCTGCGTACTCTTGCTTGCCATCGCTTTCATAATACCTGCCATTGCCGCCATGCCCGTTGCCGCGGTGATGAACTGGAAAAGCATGATAACGAACAACTGTGTGAAATAGGTAAGACCGCTTTCACCGCTATAGTGTTGCAAGTTGCAGTTTACCATGAAACTGATACACGTGTTGAATGCTTGGTGAACGCTTTGTCCGATGTTCCCGTCCGGGTTGAGTGGTAGAACACCTTGTGCTGTCAGTAACACCATTCCCCAAAGGAACCAAAAGAGGTTGATAGTGAGCAATGCCCGCAAGAACTGCTTCCAATTCATTTCTTCTGCCGGATTGATACCGCATACTTTGTACATGAACTTTTCTACCGGAGTCATGAAATCCGACCAAACCTTTTCACCTTTATAAACTTTGGCGATATATTTCCCGATGGGATATGCTAATATGACCATCAGGACAATCTGTGCCACAATACCTAAAATCTCTGTATTCATATCTTCAATAGATTAATACCGTTAAAACTTCTCAGGTCTGATAAGTACATACATCAGATACCCGAACATAATTACGCTGATAATAAATAGTGCTATGTACATAACTACTTTCTCCTTTTCATTTAGATATTCTCGAACCAATCAATACATTTGTAAAAGAACCAAAAGCAAGCTGCCCCGCTAAGGACGCAAACGGCAAATCCTAATACATCAAATTCCATCATCTTCTTCTTATTTTTAATTAATACTGTTGTTTATTGCCATAGGGTATGCCAAAGGCGTGCCATAAATAAGAGTGGATATGGTAAGTGATGGTATATCAGTGAGATAGTGTTTTGGAATAATATAGAGAGTAGAGGGGATATCTTTTCATTTTGGTAGGGTTGGTTATTGTTTTGATAAGTGGTAACTCCGATACCTAATGTAGAAGTCTATGTTTATCCGAACAAATTTCAATAAAAAGCATAGGTTTTATTAAGTCCTTTATATTAATTCGCTTATTTTTGTGGACGTATTAAATGAATTTAGAAAGATACCTGAAAAGATGGATTTTATACAGAGTTGGTTTAAAGGTTTTGAAGATGGAATAACCCGACTAAAGCACTTCCATTATTATAAATAATGGAAGTGCTTTAGGGAATGCAAAACATATTATGACTATGAGGAACATCATTAAGAATGTGTTCTTGTTTGTATCTTTACTACCGTTTATTGCAGTGGGGGCACAAGAATACATAAAGCAAGATACTGTCTATCGGAAGGATGGTACGTTATGGAGAATTAACGAATACATAGATGGACAGATGATAAAACGTACAACGTATGACAAATGGGGGCGGAAGTACGACGTGACACCGTTTAGGAATGGAGAACCTTTCGGATGGTCGGAGTTTTGGGATTTTGATAACGATTCTTACCAGCGATGTTTTTGTAAAGGTTGGGGATCGCCTCGTATCGTGGACAAATATTCGGTGTGGCAAGACCAGAAAGGCTTATCCCGCCGCATAGTGCAAGACGAGGGATACGAAACTCATTCTTTTAATAAACCTGATTGCGACTCTACGCAGACAGATATAACCGATACTCATATCGTGTTGCGCGACTACAAGGAGGGACAACTCCGTTCTTTGGAGCAATATACTTCCGATCTTATTCCCGACGGTACGTTTGAAGATTATCATCCTGGTGGAAAGATTGCGTGTAGACGACTATTTAGACAAGGCGAGTTGGTGAGCGAACAGTTTTTTGATTATAAAGGAGAGGAAATGTATGATGGAGAAGATAATACGGGGAACATGGCATCTAACGAACCGGAAGAGATAGAAGATAATGAGCCGGATGGGGTGAAAATAACGAAACTGACGAAAGAAGAATATCGGGAACTTTTGGCTAAGAGTTGCGATAGCAAGAACTTGCGCGAGTGCTTGGATAGCGGACACGATCTTATTATCCGTAACACTGCGGGTGAGATACTTTTGGAGCGGCATTCAACGGAAGAAGATTGGAAATCTACTAGTGAAGGAACTAGCGGTCATCTGAATTTTGCCTATTATGGATATGATAAGAATCTGGGGTTACATTTGGGTTTCTCAAGTTATGGAGACTACAATGACGTGCACTTTTTCGTTGTGCCCGAAAAGACTCCTGCATCTAAATATCCGGAAAGTAATATTGACTATCTGGAGTTGGAAGCTGAAAGTATATCTATTCATGAAACTACCGGATATATTGCTGTGATATGTGGTGACCGCACTACCCGCAACTATTCTCTATTCTGTTACTCTTGGAACGGGACGGAGTTCGCTTCCGTTTTCGATTTTATACTGGACTTACCTGTTGGTCTTCCTGATCTATGGTGGATAGGAGATAACTCGCTGATCGTCAGTTTATATGAGGGAGAGTGGTATCGTATAGACGTTACTCCTGAGGCACTGAAGCCTGAATTAATGGGAGAAGAGGACGAAGGTGATATATAAATATGATTTGAAAAATAGATAGAGATAGAAAAACTTATTAGGAATTACCCTTTAACTGTGAATTGCTTTATTTATATTTGCAGGCAATAGTAAAATATTTATTAATCTATAATATGGTTCAAATGAAGAGATTATTTTTAGCATTCCTGTGCGGAGTGATTGCCCTGAATATGGCGGCTCAAGAGAAAGTGTATCAGATAGACGAAGTGTCGGTCATCAACTACGGTGACGGGAGGTTACTATTCCGTCAGTTGAATGACGACAAGACTCCTCTACAGGGAGAACACCGTATCATCGACGGGTATCACTCGGAATATTTGCTTGCCAACTTTAAAGACGGGATGTTCGACGGATTGTATCGTCACTTCAAGCGGAACGCGCTTGCCGAAGAGAGTATTTATAAGAATGGTAATCTGGACGGTTATCGTAAGTTGTATTACAGTGATGGTAAGACTTTACAACAGGAGGCAACATTTACGGAAGGTAAGTTGAACGGTGTTTCCAAGTCCTATACCCAAAATGGAAAATTGGAGACAGAGGCTGTTTATAAGATGGGTGTACAAGATGGATATGACCGCCGTTATGACTATGAAACCGGAGAACTGCGACTTGATACATATTATAAAGACGGGAAACCGGATGGTAATTGGGTGGAGCAAATCATAAGTAATGTAGGTGACTATACGCGTCGTAGCAGTTATAAGAATGGGATGCTTACCGGAATATATTCGGAAACGTGGAAAGATGGGATTCCCCGCAAGAAAGGTACTTATAAAGATGGTAAGAAAGACGGGGTATGGACGGAATACCGCCGTGACGGAACGCCTACCATCTCGACAACTTATAAAGCCGATGAGAAAACGGGTGAGGAGATCCGTTACTTTACTGATGGTAAGCCGGAAACATCTACCAATTATTTGAATGGAAAGCGTGATGGTGTTCGTCGGGAATATTATAACGGTAATGGTAATCTGAAATCCGAGCGAACTTATAAAGCCAATAAAGAAGAGGGACCTTACAAGCGTTTTTATGAAAGTGGAACGTTGCGTGAAGAAGGTGAGTGTAAAAATGGTATGGAAGTCTATCGTAAAGAATATTACGACAATGGAAAGTTGAAATCCGTAGCCGAACGTCAGAACGGGTCGTGGAATACACTTGAACGTTACGATTCCAACGGGAAAAAGCAATGATTTGATTTGTTTCGGGCGTTACAACATTTCTCGTTCCTTTCTCGTAAGGCTGGCAGCAACGATGTCATAGGATTTGCGGACAAGTTCGCGAATCTTATCGTCCGAAACATCTTGGTTGAAGTAGACGCTGATCCAATATTTCTTATTCATATGCCAACCGGCAGTGATGCCTGTGTAGCGGGCTTGTAGTTCTCGTGATTCGTCGGGATTGCATTTAATGCAACAGAAATCAAATACTTCGATGTTTACGAAGCAGAACCACTTGTCCGCTACATAAAAGCATAATACGTCACGGCTATACCTGTCGGCTACATTTGGAAAAGGCATTTTTTCGCTTACCCCTTTGAATGAAAGGCAATATTCCCTGAATTCTTCGATATTCATCTCTATTTGTTTATAGTTTCGGTACAAAGATACATTTACACGTTGTATTTTTCCTATCTTTACGACCGAAGTTATGTGTAATACAATCAAATTTTAGCACTTATGGATATTGAACTTAGACGGGAACAGTCTTCAGACTATTCCGAAACAGAGAATGTGACGAGAGAAGCCTTTTGGAACCATTATTCTCCTGCATGTAGCGAGCATTATTTACTTCATATCATGCGTGATTGTCCTGCTTTCGTTCCGGAATTGGACGTTGTTGCAGTGTGTGACGGTAAGATAGTCGGGAATGTTGTCTATATGAAGTCCGTTATCAGGGCAGACAATGGAAACAGTTATGAAGTATTGAGCTTAGGTCCAATCTCCGTGCTACCCGAATATCAGCGGAAAGGTATCGGTGTCCGGATGATTGAATATACAAGGGATATTGCCCGTCGGATGGGATTTGCAGCGATACTGTTGTGCGGTGATCCCGATTACTATTCCCGTCAGGGTTTCTTGTCTGCCGAAACATTCGGTATTCGCACGGAGGATGATATGTATGCCGATGCGCTTCAGGTTTGCCCCCTTAGTGAGCGTGCGATGTCCGGCATGAAAGGACGGTACGTTGAGGATTCTATCTATCAAATCGACGAATCTGTGGCTTCTGACTTCGACAAGCATTTCCCGCCTAAAGAAATCATTGTCGGTACTCCCTCGCAAAAACGTTTCGATGAGATTGTGGTAAAACGGAGGAAAGCTTAAAAAAGGAGGCACTTATGAGCTTTGCAGGGCATGTTTATGATATGATACCTTCACTGCCTGATATTTCCGCTGAGGAGTTTGAAGAGATAGACCGGCAGGTAAAAGAGCGCGAACAGGGCGAGAAGAACTATTTCTTCCGGGCTAAGTTGGTGATGCTATGTTTTGCTGTTGGAGTATTGCTTTTGGTTTGGTTGATAAGCTCTTTATAACTTCACGGTAATGTAACTCAATGTAAATCAAATTGAAACATACATACGTTATCTTTGTCGCATCCATAAAGAAGAGATGTAATAATTAGATTTCACTTATAAATACTCTTAATCCCGGGTCATATCTGCGCGATGCAGATGTGGCTTTTTTATAGTTTGATGCCGTATTCCTCAATCTTCCGATAAAGAGTCGTCAGCCCTATTTTCAGCAGACGTGCAGTCTCCGTCTTATTTCCTTTTGTGTATTCTAATACCCGTTGGATATGACGTTTCTCCATGGCAGACAGTTCAAAATCCGAGCAACTTTTGCCGGGAGTTGTTTCGAAATGCTCGTTCTGCATCTCAATCGGTAAGTCCTGAATGGTTAATCCTTCTTCTCCGCAGACGATGAGGCTGCGTTCGATGACATTACGCAGTTCACGTACATTACCTTTCCAGCTGTGTCTTCTCAATGCATCGAAATAATCCGGTGCAATAGTTGAAACTCTCTTGGATAGTTTGGCACAGAAGGATTCAAGGAATGCTTTGGCTATTATCTCTATATCTTCCGGGTGTTCCCGTAAAGCAGGCAAGTGTATTTGAAATACGGACAGGCGGTAGAATAAGTCTTCGCGGAAATGATTGTCGGCTATCTCCTGTTGCAAGTTACGATTGGTAGCGGCGATGACACGGACGTTTACTTTCGTCGGTTTGGTATCACCTATCTTTATATATTCTCCGGATTCCAGAATACGTAAGAGTTTAGCTTGCAGGTCGAAGGCCATTTCACCGATCTCGTCTAAGAAGATGGTTCCGTTGTTTGCTTCTTCAAACAAACCTTTTTTATCTTTCATTGCCCCTGTAAACGAACCTGCTTTATGACCGAACATTTCGCTTTCCAACAGTTCCTTGCTGAACGCCGAACAGTTGACGGCAACGAATGCTCTGCTCTTTCTCGGACTGTTTTGATGGATGGCTTGTGCAAAAACCTCTTTCCCTGTTCCTGTTTCTCCGGTCAGGAGTACGGGCACATCGGTTTGCGAAACCTTTTGGGCTAATAATATAGCATCTTTAATAGCTTTGGAATTACCTAAGATCGAATTGAATGAATATTTCTTTCCTACTTGTTTCTCGAGTTGTTCCACCCGTTTATTCATCTGCGCTTTTTCCATGGCACGGCTGATAAGGGGGATAATCTTGTTATTGTCATCGCCTTTTGTGATATAATCGAACGCTCCGTTTTTGATGGCTTGAACCCCGTCCGGAATGTTCCCGTGGGCAGTAAGCAAGATGACTTCTGTTAAAGGAAATTGCTTTTTAATGGCGGTGACTAGTTCCACACCGTTACCGTCGGGCAAGAATACATCGCATAGTACAACTTCGGGACTTTGTATCTCCAGTTGTTTCATTCCCGATTTGCAGTCTGCGGCTTGATAGGTTTCATATCCTTCCAATTCCATCATACGGGATAGCAGGTGGCGGATTTGTTGTTCGTCGTCTATTATAAGTATTTTGTTCATTCTGCTTGTAGATAAAGTAAGAATGTTGCAAAAATACTGTTTTTTGTTGATGTACCTACTTTTTTAATTCTATTTATGATTGGTATGCCATTTGATCTTTTTAAGTAGAAAGGTAATGAAAAAGGTGGTAAAAGTACGTGGAAACTGCTCTTAGGGCAGGCGATGGCTTTAATTCTTCTTTTCATTTTGATAAAAGCCTTTTATAATGGAAGGGTATAGAGAATATAAATAGAAAATATACGGAATATGAAAGTTCTTAATTTTGACGGAGAAGCATTAAGCTCGGTAAAGAGCATTAAAGAGGTAGTAAAATTGGTATCGGATAATGAACCTAAGATTGTAGTCTTTTCTTCGGTTGCAGGAGTGAAGGAACATTTGGAACAGGTTTCTTTTCATCTGTTTAACAGAGAACCGGAGAAAGCACATGATGTTATTACGAAATTGGAGTTCTATTTTACCGAGTTGTTGAATAACCTGCTCGATGATGAAGCGATACGCAAAGAAGCCATTGATTATATGTTGGATCGTTTTAACTCCATCTGGAAATTTATCAGGGGACGATTCACGGCGGCAGAGGAAAGAGAAGTGGTGGCGCAAGGAACATTGATCAGTACGGCGTTGTTCGGATTTTACCTGAGAGAGCATCATGTTCCGAATGTGATGCTTCCGGCAACGGATTTTATGCAACTGACCTTGAACCGGGAACCTGAAAAAGATTTTATGAAAGAAAAGTTGGGCGGTATGTTACGGGCATATCCGGATAATAAGTTGTTTATTACTCAAAATAATCTTTGTATGAATGCTTATGGAGAGGTAGATTGTTGGCATTCGGAGATATACCCCGCCGCTTTGATTGCTGAAGCTATAAATGCAGACGAACTTCAGATTTGGTCGGATTATCCATTGGATATCAGCAATAAGGCTGTGAGGTATGCTACGCGCAATCTTAGCTTTGATGAAGCAGAGGAGTTGTCTTTCTATGAGAAACATATACCGTCTGCCGATGATCTTGCTCCGGTCAGCTCCGCACAGATTCCGGTACGGTTGCTTAATATAAACTCACCGGAGCATGCTGATATTTTAATTTCCGGTCAATCGGATACGGAGTCGGTGAAGGCTGTTGCATCCAAGGATTCGGTCATGTTCTTAAAGCTGGAGTCGACTAATGTTCTTCGTTCCGGACTTTTTCTGAGCAAAGTATTTGATGTGCTGGCTAAATATAAAGCGTCCGTCTGCTTAGTGTCTACTTCGGCAACAGATGTCTCGCTGGCTATGGAAAGGAGTAAAGTACTTTCCTCTATTATCAGGGAGTTAACCAGATATACGTTGGTTAGGGTAGAAGACCGGATGTCAATCGTTAGTATTATAGGTAATATGAGGTGGCAATGTTCTGATTTTGCAGATCATGTATTGGGAGCTTTAAAGGGGATTCCTGTCCGCATGATTTCTTATGGCGGAAGTAACCATAACCTTTCATTTATAGTAAGAACGACGGATAAGAGCCGTGCCATCCAATTGCTTAATCTATAAAACAGAAAAGAGCCTTGAGGCTGTTTGCCTGCAAGACTCTTTTCGAATTAGTAGAAAATTATATGATTAGAATGCAACACCGAGTCGGAAACCGATATTGTTCATACCGTCTACGTCATAGTGCATGACGGAACCTTTGTTCGTTGAATAGGTGTAATAAAGTGCTACATGGAATCCGAACGAGTTGTTGGCGAACGGATAAATGTTCATACCTATTTCGGGAGATGCGTAGAAACCCCAAGTCTTGTCTCTGACTTCCAGAATGTAAAAGTCGGAAGCGAACTTTGTAAAGTTGGCACCCAGTTTCACTCCGATGTAAGGCTGGCACACGCCGTCACTGAAACGATACCTTGCTGTGGCACCGAAAGGCAACTGGAATATGGTGTGTTGCTGGTCGGTAGTGACAGTGGATGTTTCGTCTACAGGGAATGTCTCACGGGGGATATACTCGTTATTCGTATGGTAATTCAAGAATAAGCCCAAGCCGAAGTTCGGTGCTACATAATAACCGCCTTCGAAGTTCATACCCCATCCGCTGGCTCTGTCCGAGAAATGCGTCTTCATCGGAGCATTGAATTGCCAGTCTATATTGTAAAACGTATTGGGGTTGATTTGTGCATTTGCCGGAAGGGCAAAAGCAACAGCTATGGCTGCTATTGCCATTAGTCTGACTGATATATATTTTAAAGTTTTCATAATTAATCTGTTTTATTAAGTTCAACTCTGTTTATCTGGCATTTCCTTTTACATAAGGCGATTGGGCGAATGCCTGATTGATACCTCTCACTGTATAAGTCATGTTGACCTTGTTGGAAGAAGTAAGCAATCCGCTGATGTAGCTGTTCCAGATTACCGGAAGTTTGGCTTCCTTGCCTTCGGGAGCTTTCAGGTTTATCATGTCAGTCAGTAATGAACCGGTACTGTAGCTGTAAGTCACAGGATAAGGATAGTACCAGTATCCCCAGTTACCCCAGTAGTATGAATTCCAGTATCCCGGATATCCCCACCACCAGTAAGGATCGTTGTAACCATTGTTGTAAGTGGTAAAGTAATGCGTGCTGGCAATGTAGCTTACTTGTAAACCAAGATCGGCATCCTCTTTCTCCGCTACCCGTGTATAGCCTCTTTCGCTCATATTCGTAACGAATGCGCCTACAATTTCTTTCGCATTATCTCCGGTCCAGTATTCAGGTTTTTCTTTATCACCGATCACCATGACACTGTCAGGCAGGTAATACGTAGTAAAACTTGCAAAGTCAGCTTGCTTGTCGTAATTAGTAAACACCAAATACTCATTGTCCAGTTTAGACAGATCGGGGTCTTTTTCACAAGCCATAAAAGCGAAGACCGCGATTAAGATAGGAACTAATTTTTTCATGTTCTTTTTCGTTTAAGTTAAAATTCTATTGATCTCTTTGTTTTTCCTTTTGGAATTATGCAGTAGAAACAAGGTGCAATATGAAATGTTTACGTTTTAATAATTTTTTTGATTTAAAGATAAATACACACTGCTGTTTTGTTTCCCCTTAAATGATACACCCCGCATTAACAGGAGGGATGCGGAGGATTAAGCGATAATTTACGAGCATTAAGTTGTTTTGTCCGTAAGGTTATTCTTTTAAATGCGAAAGGTTTTATCGTTTGACCATGCCCATCTTTCCGTTTAGCCCGGCTCAAACGATAGGTTCCCCATGGTGAAACGCAAGATCGCCCGAAGCCGAGCGGAATAAACTTCCGATTGCTTGTTACAAAGATACGACATAAAAAAGCGTTTGTCAAGTACCCTGAGCCATCCAAGCTCTCCCCAAATAGATAAGTACCTATCAGACATCCCTATAGCTTGTTAATAACTTTGTATTCCTGATGGAAACCGATTAAAACCTTAATTCTGTTTTCAATACAAATAACGATGTGTTTTATACCCATATATCTATATAGATATATGGGTATAAGTTTGGAGATTTTATTTTACATTAGATTATAATCCTTATTTTTAATAGATAAATGATAGGACTATTTTTCAAAAGAGAGGATGTTTATTCGGCAATATTGGTAATCGATATAAAAACTTAAATAATTTTCGATTATATCATTTAGAGTCATAACAAGAAAATACAGGATAGTACCTTACAATTATCGCTAATTTATGTTCACTTTTTCACATTTTGCGATGTCCAACTAAATGGGATATCTATTTTGTATAAAACTAAAAAAGATTTGGACGCTATTAAAATAAAGCCGGAAATAAAAATGCTGTAATTTGTAACCGTTTTGTTAAACCTGATTAAGAAATGTCTTATACGATGAAGAACTCTTTTTCATATTTTTGCTTAGGTATTATTGCATTACAGTATTTTGGATGCGTATTTAACACACATCTAATGCTAGTTCCGCCGCTTTCCAATTATTTCACTTTCACACTGTGTAGCATTTTATTATGCATATTAGCAGTGTATAAATATTCTGCTTGTATACCAACTGGAAAACTATCATTTTTAGTTTTATTATGGTGCATTTATATAAGCGTGCATACTTTATTCATGGTAAACCAAGCTGATTATTATATACCTGTTTATTTGACATGCAGTTTGGGGATGTATATGGCTTTTTGTTTACTATTTACGCATGATACGTCTTTGCGTTTAAAAACAAGTTCTATAATTCTTACTATAGCCTTTTTTCAATCAGTCTATTGCTTGTTTCAGTTTGTCGGAATTGCAGAATCCCTATCTCCTTATTTTAAGATAACAGGAAGTTTTAGTAATCCAAATGTATCAGCCATGCAAATTGCAGCCTCATTACCACTTTTCACCCGGATAAAAAAACATAAGTTACTTTACACGGGCAGCCTTCTTCTGTGCTTTTTCGCTTTACTGATCCTAAATTGCCGAACTGCTTGGATAGGTGCTGCCTTTTATATTCTTTTCAACTTATACACCCATTACGAATTTTACCTAAAAAATGTCTATAAACGATTGACGCTATGTAAAAAGCTGTCAGTTGTATTATTATTTATCGGTTTATTCATCATTGTATCAGGTTTTCTTTTCCAATATAAACAAACGTCTTCCGACAGTAGGCTCGCTATATGGAACCAATGCATAGAGATGGTCGGGCAACATCCTCTCAAAGGTTACGGATATGGAATGTTTGAAAAAGAATATAATCTATTTCGACCTACGGCATCCCAAGTTTTTATGGCATACAATGACTATTTGGAACAAGCTGTAGAAGGAGGTATAATCGGATTCCTTTTCTTTCTTATTTTTATTTGCTGGCTTCTCACCAGTTCGATCCGTTGCAAAGACAAAATCGCAGTCTGTGGGTTATGGCTCATTGCTATTATGGGATTATTCAATTTTATTGTAAATGCTTTCCCCGTTTGGTATTTATTTCTATTTTATGCAGCCTCCGTCTTTATTGATACAAATAAACTTTATTTCATAACTATAGGCAAAAAGTCAAAAGCTATCATGCTGACTTTATTTACCATTTTCCTCTTTAACCATGGGCGTATCGCCTATTATCAAACAGAAGCCAAAGCACATATCGATAAGATTAATAAAAATGTGATTGATAAAAAACATATCCTTACTCTTCTCAATGATGATTATACGGTTTTGGATAACTCACCCTATTTCTTAGACGCTTATAGTCATATACTATATTATTATGAAGAATATGCCGAAGCTATCCCCATACATATTCAGGCTTTAAATTATACTTCAACTCCGTCCATTTATATCCGTTTAGGTAAATGTTACCGAATGGAAAAAGAATATACAAAAGCAGAAGGGGCTTTCCTTACTGCTTCCCACATTCTGCCATCCAATTTCGAGTCAAGATATCTGCTTATGTCTCTGTATGGAGAAACCGGTCAAACAAAAAAACAAGCGGATATGGCATACGAGATTATTGAATTGAGGCCCAGAATTCCTTCTAAAAAAGTGGAAGAATATAAACTGAAAGCTTATGAAATAATCAAAGAAATGCAACAACATTAAATAAAATAATTATGAAAATTCACCGTATCGTTTTTTTATCTTTATGCAGTCTAATCTCTGTCTGCCTACTTGCTTCTACCTATCCGTCAGACATTGAATCCGTTCTTCGGAAATCGGGACAAAACCGAAAAGAATTAGAAAGAGCAATCGAATATTTCAGAAAAGACAAACAAAAACAGGAAGCTATATTCTTTCTCATCCGGAATATGGATATTCATTATTCAGAATATATTGAGTGGAAAGCTCCGGATGGAAAAACAGTCCCGTTTAACGAGTTGGAATATCCGACTTATAAAGAGGCTGTCAAAGCTTTCAAAACGAACTACAGTTCGGCTACGGCATATCGGCAAAAAACGGAAGATATCCATAATGTAACAGCTGATCTTCTGATAGACAACGTAGAACGAGCTTTCAAAAAATGGAAATCTCCGATTGCCGCCCATTTATCGTTTTCCGATTTTTGCGAGTATTTACTACCTTACCGCAGTATGACTGAGAAGTTGGATCCGACATGGCGAAAGAAGTATGAAAATCATTTCGATCATTATTTCAAACAATTGAACAACCCACTCACATTAGCTACAGCCATAAGTCTTTATCTTGACAAAACCTTTTTTAGCACATATGCAATAGATCTAAACATATTCGATATTCTATTATCGCCTTCTCAAATATTATTCCGGAAACAAGGCGGCTGTGAAGATCTTGCAAACTATTGTCTTTTTATTCTACGTTCATTAGGAGTAGCAACTAGTTATGATTTTGTTCCGGAATGGGCAACTAGTATAGGAAAACACATGTGGAACACTATTATTAGCAAAAATGGGAGAAGAATATCGTTTACTGCAGGAGAAAAAGAAATCAAGGAATTTAAATTGAAACGTGAACCGGGTAAAGTAATACGTTGTACTTATTCTAAACAAGAAGAAACTGTAGCTGCACAATTGCCATCAGAAAAAATCCCCAATTCCTATATGCGTTTGCAGAACTATATAGATGTTACTTCTGAATACTGGCCTTGCAAAGACATCCCGCTAAACTTGTTTCCTTCACAAGAAAAGTACGCTTTTATCACGGTATTTAATGGAATGCAATGGCGTCCGGTATATTATGGAAGGATAAATAACAATAAAACTGTTTTTAGAAAAATGGCTTGCGGGGCTATTTATCTGCCAATGTTTTATCAAGACGATGAATTAAAAAATGCATATTATCCCGTCCTCATGGATAAAAAAGGAAATACCCTACTTCTGAAAATAAATCACCAGAAGAAAATAGATTTACGGATTCCTGAAAAAGGACAATATCTCATTTACAGGGCAAATAAGAAATACACTCTGTATTATTGGGATGGCGAATGGATTAAAAGCGGAGAAAAAGAAATCGAAAAGGAAAGGGAGCTCTCATTCTCCGGTCTACCGTCTAACACCGTTTACTTACTTATCCCTGAATATTCGCAAGGTAAAGATCGCCCTTTCACAGTACAGAGTGACGGGACTCTCCTTTACTGGTAACATAATTATTAATTTAAATTTATTATTATCATGAAAAAAAGTTTTTTTATCGCTGCCTTGGTATTGATAGGTGGTTGTTGCTGTTTCGGTTGTTTGGCACAGGAGCCTCCTGCAAAAAACAAATCCCGTATAACCAATTATCATTTAGCCTTATATCTGGCAGCACAGAAAAAGTATGAGCTGACGCAAGAACAGAATGATGCTCTTTATGTCCAATTGTACCAACTGGACAGTATCCTTAACAAAAATCCGAACTATGATCATTGGAAACATGAACGAACCCACTTACAGAAAATACTGAACGAAAAGCAATACGACATTTTTCTTGGATACAAAAACATAAGCTATGCGCTTTCCGATGCACAAAAAGCATGGAAGATACTAAAAGATAGAAATCTGACAGAAGGATACGATAGTACGGAAGTTGTTGGCACAATCACCGATTATCGCTTGGAACGTCTGAAACTTTTTGACCGTTATGCGTATGACGATCGCACCAAATACGACGAACTAGCCGGAGAATTATATCGAAATTTTTGTCCGAACGCCCTAAGATTGGTAAACCAGATCATTGATGTTGAAGAAAAAGAAAAGAGCTATCAAGGTAATATTTCCAAATAACAATCTAAATACATTCAAATATGAAAAATATAATATGTTGGATACTCATTGTTTGTTCCGGAACATATATGCTTCAGGCACAAACAACAAAAGAAGACTCCGTTATGCATGTCGAATTGTACAAAGCTTATACAAATCTTCGCAAAATGAATTCTTCAGAATTACAAAAAGAGGGATTCCAAACTTATTTAAATTATGCATCGGACGGATATCCTGAAGCTATGGATCAAGTGGCATATTGCTACTGGAACGGCATTGGAACAATGACAGATAAAGAAAAATCCATATTATGGTATAAAAAAGCAGCAAAAAAGAATTACGCACACTCAATAATGAATCTTGCACTCATTTATAAAAAGCCGCCTTATTTTTCTGAAAGTTATGAATACGCAAGTAAGATTGCAGACATGGACTATCCTGAGGGGCATTTTCTAAAAGGATACCTGTTATATCAAGGTCTGGGATGCAAACAAGATTATTTTACCGCATTAGCTGAATTCGAAAAAGGAATCTTACAAAAAGATCGTGGTTGCCTCTATATGGCCGGTATATGTTATAGAAATGGATATGGCACGAAACGCAACCAAGAAAAAGCAACAAGCTTATTACTGCAAAGTAAAAAGAGTGGACACATAGGTGCTTTAGAGGAATTGATTACTGAAGAACCTGAAAATCCGATAATACCAATCCTATTAACAGAGAATGAAGTTATAAATTCGCAAAACCTCTTTACTGTACCTTACGTAACTCACGCACCATTGCCAAGTCAAGAATCTACTACTTATCACGGAAGTTTAATTACTTATGATTGGAGCGGAAAATATCTGCTGAATGTCACACCGCTTTCCGTACAGTTAAATATAGATAACGATCGAATAACAGGACAATGGATTGAAAATAATGGTGATATTTCCATCCCGATTGAAGGGATACAAAATGACAGTTGCATTTTATTCAATAATACAAGTTACGACAAGACAGTCCGAGAGAGCTATGGCACCAAGATAAAATGGACTTTTAATGATGCGCGCCTTAATGCCTATCATATTGGAGAAACTCAATTCATAAGCGGAAACATTCGGCTATTTGCTCCTGAATACGGAGAATATGGACGACCAATGTATTTGTTATTAAGCAATGGCACGACTACAACAGATAATGAAAAACCAGAAACCATGATCGTTTTTCCAAATCCTTTTGAAACAGAGATTACCATCTGTGTGGAAACCGTCGCACCAACCGAAATTAACATTTCCATACACACTCTTACTGGATTTCCCGTATATCGCAAAACAACAAAAGCACTTTCAGAAGGAAAGCATTATTATAAGTTAAATACCCCATTCGAATCCGGACAATACATAGTAAAAGTAGAATATGACGGAAAATGTCTTTCATATCCGGTGCAAAAAAAATAAAACTTAATTCAAAATTATAATTTAAATGAAACGATACCTATTTTTATTGATTCTTTTTATAAATTTGTTGCCACGAGCATTCAATGAAGAATGGAGCTGGCAATGTAGTAGTATGTATGCAATGTATGGAGAAATACCGGAAGTTACAATAATACCAGATCCGAAACCAAAACCGGATCCTCCACAACCAACTCCTATACCACTTCCTCTTCCTGAGCCAGACTATCCGACTCCACCAGATCCGGGCATACCAAGTTGGTGGGAATAAATTCAAAATGGTAATAGCGGTGGAGGAAGCAGTGGGTTACCCGCAGATCTTCCTACAACGGACGCACAGAAACAAGAATTTGTAAGGAAAATAATAGCAGCATTTAAAAAGTTTGGAGTCGATGCCAGTAAGATTAAAATAATTTTTTTCGACGATGGACAAATATGTATGGCAAGAGCCCAATTATTACCAACTGGAGAAATAAAAGTCTGTTTACGCTTCTTTTATTTGAGTGAGGCAGATCAAATCTCATGTTTTAATCATGAATTATATCATAAAAACCATGATAAAGAAACAACCGAATCCAGAACTGGTAAATTTGCAATTAATATTCCTGAAGAGTATTATCCTGTTCTTAAAATATTAGATGAAGAAGAATTTGGCGGTTCTATTCCTCCTTATCTTACTACTGAAGAATTTAAGAACTACTTAGACATTCAAGAGTCAATTGATATATTAATGCACCCCGACTATTATCAAAACGAAATAAATGCTTATGAAGACCAATTGAACAACAACGACCTACCCATATCTGATACATATCGCAAGGAATGCGAATACATGCTATGGAGAAGTAAAGAATTATTTAAACTAGCAACTAAAGAATTTAAAAAATAAAAATTATGAGAAGAATTTATGTTATATTTTTATTAATAATTAATGTGTCATTAAGCGCATTTTCACAATTAAAACTAGCCCCATCCATTGAGATGCATAATAATAGATTATGTATCAAATTTATATTGGATAACCAATATAATGATAGTATATGGGTAATTAGTTCAAGGGAAGGCAACATTCGTGGAGCAAGCGGTTTCTTTTTAAAATGTTTCAACAACCAGAACATACAATTAGGAAGCTCTTTCCCCCTTGATTTCTCTTCTAGAACAATT
>OKRU01000554.1_pt1 | contig 37605 bp, 28 predicted proteins | sample 1601131 | NCBI WGS metagenome assembly OKRU01 (sample SAMEA3541558, study PRJEB24748) | human gut metagenome | biome: human gut; feature: human-associated habitat; material: faeces | place: China | collected 2012
GGTATATAAAGCGGACGGTCCGCCCGCCTCTTCCAGACAAGAACCGGTAGCCGCTATCACCGGAATACCGGCAAGCTGGGCTTCTAAGATCGGGATACCGAATCCTTCGAAAAACGAGGGATAGACAAATAAGGTCGCCATCTGATAGAAAGCGGCTAATTCGTTAAAAGGTATATGAGTCAAGATATGGACGCGACCGGACAGGTTGTTTTCCCGGATATAAGTCTCTACCGTGTCCGTATAAGGCGTATGCTTACCGATAGCGATCACGGAGATATCTTCTTTCAGCTTTTTCAGGGCTTTTACCAGAAGCAATAAATTTTTCCGTTCCTCGATGCTCCCTACATATAATATATAAGGCCCGTTTATCTGATATTTCTCGCGTACGGACGATTTCACGTCTTCTTGAACCGCTTGCCCGAATATCGGGTCACAACCTTGGTAAACAACCTCGATCTTGCTTTCCGGAATGTGGAAGAAGTCCCGGATGTCTCGCATCGTCTGTCGGCTGATCGCTATGATCTTGTCCGACCGTAAACAAGCTTGCTTGAATTTGTAGGTATAGATGGAACGATCGATCGGTTTATAAAGCTGCGGGTAACGCAAGAAGATCAAGTCATGTATCGTTACGACCGCTGGGATTCCGTTCTGTTTTAGATTCATAGGAATCTCATTACTCAAGCCATGGAACAGATCTACGTGCTCTTTTCGAAGCGTAGCCGTTAGGCCCGAGGTACGCCATAAAGACGGAAATAGTTTATCGAACCTGCCTTCCGGATAATGGAATGAGACACTTGGACGCTCCTCGATCCGTTTCCGTAACGCTTCTTTGCCTTTGCCCGGCGTATAGAGTTGATAGGTATGCTCCGGGAAAGAAGCGGACAAACTATTCACTACGAACCGGCTATAATTACCCAGTCCGGTAGCGTTATGCGTAATCCGTTTTGCGTCGAAAGCGATCTTCATAGGCTTGAATTCGATATATTGGGCAAATATACGATATAATTTTAATTACCTTTACCTCATTTCCTTCCGAAATCCGCCGGGATCTCCCCCCATTCGGATGTTTCCCATTTGAGGATCCGGGTGGTATAGGTATGGGTGTTCAACCATTTCTCGGCCCGCTCGATGAGGTCGAAGATAGGTTCGTTGATCGGTTTACGTGCTAATAGGGTTTTGCATTTCTTTTTCTTGACCCAGCTGATGGCGTTGCGGCTATCCGAATAGATCGGCAGGTCGCTTCCCTTTTGCTGTAGCAAGGCGAGGCCGTGTACTAAGGCGAGGAATTCCCCGACATTGTTCGTGCCCTCCTTCAGCGGGCCGATATGGAAGATCTCTTGCCCGGTGGCGGTATAAACGCCTCTGTACTCCATATCCCCGGGATTACCGCTACAGGCGGCGTCTACGGCAAGACTCTCATTGATGGGGTTCCCGATCGGGGCTTCTGGCGCGAGACGGGCCACGGCTTTCGGGGAAGAGGCGGTCTTTAGGTAATGGGTATAGCCGGCCTCGAAGGCTTTGGCGGCTTCCTCCCGGTTCTCGAAGGATTTATATTTGGCTCCCTCTTGTCCGTCTACCTGTGCCTTGCATTCCGCCCAGTTATCATAGATTCCCGGGTTCAACCCTTTCCATACGACATAAAACTTATTCTTGGCCATGACTCTTACTCAAGATTTCTTGTGAGAATTGCGTATAGGTACCGAACGGCGCTCTTTTATCCTTGAAGAAACGGATCAAGGCGTCCAGCCTTCTTTCCATGCCGCAACCGGAATGGTTGGTCATGATAAACGGCAACTTTAGCTCTTTCCGGTCGCTCAAGGAGGTAAACTCCCACGGATGGAAATAGGTCAGGAAATAACCGTCCTCTTTCCAAGTCCAAAGCGCTAACTTACGGTACAAGGTGGCCGGAAGGTTATGGTAAGCCAGCCAAAACAAGGGGAAACGGACGATCGGGGTCACCGAGGCGGGCAGTTGCAATACGCCATCTTTCATGAAATAGGTGCGGGGTTGCCCCAGATGGTTATAACGGCCGGGAATACAAGTCGGGTTCAAGGACGAGTTGTATAAGTAACCGGCCTTATGGATCTCTTCTTCTTCGACGGGCATCATGCGGGCCATACGGAAACCGTTCACCGGTTGTCCGGTCAGTTCCTCCAATGCCTCTTTGGACTTGCGTAGATCGGCGGTCTCGAACGACGAGTGATAAAAACCATGCGAAGCGATCTCATGTCCACCCTTTTGGATGTCCAAGATCAAATCCTTCGCATGAAGGGCGAAGTTCGCCGTGCAAAAGAAAGTCGCTTTTACCCGGTGACGGGCCAGACATGCCAATATCTTCCGGGTTCCTTCCACGGAAGTACGCATTTGTTCCTCGAACGGCAATTCCACGCCGTGTTCCAATGGAGCGTCAAACTCCTCGATATCAAAACTAAGTAATATCATGAATGTTAATTAATCTCTATGAAATAAGATGGATAAGAAGTTCAACGCTTCCCGCCGCAGGACCTTGAATCCCATATCGGATACCGCTAGTCCTTCTTTGATGTTCGCATTGATCGTCCGTAAGTTTATCTCTTTCCGGCGACTTGCCTTATAGATAAATTCTGTATCGAACAGGAAGCTATTGATACGGGTGGTCAGGAATATCGCTTGTCCCGCTTGACTGAATCCTTTCATACCTCCTTGCGTATCCTTGATCTTGATCCTCAAAATCCATGTGTTACATATATGGGATAGCTTGGATAGCACTTTTCGGAAAGGAGGCAAATTCTCCTGATAACTTTTGCTACGGGTAGCCACGACCACGTCCGCTCCTCCTAGCAACGTCTCGACCATCCTGCCGAACGAGTCGTTTGTATAAGGGAAATCGTAGTCCGTATAAATAATGTAGGGAGAGGTACATCGCTTTACTGCCTCTCGCAAGGCATATCCTTTTCCCCTGTTGGGCTTATAGTCTACGACGCAGACATTCGGTATCAATTGCCGGAGGCGGTCAATCGTTTCCGGCTCGTATCCCCGTCTCGAACCATCACTGACAATAAAAAGGTGGAAACGTACCGGGCTGAATAATCGCTCCACTTCGCGGAAATGGGTGGCTACTCGTTCCTCCCAGCCCGAAGGCGGGTTGTAACAAGGTAATACCAAATCTATGTCTGCTTGTGCGTTCATTCCATTTATACCTTTACCGGATTATAACTCCTCGTACACATCTCAAATGTCAGCTTTAGCCAGATCAGCATACAAGGCAACGCTTTTAACGCATACGGGTATACATAATGCACTCGTATGTATTTCGGGAAAAGATCGGACGGAGACATGCTGGTCAATATAAAGGCGAAGACCATCAAGACAATATCCAATGTCGAACGTTTCCACGGTACAGCCGTATACCAAATAGCGACTCCGATAAACGCTATGATATAGGTACTGGACTCGCTACCCGTGCTGAACAGTACGACAAACATCAACACCGAGGCCAATAACGTTTTCCGGAAAGCCTCATATTTATATTGACTGATGCGTAGATAAGGCAGGCCGAATACTATTAATCCCCCTATTATCAGATAAATGTCCGAGTAACTGACCGATCCCGATATCTTACGAACCATTCCCAAGAAGGAAATGTTCTGCATGAGCGCGAATAAGTTCTCCGAATTTTTTCCGGATAAGTCCTCGAACCAACCGGTATATTGGGACATTATATAATCCGGCCCGGACAATATCATCGGGGCTACGACCATGACGACCGCCCATCCTACGCAAGATAGGCTGAACTTCATCTTATGGCGAGAGAAAAAGAAGAACGCCAATCCCGTGATCCCATACAATTTAGTAAAGGTACCCAACATGATCACGAAAGCGGCCCATACGTCTTTCTCTTTCTCTATCAATGCGTAGGCGAGGACAATGATAGCGGCGATACTGATATTAAATTGCGACATGAAAAGCGAGGTAAGCAACTCGTGGGCACAGAACCAATAGATAAAGATACGTTCCCGCTTGATCCCCGGTAGCATCTTGACCGCCCAGAATAAGAAAAGGCTTTGCGCCACTGACCAAGTAAGCAGTCCTAACCATAACGGTGTAATGGCGAACGGAGCCACTACCAAGCTAAATACCGGCCCGTAGTGAAAAATATCGTTGTATTCTTCCGGATAGGCGGCATAGAGCGGTAACTCATTCAACGTATGCCAAAAGGATTGCCTGAAGATGGAGAAGTTGTTATATTTCCCGGGGAAATACTTGGTAATCCATGCGATAACCCCCAGCAATGCCCATAGCCCCATTAAGGTACTATATTTGCTGAAAAATGGCTTATGGATGATTGTATTGAACTTATCTATAAATTTCATCATCGAATCTACATCTGTCTACGGGGCAAAATTACATAAAAACGGTGACTTTTATGCGAGTTAAATAAAAATACTATTTTTGCGTCCAAAACTGGTAAGAGATTATTTATGAATGAAATGTTGAGATACACGATCATTCGTGTCATTCTGTTTGTAATGGGAGGCTTTCTTGTTCTCGGATGTTCGGATGAAGATGATGTGGGTAATAGTGGAGGAACGAGTAAATATGGTTTGATACGGATGGCGGAGGAGGATTATGATTCGTCGAATACTTCTTACATCCTTCAGGATGAGGAACCGGACGAGGTTCTTTTCGATTCGTCAAAGCGAAAATTCAAGGTGAATGAGCCTTTGCAGGTGTCAGTTACCGGGCAGAAGGAGTTGATGCTTCGTTTCTATTCTCCTAGAGCTATCCATAATGTGATTGTCTGGGCTACGGTTGAGGGTTATGAGGATGAGGTACGGTTTGCGGAGTTTACTACGGTTTTACCTTTTCAGGAGTTTAAAATGAAGTTGCCTTTTCTAGAACGGGCGAAGGTTTATTATACACGTTCCGGCGAGGAGGTTACCATAGATGCCCATCCGGATATCGTGGCCGAGAATATAAGTTTGCGGGTTGAATGTGGAGATCCGGTCTATCAAGGAATGATAAACGTGAAACCTAAGTGGGATATTTGGTTTGGTAAATATTCCGGTTCGAACTGGGGCAACTTTAGGCCACATCTGGCTCGTGAGGCGGTTGCCCTTTCCTTGAATATGGCCGCGATGTTTTCTTCCTCGCTTTTTGATGAGGAACTGGAGAAGTGGCGTGGCAAGCTGATAAATAACGAGCAAATCGTGGATATAGATGTGTTGAAGAAACAGATCACGAATCATGGCGGGTTGTGTTATGGACGCGTGGTGAATGTTGTCGGTCTGGGTGGAGGAAATACCTTTGGGCTAGGTGAATATGTCTATCTGACCCATTATGCCGACGATGCCAATGGTTCTGACACGCCGTATCATGAGCTGGCACACTGCTTGGGGTATGGGCATAGTGGGAATATGACGTACTATCCGGCGGAAGGCGGTTTCCCTACAATTTGTATGAAGGTTTACTCACAGCTTTCCGTGAGCAAGAAATTACCGGTTTATTCCCGCCGTTTCTTGCATACCCGGAGGAATAAGAATCTGGTAGAGAATAAAAACGTGTATACTTCCTCGAAATACATTATCGATGATCCGGAATTGGATGCCATAGATGGCGGGCTTGGGCTTGCTCCGATGGAGACGGATAGGGCTGGTGATGAGGGTTCTCCTCTCTCATTTACACTTTCTGTCTTGGATATTCCCGGTGCCACTGTGGAAACTTTTCATCCGAAAGCGGTCCATCTTTATGGGAATACGCTATATGTAGCAAATGACGCTCCGGGACATTATAGTTTGGAGGTCTTTGATGTATCTTCCGGTAATGTGCGTCATGTGAAAAGTATGGTTGAGTGGATGAACGGAGATAAGAAAGAGACCTTTGCGGGGGAGCCAAACGGCGTGACTCGCTCGTATGGGAAAATATATGTCACGAATACGGGAAGCCGTACGGATGTGTTTGATGCGGAAACGTATGAGTTCATTACTTGTATCGGTACGGGTACTTGGGGTGAGGGTGGTTATCAGACCGTTCATGCGTTTGATGTGACGGCTAGTCAAGGGGCTGTCTTTATCCGGGATAAACGGAAACTGGTAGTTGTCTTGGAGCAAGATGTACAGCCCGGTTCCGCTGCTCGGGTACCTATATATAGCCGTAGCGTAAATTTACAAGAGGCAATGGGTACTTATGCAGTAGCGGCACGAAATGATGGCTTTTTATATGTGACGGCCCAGAATAAAAATATAATCTATTTGTTCGATCCTGCGGACATTCGGGCAGGGGACACGGGCTTTGCGCCGTATCTGGTGACATTGGGATTTGAAAAGTCTCCCCAGTCGATAGCGTTTGTAGGGGATCGTTTGTTTGTTACGCTTCGTGTCGATGATAAACGGTCGGAGCTATGGGAGATCAGCCCTAAGAACGGAAAATTATTGCAGGACTTTACAGATTCGATGGTCTATCCCGAGAAAATAGCCGGTGCTCGTCATACTTTATTGGTAGTGGATCGTGCGACCCAGACAGTAAAAGCCATTGGCCTATGATTTTTTTATTGATTCTTAGGAATAAAGAAGATGGAGTTCCCGGAAAAAGTTTACATTTGCGAAAACTATTATAATAACGTATGAAACGTGTTTTTTTGGTCGGATATATGGGAGCGGGCAAGACAACGGTGGGAAAAGAGCTTGCCAAGCTCGCCGGTCTTTCGTTCATAGATCTTGATTACTATATCGAAGGGCGTTATCATAAGGCCGTTTCGCAGATATTCGCCGAGAGAGGGGAGGAGGCTTTCCGAGAGATAGAACGGAATATGCTTCACGAGGTCGCTGAGTTTGAGGACGTGCTGATCTCCACGGGAGGAGGCGCTCCTTGCTTTTTCGATAACATGGAGTTTATGAACGCTTCTGGCACGACGGTTTACTTGAAGGTGTCAGTCGAGGAGCTGGCGAAGCGTCTGGAGTTGTGCAAACATACCCGTCCGGTGTTGAAAGGACGTTCCGGGGAGGAACTGAGGGCGTTTATCGCCGAGAGTCTGGAGAAAAGGAATCCGTTTTATACGAAGGCGTCCATAACGTTTGATGCCGAGAAGATGTTAACAGAATCTGATGTACATGACATATCGAACGCGTTAATGAAAATCCTATAGCATATGGAAGCGAACGACGGCCGGCAGGCACAGGGGGCCTATATCCCGCAGGAATTATTGAAAGAGATCAGCAAGGTGAATAACCGTTTGCTCATCGGTATTCCTCGTGAACGATGCGAGGCGGAAAAACGTTTGCCGTTAACTCCGGAGGCGGTGGATATGCTGACCGATTGCGGTCACCGGGTGCTGGTGGAAAGTGGCGCCGGATTAGGCATCAACTATTCCGATAATCATTTCTCGGAGGCGGGGGCGGAGATCGTCGATACGCCCGCAGAAGTTTTCCAAGCGGATCTGATCTTGAAGATATTGCCTCCGTTACCGGTGGAAATCGCGTTTATGAGACCTCGCACGACCGTTTTCTCATTGGTGCAGTTTAATTTATTCGCTCAAGAGGCTTTCGAGTTGATGATGGCGAAACGGATTACCGCTATCTCTTATGAGTTGATGGCGGATGAATATAATCGTTTCCCGGTGCTGAATGTCACTTCCGAGATCGAGGGGGCGGCTTCCATAACGATCGCTTCCGAGCTGTTGAGCAATACCCAAGGAGGTAAAGGGATCTTATTAGGCGGTATCCCGGGCGTATCCCCTACGGAAGTGGTGATTATCGGGGCCGGAAACGCCGGGACCGTGGCCGCGCGTGCCGCGTTGGCCTTGGGAGCATCCGTGAAAGTATTCGATGATGATATCAATAAATTGCGTATAATACAACAGGTCTTAGGGCAAGGGCTTTTTACTTCCACGTTCCATCCGAATGTGCTGCATAATGCGTTTCGTAGCGCTGACGTGGTGATCGGGGCGATGCGTTATATTAATACGAGACATCGCTATATTATCGCTACGGACTTGGTGCGTACGATGAAAAAGGGAGCTTTGGTGATCGATCTGAGGGTAAGCCAAGGCGGTTGCTTTGAGACGACTTGCTGCTTGTCGAGGGAAGATCCCGCGGTGTTCGAGCAATATGGGGTATTACATTATTGTAAACTGAATATCAGCAACCGGGTGGCTCGTACTACCTCGATGGCTTATAGTAATATATTCGTACCTTTATTATTGTCGTTGGGCGACGCCGGTTCCGTGCAAGGAATGATCAAATCGGATAAGGGCTTTAGGGCGGGAGTATATATGTATTATGGGAAGACAGTGAATAGTTATGTGTCTAACCATTTTAATCTATCATCTAATAATCTTGATCTATACCTCTCTGCTTTTTGATGCGGAAAAGTTTTGAACTCGCAAAGTTTATGCTTTACTTTGCGGACGATCTAAATACCAATAAGCGATAAAGCTAATAAAGTATATTATGGCAGAACAGACAAAAGTTAAGACGCTGGAGAAGGTTGTAATTCGTTTCTCGGGAGACTCGGGAGATGGTATGCAGTTAACCGGTACAATCTTTTCAAACCTGTCCGCGGTTTTCGGGAACGAGATTTCTACATTCCCAGACTATCCGGCAGAAGTACGTGCTCCACAAGGAACACTAAGTGGTGTATCTGGATTCCAAGTGCACTTGGGATCGCGCAAGATCTTCACACCCGGTGATAAGGCCGACGTATTGGTGGCCATGAATCCCGCCGCGCTGAAGGTGAACGTAAAACACCTAAAACCCAATGCGATTGTTTTAATCGACACGGACTCTTTCAAGAAAAGTGATTTGGATAAGGCCTTGTTTACGACCGATGATCCGTTTACTGAGCTGGGATTGACTGGCGTGCAGGTTGTTGCCGCTCCGATCTCTACGATGGTAAAAGACGGATTGGTTGAGTTTGGCTTGGACAATAAATCGGCTCTTCGCTGTAAGAATATGTTCGCCTTAGGACTTGTTTGCTGGTTGTTCGAGCGTCCGCTGGAGGAGGCTATGCACATGTTGCAGAATAAGTTCGCTAAGAAACCGGTTATCGCCCAAGCTAATATCAAGGCTTTGACGGACGGTTATAATTATGGTAATAACATCCATGCCTCAGTTTCTACGTATCGTATCGAGAGTAAGAAAGCCGAGCCTGGATTCTATACGGACGTGAATGGTAATAAGGCTACTTCCTATGGTTTGATAGCCGCTGCCGAGAAGGCTGGTTTGCAGTTGTTCTTGGGTAGTTACCCGATCACTCCGGCTACTGATATTTTACATGAATTATCTAAACGTAAGGATTTAGGCGTTATCACGGTTCAGGCCGAGGATGAGATCGCCGGTATCTGTACTTCTATCGGAGCTAGTTTCGCCGGTTGCTTGGCGGCTACATCTACTTCCGGACCGGGTCTTGCCTTGAAGAGCGAGGCGATCGGTTTGGCTGTAATCGCCGAGTTGCCTTTGGTGATTATCGATGTTCAGCGTGGCGGTCCTTCTACGGGCTTGCCGACGAAGAGCGAGCAAACGGACTTGATGCAGGCTCTGTATGGCCGTAATGGTGAGAGCCCTGCCGTGGTAATAGCGGCCTCTACGCCGACTGATTGTTTTGATGCCGCATTTTGGGCGGGTAAGTTGGCCGTGGAGCATATGACTCCGGTTATCTTGTTGACCGATGCCTTTATCGCTAACGGTTCTTCCGCTTGGAGAATTCCGGAAATGGATAAATATCCGGAGATTAAGCCGAATTACGTAGCTAATTATCAAGACGAGAAAGTCTGGAAGGCGTATCGTCGTAACAAGGAAAGCTTGGTTCGTTACTGGGCGATTCCGGGAACGGAAGGTTTCGCTCATCGTCTGGGCGGTCTGGAGAAAGACTACGAGACGAGTGCGATCTCTACCGATCCGGCTAACCACCAGAAGATGGTGACGACCCGTCAGGCTAAGATCGATAAGATCGCCGACTATATCCCCGAACTGGAAGTGATCGGAGATGAGGACGCTGATTTATTGATCGTTGGTTGGGGTGGAACCTACGGACACCTTTACGAGACGATGGAGACGATGCAAGAGAATGGCAAGAAGGTGGCTTTCGCTCACTTCAAGTTTATCAACCCGCTGCCTAAGAATACGGCTGAGGTTCTTTCTAAGTATAAGAAAGTGGTGGTGGCTGAGCAAAATAACGGCCAGTTCGCTAACTATTTACGTGGAAAGGTACCCGGATTTAACCCGTATCGCTTCAATCGTGTAAAGGGACAACCTTTTGTCGTTGCGAGATTAGTTGAGGAATTCACTAAAATATTGGAGGCTTAAAAGATGACAACAGAAGAAACTAAATTTCAACCGAAAGATTATAAAAGCGACCAGTACGTACGTTGGTGCCCGGGTTGTGGCGACCATGCGGTACTGAATTGCCTGCATAAGGCTATGGCCGAGGTAGGAGTGGCTCCTCACAATATGGCAGTTATCTCAGGTATCGGCTGTTCTTCCCGCTTACCTTATTATATGAATACGTATGGCTTCCATACGATCCATGGTCGTGGAGCGGCTATCGCTACCGGCGTAAAGACGGCTCGCCCGGACTTGAGCGTATGGTTGATTACGGGTGATGGCGACTGCTTGGCTATCGGCGGTAATCATTTTATCCACGCTGTCCGTCGTAATATCGATTTGAATATCGTTCTTTTCAACAATAAGATCTATGGTTTGACGAAGGGACAGTACTCCCCGACATCTGACCGTGGTTTCGTATCCAAGAGCTCTCCTTATGGGACGGTGGAAGATCCGTTTATCCCGGCCGAGTTGGCGTTGGGTGCCCGTGGTAATTTCTTCGCCCGTACGATTGACGTGGATTTGAAGAATACGACCGAGGTATTGACGGCTTCCGCCCGTCATAAAGGCGCTTCCGTTACGGAAGTGCTAGTAAACTGCGTGATCTTTAATGATGGTATCCATAAGGGGATCGTTGATAAGGCATACCGTGCGGATCGTACGATTTTCCTTCGCCATGGCGAGAAAATGGTTTACGGCGCTAACATGGATAAAGGCCTTGTGCTAGACGGCCTAAAACTGAAATCCGTAACGATCGGACAAGATGGTTATACGATGGATGACGTATTGGTACACGACGCCCATGAGAAGGATAACACCTTGCATATGATGCTTGCCATGATGAGCGGTGATATGCCAATTGCGTTAGGCGTAATACGAGATGTGGAGGGACCGACCTATGATGAGGCTGTCCACCAGCAAATCGAGGAGGTACAAGCGAAGAATCCTACACGTAAATTACACGACCTTTTGATGAAAGGTGAGATTTGGGAGGTAAAGTAATATATTTCTGATTGGATATAAGAGAAGGCGCAAGATATTTATCCTGCGCCTTTCTTATATTTATACGCTGGATTTGTTTGTGCGGAAAAAAGTATATATCTTTGTTTCAGTCACAATAAAAGCGAATACCTATGATGACAACTTCGGAAATAGTTGAGATGCTAGCTAAAAGTATATGATTTGTAAACTCCATATTACAAATAGACTAAGGGTTTTGTTAATTGCATGGAAAAGAGTAATTATTACTGAAAAATTTCCTTAATAAGCTGTGTACGATAAAAAAAAATATTACTTTTGTACCGCGGTTAACAAGGTGGAGTCGCAGCAAGCTCCAAAAGGTCGGAAAGCCTCACCGTATCGAACTAGAGTAGAGAGAAAAGTTATATAAAGTCAATCATTTAAATTAAATTCAAGATGGCTAATTTAGATTTAAGCAAGTACGGAATTGTTGATGTGAAAGAAATCGTTCACAATCCGTCTTATGATGTTCTGTTCGCAGAAGAAACTAAACCGAGTTTGGAAGGCTTCGAGAAAGGCCAAGTAACTGAGCTAGGTGCTGTAAACGTGATGACTGGTATTTATACAGGTCGTTCTCCTAAAGATAAATTTTTCGTAAAGAATGAAGCCAGCGAAGATTCTGTATGGTGGACTTCTGATGAATATAAGAATGATAACAAGCCTTGTTCTGAGGCCGCTTGGGCAGACTTGAAGGCTAAAGCCGTAAAAGAATTGTCTGGCAAACGTTTGTTCGTTGTCGATACATTCTGTGGCGCTAACGAGGCTACTCGTTTGAAAGTACGTTTCATCATGGAGGTTGCTTGGCAAGCTCACTTCGTAACTAATATGTTCATCCGTCCGACAGCTGAGGAATTGGCTAACTACGGCGAACCTGATTTCGTTTCTTTCAACGCTGCTAAGGCTAAAGTTGACAACTACAAAGAATTAGGCTTGAACTCTGAGACTGCTACTGTTTTCAACTTGAAGACTAAAGAGCAAGTTATCTTGAATACTTGGTACGGTGGTGAGATGAAGAAGGGTATCTTCTCTATCATGAACTACTTGAACCCGTTGCGTGGTATCGCTTCTATGCACTGCTCCGCTAACACGGATAAAGAGGGCAAGAGCTCAGCTATCTTCTTCGGTTTGTCTGGTACTGGTAAGACAACTTTGTCTACGGACCCGAAACGTTTGTTGATCGGTGACGATGAGCACGGATGGGATAACGAGGGTGTATTCAACTACGAGGGTGGTTGCTACGCTAAGGTTATCAACTTGGATAAAGAGAGCGAGCCGGATATCTACAACGCTATCAAACGTGACGCTCTTCTTGAGAACGTAACAGTTGCCGCTGATGGTAAGATCGATTTCGCTGATAAGTCAGTTACAGAGAACACTCGTGTTTCTTATCCGATCTATCACATCGAGAACATCGTTAAGCCGGTTTCTAAAGGCCCGCACGCAAAACAAGTTATCTTCTTGTCTGCTGACGCATTTGGTGTATTGCCTCCAGTATCTATCTTGACTCCGGAGCAAACTCAATACTACTTCTTGTCTGGATTTACCGCTAAATTAGCAGGTACAGAGCGTGGTATCACGGAACCGACTCCTACATTCTCCGCTTGTTTCGGTGCTGCTTTCTTGTCATTGCACCCGACAAAATACGGCGAAGAGTTGGTTAAGAAGATGGAAATGACTGGCGCTAAGGCTTACTTGGTGAACACAGGTTGGAACGGTAGCGGCAAACGTATCTCTATCAAAGATACAAGAGGTATCATCGACGCTATCCTTGATGGTTCTATCAATGAGGCTCCGACAAAGAAGATCCCGTATTTCGACTTCGAGGTTCCGACTGCATTACCGGGCGTAGATCCGAAGATCTTAGATCCTCGCGATACCTATGCTGATCCTGCTCAATGGGATGAGAAAGCGAAGGATTTGGCTGCTCGCTTCCAGAAGAACTTTGCTAAGTTCACGGGCAACGAAGCTGGTAAGGCATTGGTTGCTGCTGGTCCTCAGTTATAATTGCTTAAAAAACCTTGATCAAAAAAGGTCAAGGTCTAAAAATATCTTTATAAAAAAGCGTGGAATTACTAATTCTGCGCTTTTTTTATGATAACTACGTTAATTTTATTATAAATGTAAAGTAGTTAAAAAAAATATTCCTACCTTTAGACCGGATTATCTGTTATAAGAAGAGCTTAAAAAGGAGTAATGATAAAAAAACTGGCACTTATTATTGGCTTTATAATTTGTTTGTCATCTTGTGGCAAGGATTATGTCTATCGGATTGAAGGGGAACTTTCTAATCTGGAAGATCAAACCGTATATGCTGTATTTGAGAAGGATAATTATAAAGTGGTTGATACGGTGGTTTGTACGAAACCCGGGCAGTTCCAGATCGATCAAAATGAAGCGGGTTTCCATTGTGTGACTATCTTCTTTGCGGATAAAGAGCATTGGGTTACGGCTTATCTGGAACCGGGAGAAACCGTAAAAATCACGGGCGACGCTAACTCTCCATTGCTATTGCAGGTAAAGGGGGGACGGACAAATGATAAGTTGACCGCTTTTAAGAAAAAAATCGCTCCTTTATTGACGGAATTGACAAATTTATCAAATTCTTTAAATAGCAAGGATTTGAACGATACGATCGAGGAGACGGATATCGCCGCTCGTTTGGCGAATGTTAATATGCAATTGAGCGAGGAAGCGATCCGGTACGTAAAAGAGAACCCGGATGAAGAGGTATCCGTTGTCTTGATTCAATCTTTTTTCTCAGATCCCGATGATACTCGTAAAATTGATGAGTTGTTGGCGTTATTGAATCCAAGGTTGAAAGACTTTTATCTGGTGAAGGAGCTGGAGCAATATAGCGCCCGTGCGAAACGTACGGCTTTGGGTGCGGAAGCCCCAGATTTCTCCGTAAGGAATATTTATGGGAATACGGTAAGTTTGGATTCTTTCCCGCAGAAATATTTATTGCTGACATTTACTGCTCCTTGGTGTGATATGTGCCAGACAGAGGATCTATATCTGGATAAGGTAGCGATGAAATATCCGAAAGATCAGTTGGATATTCTTTTGGTTAGCTTGGACGATAATCCGGATAATGTCCGGGATGTACTGAAGAAAGATAGTATAGCGTGGAATCTGGTAACAGATTCGGCCGGACAAGCGGCTATGTTGATAGATCTGTATAACGTAAGCGTATTGCCACGCTGTTTCTTGATAGATGAGGATCATAAGATCTTGATGAAAACAGAGAATGGAATCGAGATCAAGCAAACACTGGAAAACTTGTTCGAAGACTGAGCGATTGAAAACAGGAGGTTCCGGTTTTAATTTGTAATTAGTAACTCAAAATTCTTAACTATGTTAGTAAAATCTTATGCCGCTGCCGTGCAGGGGATTTCCGCTACGGTCGTTACCGTAGAAGTGAACTGTTCCAAAGGTATCCAATTCTTTTTAGTCGGTCTTCCGGACGTGGCCGTTCGTGAGAGCCATGAACGCATTATCTCGGCTCTTCAAGTATGTGGTTATAAATTCCCCCGCAATCGTATCGTTATTAATATGGCCCCCGCAGATATCCGTAAGGAAGGGTCTTCTTATGATCTGCCTTTGGCGATCGGTATTCTGGCGGCGGCAGAGCAGATAGATTCATCCAACTTATCCAAATTCGTATTGATGGGCGAGCTTTCTATGGACGGGAGCCTCCAACCGATAAAAGGGGCATTGCCTATCGCTATCAAGGCTAGGGAAGAAGGCTTTAAGGGCTTTATCTTACCCAAGCAAAACGCTTGTGAGGCTGCGGTAGTGAACGATCTGGAAGTGTATGGAGCTTCGAATATCAAAGAGGTGCTGGAGTTTATGGAGGGGAAACCGACATTGCGGCCTACGGTCATTGATACCCGTAAGGAGTTTTACGACCGCCAGCAATTGTTTGATTGCGATTTCTCCGATGTCCGGGGACAAGAGAACGTGAAGCGTGCGATGGAGGTGGCCGCCGCCGGCGGACATAATCTGATCATGGTAGGCCCTCCCGGAAGTGGCAAGTCCATGTTGGCGAAACGTCTCCCCACGATCTTGCCCCCTTTTACCTTGCATGAGTCCTTGGAAACAACTAAAATCCATTCCGTAGCCGGTAAGATAGGAGGTGGCACCTCCTTGATGGTACAACGTCCTTTTCGCTCTCCCCATCATACGATCTCTAATGTCGCCATGGTAGGAGGGGGCACTTTCCCGCAGCCGGGAGAGATCAGCTTGGCTCATAATGGTGTCCTTTTTTTGGATGAGTTGCCGGAATTTAACAGGAGTGTCTTGGAAGTCATGCGGCAGCCATTGGAAGATCGAGTGATCAATATCTCCCGTGCCCGTTTCACGGTGGAATATCCAGCCGGCTTTATGCTTGTGGCCTCCATGAATCCTTGTCCCTGCGGCTACTACAACCATCCGGACCGTCCTTGCCTCTGTTCTCCCGGAGCCGTCCAGAAATATATGAACCGCATTTCCGGCCCTTTATTGGACCGTATCGATATCCAGATAGAGATTGTCCCTGTCCCTTTCGAGAAGATTTCCGAGCAACAGCCCTCAGAGCCTAGTATCGCTATCCGTGAGCGGGTCATAAAAGCCCGTGCGATCCAGGAAAGGCGTTTTGCCGCTTATGAGGGTATTTATTGCAACGCCCAGATGAACTCCAAGCTACTCCATCAGTACGCCGTTCCCGACGCTTCCGGCCTCTCCATCCTCAAAACCGCCATGCAACGTCTCTGCCTCTCCGCCCGTGCCTATGACCGTATCCTGAAAGTCTCCCGCACGATAGCGGACTTGGATAATTCGGAACATATCGAAGTCCGGCATTTGGCGGAGGCTATACAGTATAGGAGTTTGGATAGGGAGAATTGGGGAATGTGAGTATCGACTAACTATTTCTATACTCCTGTGGGCTCATGCCCACATACCGCTTGAAATACTTTCCAAAAAAAGACATATTCGTGAAATTTAGCGTATAGGCTATGTCGTGGATGGAAAGGTTCGTTGATTTCAGTTGAGCTTTAGCGTCCATGATTACCATGGAGGTTATGATCTCTATGCAAGTTTTTCCGGTAGTTTGTTTGATAATGCTGCTTAGATGCGCTTGTGTGATGCCAAGCCGCTTGGCATACCATGCAACGGATCGTTGCATGGTATAGTTTTGCATGACTAATTGAGTGAAGTTCTTGCTGATAATTTCGGCTTTAGAGAGATTGGACGTGTCTGTTGTCTTATCTTTATACATGATGCTGACTCCCATTAATATTCCGGAAAACAGGTGGTTGATGAGACTCCTGTTTAATTGCGAGACACAAAACTGATATGTCTTGATCAACAATTCGAAATAATCTCTCAATAATGATTGGGCTTCTTCTTTTAGTTTGAAAACAGGACTATCTTTTATGGCATAGTGCATATCCATGACCGATTTATTGATATTCGCTTGATTGATGAAATCAGACGAGAATCCCATGAAATAAATTTGCAGATCTCTATCCATTCTATGAATCTGGAAAATCGTACCCGGCAGAATCGTAATAAAACTCCCGGCCTCTACTTTAAATTGCGTCAGATTTATAGATGCTTCCACTTCTCCCCTTAGGCATAACACGAATATTCCCGCTTTTAGTCGACAAGGATAATTAGCGTATAAATTCAGCAATCCAATGTCTTTCTCCGAGAGTTTTCCTATTACCCAATCTTGTGGCAGGTCTATTTTAGGGATGTCATTTTCCATATTCTTACGTAATTTTGATGGCAAATATACGTTTTTTTGAGGATATTTTTATTTGGACTCAATCTAATAAATAGAATAATGAAGAATAAAAACAGGATAGAAGATAATCGTAAGACGCTCTGTTCTTGTTGTTGTATAAAATGGAATCTAAAAAAAAGAATAGGTAATAATAAAAATTGACCTTGTGAGATTCCTAACGAAGTCGTTCTTTTGTACACTTTTTATTAGGTAAATTAAAAAAACAGAAATCAATAAATTTTTGCATGAGAAAATTGAGGACTTTATTAGTAAAAATGGTCTGTGCCTTGGCGGGAGGCCTAATGTTGAGCGCTTGCTCCTCCGAGGAGGGAGGCTCGCAGGCTATGGGCGGAAAAGGTGCGGTAATACTAGACCTTGCCGCCGAGACGGTCTTTGATACGAAGACAAAAGCTGTCGATGAGAGTACATACCTGACGGATCGTCCCCTTGCGGATTACAAGGTGAAAATCTTGGATGCGCAAGGCCATGTGGTATCGGGCTGTGAGTGGAAATACTCGGAAAGGCCCACAGGTTTGATCGAGTTGAGCAACGGCTCTTACACGGTAGTAGCTTCTGATGGGGAAGAGTTTAACGTGAATGCCTCCACCCGTAACGGTATCTATATGTATGGCTCTAGCCGATTCGACGTGAATAGCGATAAGGTAGCGGCTGTAAATGTGGCTTGTAAGCCGGCCTGCGGAAAGCTGGTCGTGAAATTTGGCGATACGATGGCTACTTATTTCTCTGATTACGCCGTTCATTTCTCTACCCAAGCGGCAGGTGAGAACGGTTCGATCATCTGGCCGAAGGGGGATACGGATCCTCTTTACGTGAAGCTGGCCGAGGCCGGGGAGAACGTGACGGCGACTTTCCAGTTTACCAAGAAGGCAGATGGAACGAATGCCGAGGTCAATACCTTGACCCGCGAGATGAAGTGGGGCAGCATGTGGACAATCACTGTCAACCCGAAAGTAGAGGATACCACCGGCAAGGTAGGCATCACGATTACTTTCGATGATTCCACGAACGATAAGCCTATCGATATCGAGATCCCTTCCGATTGGCTCTAATAGTTATTAGGATGTAAAACCAGTAGAACGAATTTAATGATGAATATAAAATATACGATAATGGCAGGTTGCCTTCTAGTAATGGGGCTGGCTTCCTGCGAGATGAAGAACGAGATCCTCGGGAAAGAGGATGGCTCCTCCGAGATGGGCTTGCTGAATCTTGGGGTAGCTGTAGACGCGAAGAACAACGACGTGCAGACCAAGGCCGATGCTAACCCCGGAACTCCAGAGTCTATCCCATCGGTGAGCGCCACGGGATATATCGTGGAGATCAGTAACAGCACGGGCGTTTACAAAACCCTTACTTACGATCCTACGAATGCCTCCGTGGAACTTCCGGTAGACAGCTACACGATGTATGCCCATAAGCCGGGCGGTCCGACAGAGACAGATCCTTACTATGGTGGAAGCACCTCTTTCGCCGTGAAGAAAGGTGAGGCTACCGATGTCACCGTTACTTGTAAGATGGAAAATACGAAGATACAGCTTGTTTATTCCACGGAAATGCAGACTTCCTTTACTAGCTGGTCGATCACGGTGAAGGCCGGTACGCGGAGCAAGGTGCTTGCCTACTCTGGAACGGAGGCTTTCGCGCAACCCTCCGCTTTCTATTGGATGCTAGATGAGGGCGTAAAGGAGATAACAGTCTCTTTCGTGGGAAAGAATAAGGATAATAAGGATATACGCGAGAGCCGTGTGATCACGAAGCCCGCCTCGGCCGAGAGCTCCGACTGGCTGGGTGGCGATGCGTTGGCCATCACGATGAAGCCGGGCGCTTATGATCCGGAAAATCCGAATGGTTTGCAGGGTATCGAGATCTCCGCTGAGGTGACGTGGAATGGGCTGACGGATTCCGTAGATGTGCCGGTGGTGGACGATGGCGGCGATGAGCCGGAGGGTCCGGTGGATCCGAGTGAGAATACGGTAGAGATCACCCTGCCACAAAATACATATACTTTGCCGGATGAGTTGAGTAAAGCCAATGATGCGAAGGTGACATTTAAGGCAAAGAACGGATTGGCTAGCTTGAAAGTGATTATTAAGCCCGGGAATGATCCGTTTGCAGGAGCACTGGCGGTAATAAATGGGGATTTCAATGCAGGAGTTGAATTGATTGGTAATAGCGAGTTTCAGTCTCAAATGGGATTAGTCGTTCCGGGGATAACTGTCCCAGAAGCAGTAGGTGTTACGGAGTATACTTTCCCGTTGGGGCTTTTCTTTGCGGTGTTGAACGATCCAGATTTTGGGGCGACCACGGATACGGGACATATATTTAAAATCATAGCGACTGCTGTAGGTGGTACTGAATCTGTCTCAGAAGAGTTGAATATAATCGTTAAATGAGAGGAAGACTAATTCATGAAACAAATTAATAATATCTTATTAATAGGTATAGCTTGTGTGTTCTTTTTTGCTTGCCAAAGGGACGAATTAAGTACGCAAGAAAATGTAGGCTACTTACGTGTAGCCTTAGAACAGAGTACGGAGGTGAACACGAAGGCCGATGCGACGTATAAGCCCAAGCAGATGCGTGTGGTGATCAAGAACTCGGCTGGTATGACGAAGTTTGAGACGAATGACCATACGGCGGACTTGGAGGGTAAAGAACTCTCGTTGAAGCAAGGTGAATATACCATCGAGGCCGTTTCTTACGGATGGGACGGCAACGCCGGGGCGGATTGCGCCTATTACACAGGCAAGACCACGGTGACGATAGAGAAAGGCAAGACAGCGACAGCCAATTTGGTTTGTTCCTTGGCGAACGTGAAGGTGACGGTGGCTTTCGAGCAGGCTTTTTTGGATAAGTTGGGCAATGGTTCCATCAATGTGCAGGTAAAGAGCGCTACCACTACGGTCACTCCGGTGGATTTCGCCCCGAAAGGTACGAGTGTGGCCTATTTTCCGGTTTCCGACCTAACGGTGACTTATACGGTTGTTTCCGCTGCCGGAAAAATGAGCTCTAATGAGCTGCCAATCTCGGAGGTAAGCGCAAAAGACCACTATATCTTGAACTTTAAGAATCAGGCTGCCGGCACGGGAAATGTAACCGTAACGGTAGATCCTACGATGAACCAATACACGTACGACTTCACGATCGATCCGAATGCGAAGAGCGGTGCTACCTTGTCTGCGAACCCGTGGAGCCAGCTCGCTTATCTGACGGCTACTGACATCACGCTTGATTCCGGCGATCTTTCATCCTTGAAGTTCCAGTATCGTCCAAAGAATACGGATACTTGGATGGATGTGGCGACCACGGTCAATACGGCGGCCTCTTCCGCTACGGCGACCTTGACGGGATTGACTTCCGCCACGGCTTACGAATATCAGCTGACAGACGGAGAGATCAGTATCGCCAAGGTAGAATTTACCACGGAGACGGAGATCGCTTTACAAAATGGAAATTTGGATGCTTGGACAGGAAATCCAGACTCAGAGACTGTATCTCCTAATAGTCCGTCGGATTCTAAATTTTGGGATACAAGTAATACTGGAGCCAATACAATAACTAAAAAGAATCCGACACGTGGGGTAACTTCGCCTGTGCATACCGAAGGTGGAATGGCGGCGCAACTAGAATCTAAGAAAGTTATATCGTTCTTTGCTGCCGCTAGTTTATATACTGGCTCGTTTGGCAAGGTTAGTATTCCTAATGCGATTGTGAATTTCGGTCAGCCATTTACCTCACGGCCTGTTGCGTTGAAAGGATTTTATCAATACAAGCCGGTTGTAATAGATATAGTAGGGGGAAATGCTCCGGAAGGTGTGAAAGCAGGGGATATGGATCAGTGCGCCATTTATATTGCCTTGGCGAAGAAAGCCTATACAATTAATAATGGTGATTTAAGTTCTTTCATTAATTTCAAGGATGACCCCAACATCATCGCCTACGGCGAGCTCCCTTCCGGGGCGGCTACGGAGGGCGATGGCTACGTGGAGTTCAACATCCCGTTGAAATATAAGAACCTGACGGATCAGCCCACCCATATCATCGTGGTTTGCTCATCCAGTAAATATGGCGATTATATGACCGGAGGCGTCGGCAGTACCTTGTATGTAGACGATCTTTCCCTCATTTATGACGGAACGCCTACTATCTGGGAATAATTCCCTATATTCGCGAAACCCGTTTCGACCCCTCGAAATTCATTTCCTAAGACCGGGAAATGCCTTTCGAGGGCTCGAGATGCCTTCCCGGGACAAGAAAATACATTTCGAGGTCTCGAGATCCACCTCCTGAAGCGGGAAAACGGCTCTCGACTCCTCAAAATCTATTTTTGGAAACCGAAATGGGCTTTTCGACCCCTCGAACGGGTACAAACGAATAATAACCTTCAAAAAAAATCGAATTATGGGTACATTCACATTGATTCCTCCGATGTCGTTAGGTAACTTGAACAAGGCCGAGAAGCTAAGTCTGTTGAAACGCTATATGAAACTGATGCCGAGCGGCTCCGATTCCGAATCGCCGGACGAGATCTCGTTGCTAGCCGATAGCGGAGTGCCCGCGCTTAACATTTCCGCCGGACAGGTGATGCGTATGAACGGCATTATCGATGAGCTGACCGAACTGACGATGCAAGCCTCCTCCTCGGAGGAAACCCCGGAAATGCAGCAAGTGGAGGCCGATCGGGATACGGCGGGTAACTACATAGTCCGCCGCGTGCTCGATTACGCCAAGTTGCCCCTTGCCGCCGAGCGTACCGCCGCCCAACGGATGGAACCCGCCTTGCGCGGTTACCGCGACTTCGCCAACCTGCCCACAGCGCAGGAGACGGAGGTGATCAATGGCCTGCTTATCGACCTAGCGAAGCCCGAGTTCGCCGACTCGGTAGTCACTCTGCAACTGGCACCTTACATCGCCGAGCTACGACGGCTCAACGATCGCTATGCCGAGCTGGCCGCCCTACGCGACAAATCGAGATCGGTACGCACAGAGAATGTGACCTCCAAGGAGCTGTCCTCCGAGGCGCAAGACCTGCTGGACGATATGTGCGCACTGGCCAATGCCTCCAGCCTGTTGCAACCCTCGGAAGAGGCGCGCGTATTTGTTCGTGACGCGACTCATCTTTTCGCCCAGGTACGAACCGCCTACAAGCAACGTTCCAAGGGCACGCCCTCTGGACCCGCCGAACCCGGCACGCTGGAGCCCGGTGGGGGAGGGGATTCCGAATCTCCCGATGAAATATGACTAGAATAGGAAAAATGAGAATAAATAAACTAATCTGTCTGGCCCTCCTCTGCGCCCTTTGCGTAGGGGAGACTTGGGCCCAACGTGGCAAGAGAGCCATGAATCGTATCGACCGAGAAGTGCAAGAGACCGTCTTCATCCCGAAAGGTACGTGGATGGCGGGAGGAACTGTTTCCTACTCCGAGCACGATGAGGGGAATCTGAACTTCCTCGTCTTGAAGAACGTGGAGGGAAAAGGCTACAACTTCGGTGTCAGTCCCTACGTGGGTTACTTCTTCCGCAACAACATCTCCGCGGGCATGCGTTTCGCCTATCACCGCGACTACCTCGACTTGAAGAACTTCGAGTTGAATCTCGGCGAGGATTTCAACATCAGCCTCGACAACCTCTATTATCTGGAGCATAAGTACGAGGTATCCGGTTTCTTGCGCACCTATATGCCTATCGGACGCAGCAAGATATTCGGCCTGTTCAACGAGGCGCGCCTCACCTATGGATACGGTACGGGCAAGAATTCCACCGGTACGGGTGCCACCTACGACGGCTCTTACCAAACGGCGCAGAACCTGCAGATCGGTATCGCTCCCGGGATGACGGCTTTTATCACCGACTGGTCGGCCGTAGAGGTATCGGTTGGCGTGATGGGTTTCGATTTCAAGTGGATCGACCAAAAGACGAACCAGATAGAGGAGGGGCATCAGCGTGTCTCCTCCGGCAATTTCAAGATCAACCTCTTCTCGATCAACATAGGCATGACCTTCTATCTTTAATGGAGAAAATATAATTTAATGAAGATTCAACGATTGATGTTTAAAGAGAATTTACGTGCGGCCGGTCTGGTAACTTTGTTGGGACTGGCCTCGTGCGCTATTGATAACGATATTCCTTACCCACTGGTGGAGGGAACGATCAGTGAGATCGTGACTGAGGGCCTGCGTGCCTCGGAAGACGGGACGGTAGCCTCCGGTGTGGATATAGATCGCTCGGCTCGCACCGTGACACTCTATGTGAACGACTCCGTGGATGTGTCACGGCTGAGACTGACGCGCCTCATCCTCGATCCGCGCGACGCGACGATCGAGCTGGACTCCGCACGATGCGACGATAAGGAGAAATTCCCTTTTCATGATTTTGCCTCGCTTGATAGCCTCTCGTTGTCGGCCAATACGCGGCTCGACCTCTCCACGCCGCTTGAGCTGAACGTCCGTACCTACCAAGATAATCCATGGACACTTACCGTACGCCAGATCGTGGATCGTACGGTAGACGTAGACGGCATGGTGGATCATTTGGTAGATCCTGTCAGCCGTGTCGCCGTGATCTACGTGAGTGCGGATCAGGATCTTTCCAACATCAAAATTCGTACGCTTAACCTTGGTGGGGCCTATGGACGTGTCACGCCCGATCCTACTACCGTGCGCGACTTTACCTATCCGCAGACTTTTTATGCGGCTCGTGCCGGCGAGGAGGTATGGCAGGAATGGAAAGTGGTGATAGAGCAAAGCGAGGGCGGTGCCTCTACCTCGTCGAGCGTCTTCCCCATGGTGACGAAAGCCACGCTTACCGGCTCTGTGCAAAGCGGCAAGACCCCGGTGGTGGAATATAAGGAACAGACGGCTTCTGCGTGGAGCACGGCGGCAGACGTGAAGACCTCGGGTGCCTCTTTCAGCGCTACGATCGGCGGGCTGCGGGGCGGTACAGCCTATGATTATCGCATCAGCGTAGACAATGCGCAAACGGGCAGCGGCTCGTTTACCACTGCCGGTGAGATCGCTTTGACAAATGGCGGTTTCGAGGATTGGTCGCAAGACGGCAAGCAATGGAATCCGTGGCCTTCGGGTGGAACCTCCTTCTGGGGAACCGGCAACCCGGGTGCGGCGGCTTTCATCGGTAATCTGACGACGCCTACGACCGAGAGCGTGTCAGGGAAAGCTGCCTTGCTGGAATCCAAGGACGCCGTGATCAAGCTGGGGGCCGGGAATATCTTCACGGGCGATTTCGCGTTGGACGGCACGAATGGCGTGCTGCAATTGGGCCGTCCGTTCACCTCATTCCCTACCTCCCTCAAGTTCCAATATAAATATACCTCTACCACGATCAATCGTATCGGGCAGGATGTGGGCAGTCTGGAAAACCTTCGGGGCCGTCCGGACTCTTGCCAGATATATATCGCCCTCTCGGATAAGCCGGAACCTTACGAGATCCGTACCAAGCCCTCTGTCCGGCAGGTCTTCGACAAGAACGACCGTAATATCATCGCCTATGGCGAGTTCATCAGCGGACAGTCTACCACGAGCTATAAGCAGGTTGAGATACCCTTGGAATATCGTGCGACGAATCGTACGCCCAAATATATCGTCATCGTGGCGGCGGCTAGCAAGTACGGTGATTACTTCATCGGGGGGGAAGGCAGTACCCTTTGGATAGACGAGATGGAATTGGTTTATGAATAAAAAGCATTGATATAGGATATGAGAAAGATGATACGACAGATAATGACCTTGGCCACCCTTTGCTGGATGGTGGCGGGTTGCGCCGATGAGGTTCTTAACCGTGATGGAGGCAAGGGCGAAGGACGCTTGCTCCTCACCGGGATCGAGGTGGAGTCTGCTGTCGGCGACGTACAGACGAAGGCTTCGCTGGCGGAAGAGGATCTTCCTGAAATTACAGATTTTACGATTGAAGTAGTGAGTGCATCGAATGGTTTGACAGTAAAGATTTTACAGCCCGGAACTACTCATTGTACTCTTTCTGTGGGAAGTTACTTGTTGAAAGCCAGTTATGGTGATCCAACAGCATTGTCTTATACACCGGCTTTTTATGGAGAGACTTCGGTTACCATCGCTCCAAACACTGATACGGAAGCTGAAATTAAAGCTTCTCTTCTACAAGCTGTTTTCCATCCCCGTATGTTGGATGAGTTGATCGCTCAGTTTAGAAGTTATGAATTGACTCTCGGAGTGGCGGGGGAAAAACCGGCCCGATTAGAAAATGATAAGGATTTCTTTTTACCTGCTGGGGATGTTACTTACGAGTTGAAACTTATCGGTACCAATCAAATAGGAGGAGGCGTATCTCATACTTGGCAATATAAGAATCTCGTAGCGAAGACCCGGTATATAGTTGTATGTGATCCTGATCTTCCTGCCTTCACTATTCCAGATCAGAAGGAAAACGATGTCTGGAGTAAATTTATTTATATAACCCCTATGACTGCGGATAACATGACTACCCATAAGGAGATGACAGATAAGGTACTCGCCAATATCGTTTACGAGGCTTCCGCTGATGGACAGACTTGGATCCCCTCCGAATCTACTGTTGATGATCGATTGGTGATAAAGGGTCTTGAACCTTCCACACGATATACGCTTCGCTCTCGTTTTGGAGCGGTATATAGCAGTAATACCAAGACGGTAACTACAGAGGATGCAGCTCCTGTTCCTAATGGGGATTTTGAGGAGTTGAAGGAGACGATTAACGGAACTATAAATCAAGGGGGAAGATGGTCTATAGTGACTGCTGTGTTTTTGAAGTGGTTTCAAACAACACTCTCTATGAAGATTTCTGAACCTGCTAATTGGGCTAGTGTTAACCAAAAAACATATAATACTGCTTCTTCTAATCAAAATTCATGGTATATGATTCCATCTACGTTTAATACATCTTTAAATTGGCTTTCACATCAACCTGAAGCTAAAGCTGTGGGTATTGGGCAGAATCCTTATGATTCGACGGCAGATATTTATAAGGAGCTGTCTGCACAAAACGGAGATAATGCGATGGTCATACGTAATGTTGCTTGGGATCATAGTGGTGCCTCTATCGCTGATAAGAAGCAGACAGGAAATACTTCTTATAGTAATTATTATTGTAGTAATGTCCCTTCAGTCAGCAATCGTTCTGCCGGAAAACTCTTTCTAGGCTCTTATAGTTATAATAATGGTTCGGAAGTTTACAATGAAGGTGTTGCTTTTCTCTCTCGCCCCGTTAGTCTTAAAGGTTTTTATAAATATGTGAATGATTCTCAGGATACTGCAGAGAAGGGTTCTGTAACCGTTCAAGTATTGAATGGTACTACGGTTATAGCTTCTGGTAATATTGAATTGGTTGTGGCGAGTGAATATACAGAATTCTCGCTTCCATTAGTTTATTCTCGTTACGATTTAAAAGCTACAGATCTTCATATTATGATTTCTTCTTCTAATCATACGAATGAGGGAGATATAAAGACTACTAATTATGTAAATAAGGAGGAATGTTGTTCTCGTGGTGCGATGTTGACAATTGATAACTTGATATTCTCTTATGAATTATAAAACATAACATTGAATTATGAATAAGCGAATCCTATATATATTATCCGTCCTGTGTTTCTTGTTGCTCGTCTCTTGCACGAGCGAGGAAGAGCTTGCGCCTGCTGAAGAGCAGGGCGAGATCTGGCTATCCGTAGTCGATACCTCGAAAATCGAGATTGTTACCCGTGCCTTGTCCGGCTTTGATGTAAAGGATTTCAACGTGAGCCTTTCCCGTGGCGAGACGGTGGTTTTCTCCTCCCGTAAATATGGCGATATCGCCGGTGCTCCAATCACTTGTAGCGCTGGCTCCGGCTATCTCCTTACGGCAGAGAGTTGCACGGAGAGTGAGGCAGAGCGTACCAATAGCGGTTGGGGGCAGGCTCGTTTGGCGGGGAAAACCTCGTTTACTGTCAAACCCGTGGAGCCAACGGAAGTAACGCTGAAATGTGCCTTGGCAAACTCCTCGGTAAATGTCGAGTTCAGCGATTTTATCAAGAAAAACCTCTCGGATTACGCTATCACCCTGTACGCCGCCGACGCGTCGAGCCGTAGCTTTACCTTCAACAAGAACAACTATAGCTACAAGACCGCCTATTTCAACGTAGGTGCGGTGGGGAGGGCCTTACAATATACCGTCAGTCTCACCTTACCCGGCGAGAAGGAACCTCATACCTATTCGAACGTTTTGACCTTGGAGCCTTCGCATAGCTATCATCTTACGGTGAAACTGGATGATGAATCCAAGTCAAAAATCTCGATCGGAATTATGGTGGATGGTACGCTAGTCGAGGAAAAGACTTTCACGGAGATTATCAATCCTTATGAATAATCGGAATATGTTTGGGCATTGAAGGATGGGTGCAATCTTTCAATGCTTAAATATATATTCTCAATTTAAATTTAGATAAACGAGATTAAGGTCCCTTTCTCGGAAGTCGTAATAGCCGCCGTGTAAATCTTATCTTCGATCTTTATTATAATAATCTTCTTTTTGTCGAAGAAATTACCTTTTTCGATGATGCCAAGAGCTTCCGCCTTATGTCCCCTAACGGTAAGCTCTTTTTTTATACCTTGTTTTTATGTCTTCTTCCCATATATATTATTATTAGAGGTAAAGTTCCTAGCCTCATTAAGAGGAAACTCACTCACAAAGGAAATTATTCTTTTTCGTCTAACCAAATTATTCCGTACCTTTGCCCCTCAAAAAGAGAACACAAGGTATGGAAAAACATTTTAAGAGAACGCTGATTACTACGGCGTTGCCGTATGCGAACGGACCGGTGCATATCGGCCATTTGGCCGGGGTATATGTGCCTGCTGATATTTATGCCCGTTACCTTCGTTTGAAGGGGGAGGAAGTGTTGATGATTGGTGGTTCGGACGAACATGGGGTACCCATCACGTTGAGAGCGAAGAAAGAGGGGATCACACCGCAGGATGTGGTGGATCGTTACCACGGTATTATCAAGAAATCGTTCGAGGAGTTCGGTATCACGTTTGATATCTATTCTCGTACTACTTCCGCTACGCATCATCAGATGGCCTCGGATTTTTTCCGTACATTGTATGATAAAGGCGAATTCATCGAGAAAACAAGCGAGCAATATTACGATGAGGAGGCGAAGCAATTCTTGGCCGACCGTTATATCATGGGTACTTGTCCGCATTGTGGAAACGAGAAGGCGTATGGCGATCAGTGCGAGGCTTGCGGTACGTCTCTTAGCCCGACGGATTTGATCGATCCGAAATCCGCTATCAGTGGCAGCAAGCCGGTGATGCGTGAGACGAAGCATTGGTATCTGCCTTTGGACAAGTGGGAGCCGTTTTTGCGTAAATGGATCTTGGAGGATCATAAGGAATGGAAACCGAACGTATATGGGCAGTGTAAGAGCTGGCTGGATATGGGACTGCAACCCCGTGCGGTGAGTCGTGATTTGGATTGGGGTATCCCTGTTCCCGTGGAAGGGGCGGAAGGAAAGGTGCTGTATGTCTGGTTCGACGCTCCGATCGGTTATATCTCTAATACGAAAGAGTTGCTGCCGGATAGCTGGGAGACTTGGTGGAAGGATCCGGAGACTAAAATGGTCCATTTCATCGGTAAAGATAATATCGTGTTCCATTGTATCGTGTTCCCTTCCATGCTGAAAGCGGAAGGTTCTTATAACTTGCCGGAGAATGTCCCCGCTAATGAGTTCTTGAACTTGGAGGGCGACAAGATCTCTACTTCCCGCAACTGGGCGGTTTGGTTGAACGAGTATCTGGTGGATATGCCGGGCAAGCAAGACGTGTTGCGCTATGTCTTGACGGCCAACGCGCCGGAGACAAAGGATAATGATTTCACATGGAAAGATTTTCAGGCTCGTAATAATAATGAGTTGGTCGCTATCTTAGGGAACTTCGTGAACCGTGCGTTAGTCCTTACGGATAAGTATTTCGAGGGTAAGGTGCCGGTGGCTGGCGAGTTGACAGATTATGATCGCCAGACCTTGAAGGATTTCGCGGATGTGAAAGAGAACGTGGAACGCCTGTTGGATACCTACCACTTCCGTGACGCTCAGAAAGAGGCGATGAACCTAGCCCGTATCGGAAATAAGTATCTCGCTGATATGGAGCCTTGGAAGTTGGCGAAGACGGATATGCCTCGTGTCGCTACGATCATGAACATCGCTTTGCAGATTACGGCTAATCTGGCGATCGCTTTTGAGCCGTTCTTGCCGTTTAGCATGGAGAAACTGAATAAGATGCTGAATGTAGAGCCGTTGGGATGGAATCGCCTAGGTGCTACGGATCTATTGGAGGCCGGTCATCAATTGGGCAAGGCAGAGTTGTTGTTCGAGAAGATAGAGGATAGCGTGATCGAGGCCCAAGTGCAGAAATTATTGGATACGAAGAAAGCGAATGAGGAAGCGAATTATAAGGCGAAACCGATCCGTGAGAATATTGAGTTCGATGATTTCATGAAACTGGATATCCGTGTGGGTACGGTTCTGGAATGTGTGAAGGTTCCGAAAGCGGATAAGCTGCTTCAGTTCCGTATCGACGATGGCCTGGAGAAACGCACGATCGTGTCGGGTATCGCCCAGCATTATAAACCCGAGGAATTGGTAGGCAAGCAAGTTTGCTTCATCGCTAACTTAGCTCCCCGTAAGCTGAAAGGTATTGTTTCCGAGGGTATGATTCTCTCCGCCGAGAATTTCGATGGAAAGCTGGCCGTTATCACTCCGGAGAAAGAGGTGAAACCGGGTAGTGAGGTGAAATAATAAGATAAACGCAATAATGAGGGGGCTATTTCGTTTTAACGACGGGATAGCCCTATTTTTTGAATGGATAAGATGCTAGAGAAACAGATACAGATGGTAGATCTGCGGAGGCAGTATGAACGTTTGCGTAGCGAGATCAATCCCGCCATGCAAACGGTGATAGATGCTTGTGCCTTTATCAATGGCCCTCAGGTGAAAGAATTTTGTAACCATTTATCAGGTTATTTAGGTGTTCCTTATGTGATCCCGTGCGGCAACGGTACGGATGCCTTGCAAATCTCCTTGATGGCATTAGACTTACATCCGGGCGATGAGGTGATCGTTCCTGCTTTTACGTATATCGCCGCGGCTGAGGTCGCTTTGGCTCTTGGCCTAGTGCCGGTATTAGTGGATGTAGATCCCGGTACATTCAATATAGACCCGGAAAAGATAGAAGATGCCTTGTCTGAAAAGACGAGAGCTATTATCGCAGTTCATCTTTTTGGCCAGTGTTGTGATATGGAACCGATCTTGCGTATCGCCAGCCGTCATAATCTATATGTGATCGAGGATAATGCCCAGTCCATCGGTGCTAATTATACTTTCTCGGATGGAACGGTGAAGAAAGCCTGTACGATCGCCTCTATAGGAACGACCTCCTTCTTCCCTTCGAAACCGTTGGCTTGTTATGGTGATGGTGGGGCGATGTTTACTTCCGACGCACGATTGGCCGAACGACTGCGAATGATCGCCAATCATGGGCAAAAGGTAAAATATCATCATGCTTTGGTGGGCTGCAACTCCCGTTTGGATACCTTGCAGGCCGCTGTCTTAGATGTTAAGCTTCGGTATTTGGATGAATTTGCCGCCGCTCGTTGTAAAGTGGCTGCTAGATACGATGCTGCCTTTTCCGGATTGGATGCTGTACGCAAACCACTAAAATCAGCCTTTTCATCGCATGTTTATCATCAATATACGGTACAGCTAGCTGTAGAAAAGAGGGATCAAGTACAAGCTGCGTTAAAAGAACGAGGCATTCCTTCTATGATTTATTATCCATTGCCTTTGCAGGAGCAAGAGGTGATGAGGGGTCGATGCCGGATTTCCGGGGATTTGAATGTCGCTTCTCGCTTGAGCCGATCCGTATTATCCTTGCCGATTCATACGGAGATGACAGAAGAGGAGCAGGCTTATATTATAGAATCTATAAAGAGTGTTTTATGAATAAGAAGATACGTTTCGCCGTGATCGGCTGTGGTCATATAGGTAAGCGTCATGCCGAGATGATTACCCGGGATGAAGGGGCGGAGTTGGTCGCTTTATGTGATATCCGTCCGAAAGAGGAGCTGGGGATCGAGGCTTATGTGGTCCCTTTCGCCCGGGATATAGATGAACTATTCCGTTTGGGATTGGATATAGATGTGGTGAATATTTGTACACCCAACGGCTTACATGCCGAGATGGCGATCCAAGCGATAGAGAGCGGACATCATGTGGTCATAGAAAAGCCGATGGCCTTGACCTTGGCGGATGCCGAGAAAGTGGTTTATACCTCGTTGAGATTCCGTAAGCAGGTATTTTGCGTGATGCAAAACCGATATTCCCCGCCTTCGGTCTGGATCAAGGAGATGGTTGAGTCCGGAAAATTAGGCCAGATTTATATGGTGCAGCTGAATTGCTACTGGAACCGTGATGAACGCTACTATAAACCCGGAGGATGGCATGGCGACGCTGCCTTGGATGGTGGTACCTTATTCACCCAATTTTCCCATTTCATCGACATTATGTACTGGTTATTCGGGGATATCTGTAATATCCAGACCCATTTCGCCGACTTCAACCACGAGAAACTGACCGCCTTTGAGGATTCCGGTTTCGTGAATTTTAATTTCGTGAACGGTGGAATGGGCAGTTTGAGCTACTCTACGGCGGTATGGGACAAGAATCTGGAAAGCAGCATGCTGATCGTGGCCGAGAATGGCAGCGTGAAAATCGGCGGTCAATATATGAATGAGGTAGAATATTGCCATATCAAGGATTATGAGATGCCGGAATTGGCCCCTACCAACCCCGGCAATGATTATGGCCCTTACAAAGGCTCCGCTCAAAACCACAACTTCGTGATCCGTAACGTAGTCAATGTCCTTTCCGGCGCCCCCGGCGAGATCATAACGACCAACGTCTTGGAAGGTATGAAGGTGGTGGATATTATACGGAGGATTTATGCGGGGAAAAGTGTGAAATAGCAGTGAGTAGATATGTGAAATCATTACAATAAGGTGATGATTTTGTGTGTCGCTATAATTATTTGATAATCAGAGCTCCAAAAAGACGTGCATGTTTCTCGGAAAACATGTACGTCTTTTTTGAAAAGTTGCTCATGTTTTTAAGAAAACACGTACGTGTTTTTCTATGGAAGATAAAGAGGGTTCGAAGGATAAAAAGAATTTTTACAATAACTCTTTGTTCCCACATCATGTGCGGAAGATCGTAAATATACATAAAGCAGAGAAAAGCTTCCCATTTTTCACTGTTAGCCAAAGGTAAATGTTTATCTTTGTTGCACTTTTACCATAAATGTCAAATGGCGGAACAATCATTAAAAGATAAGACAGCGAAAGGGCTCTTCTGGGGAGGGGTAAGTAATGGTGTGCAACAGCTGTTGGGGATGTTGTTTGGTATTTATCTGGCACGTACACTTAATGCCGAGGATTATGGATTGGTAGGTATGTTGGCGATATTTAGTGGAATTGCTAGTACGATTATTAATAGCGGATTTTCGGTAGCCTTGACTAACAAATTGGATGCTACTCATAAGGATTATAATGCGGTGTTTTGGTTTTCTTTTGTTGTAAGCATCTGTTTGTATATTGTTCTTTTTTTTTCAGCTCCGCTGATTGCGTCATTTTATGATCGTCAAGAACTGGTTAATTTATCTCGGGTAATATTTGCGAGTTTTTTGTTTTCTGGAATGGCGATTGTTCCTCATGTTATCTTATTTAAGCAATTACAAGTCAAGATGCAGGCGAAGATTGATGTTTTTGCGTTGTTCTTGTCGGGTATGTGCGGGGTTCTTTTGGCATTCAATGGTTTCGCTTATTGGGCATTGGCAATTCAAAGTACGGTGTATGTGGCAAGTGCATCTTTGTTGAAATGGATGGTTGTATCTTGGCGTCCTAGTCTTGATTTTTCGATCGAACCTCTGAAAGAGATGTTCCCGTTTAGTGTAAAGTTGTTCCTTACGAATATTTTCCAACAGGTCAATAATAATGTGTTTTCTGTTTTGTTAGGTAAATTATATAACGCTAATGTGTTAGGCTATTATTCGCAAGGAAATAAGTGGATGACTATGGGAGGTTCAATGTTGAACAATATGATCAATTCGGTGGCGCAACCTGTATTCGTGCAAGTGAATGATGATTTGGAACGTCAGCGGAATGTATTCCGCAAGATGGTTCGTTTCGCTGCGTTCGTGTCGTTTCCAGCTATGCTGGGATTGGCTTTTGTAGCTGAGGAGTTTATCTGTGCCACGATTGGCAATAAATGGTTGGAAAGTGTACCTATATTACAAATATTGTGCGTTCAAGGGGCGATAGGACCGATTATATTGCTATATACCCAAGTTCTTGTCTCGCACGGGAAATCGGATATGTTTTTATATGCGAATGTGTTCCATGGTATATTACAATTGGCTATATTATGGCTTACTGCATCTTTTGGTATTCTTTGTATGGTTGTTGCATATGTGCTTACTTATGTATTTATGTTATTTGTGTGGCATCTTTTGGTTTATCGATTGATTCGTGTCCGTTTGGTACAATTGGCGCAAGATGTGTTACCTTATTTGGTGGTTACTTTGTTCGTCTTCTTTGTGGTATATGTCTTAACGATTAAGATTGAGAATCTATATATATTGTTACTATTGAAAATTAGTTTGTCAATTCTTTTTTATGCGTTCGCTTTATGGCGGTTGCGTTCTGTCGTATTCTTGGAAGGCGTGAATTTACTCCTTAATAAATGTCGGAAATGAAAGAGGTAAAGATAGGAAAGGATAAAATAAGTGTCGCATTATGTACTTATAATGGAGAGAAATTCATTCGTGAGCAGTTGCGGAGTATCGTTGGACAGACGATTCTACCGTGGCAGATCGTAGTGTGTGATGACCAATCGACCGACCGTACGATGGATATTGTAAGAGAGTTTGCGGATGACTATCCAAGTATCCGTTGGATGATTATACGGAATGAGGTTCGTTTGGGTGTCCGGCGTAATTTCGAGAAGGCGATTGCTTTAGCGGAAGGTGACTATATCGCTCCTTCAGACCAAGATGATATCTGGGAGAGAAATAAATTGGAGATCTTGTTGCATATAATGCGTGAAAAGAAGGTATCTATCTTTGTGATCATAAACTGGTTCGATATAGACAACATGCGGATAATGTAGTATCTGCGATTTGTGGAGGGGGCAAAAGAGAGGGTGAAGAATTGGGGCTCAGCTATTTTGTCGGCAAGGCGGAAGACATATATCTCTTGCTGCATCGACGTAAGCAGATTAAATATTCTCAGAAAGATTGGTGGCGTTTAGCTTGGTTGTATGTTTCGAATCGATTAGGGCTAGCGTGGTTGAAATTCAAGCTGTTATAATTTATGAATTAGTATGATAATATATTGAACATAGAATTGTTGAATAATAAATTTCATAAACAATGGATAGTGTGGATTTGTTAAATAAATATAAAGAGTTAAATGAGTCATATAAACCGATATTGGTATATCATGTGGGGATAGATGCTGGTTTTTTCAGTGAGTTTAATGATTTGATTTTTATGATCCTTTATTGTTTGGAGCATAAAATTCAATTTAAATTATACTCTGATGATGCTAATTTTGGAATAGAAAAAGGTTGGCAAGATTATTTTGAGCCATTCTGTGAAGAAGTGCATGAACGATTTCATAGAATTTATAACAGGCACCCTCATTATGTTTCATGGAGGAAGATCGTAAATGCGGATTCTTACAAAATGAGTTGCTCATTATTGCGATGGCGATTAAAGTCAGATTTACTCATAGGTGTATCAAAGTGTATCCGGTTTTTCCAAGAAGGAAAATCTTTTGATTATTATACGCATGATTTGTTTGAGAAAATAAGTGTCAAGAATAAACGATATTATGTACCAGAACTGGATATTGATGGAGACTATATCCAAGCTTATAATGTAATTTATAACATCATATATCGTTTCAAGAAAACCGTGAAAGAAGAAATTTGCAGTTTGATAGAGGGATTCTCCCTACCTGAGCAGTATGTTGGTTGTCAAATACGAGGAGGTGATAAGTTTATAGAGTATGATTTGTTATCTGTTGACTTATATTTGCGAAAAATAAAGGAAGTGACGGATTTGAAGAACGTGTTTGTATTGACTGATGATTATGAAATAATTAAGTGTTTGAGAAAAATGGCACCAGAATATAATTGGTTCACATTCTGCCAATCAGATGAGAAAGGTTATTATAATTCTGCGTTTTCAAAAACAGATCCACTGATTAAGCGTAAAAGGATGATTCATTTCTTTGCGTCAATGGAGTTGTTGGAAAGGGCCTCGTTGATGCTGGGTACGATAACCTCTACTCCTTGTTTGGTTTTAGGCATTAGAAAATTAGGAAATGTTCATTGGGTGGATTTTGAAAAGAATGAATTCTTTCCGTCTATCGATTATTCTATTGCAAAGAAGAAAACCTTAACAGAACAATTTTTGAGGAGGAAATAAATGATGTTGAAAGATTTCATGGTATGATTGCTATATTTTGAGAATACAGTTTTGAAAGAAAGCTTATATGGTTAAAGAATTAAATATTAATATAATATCTCCAATTGCGGAGCTTTTTGAGAAACAATTGTCTTTAGATTGGGAATCTAGGGGAGTTCGGTTTTTTTTTAATTCCAAAGAGGAACGGTTGTGGGACGCTATTGTAGTATATGAAAATATAAGTGAGCCTTATACGTTGAGATGCCGTAAAGGAGGATTGTTTTTTATCTCTGGTGAACCTCCTATTGTGAAAGTATATTCTCAAGCATTTATCAGTTTATTCGATCATGTGATATCAGCACATAACTTAAAGCATCCTAACAATCATCGGGATCAACAAGCTTTGCCTTGGTATTTTGGTTATAACTTCCAAACCGCTTCTCCGTCTTATGCTTATGAAGAAATAGAGAAAATGGAAGTTCCTGAGAAAAAAAGAAAAATTTCTTTTATAACTTCTAGTCGTACATTTTTGCCGGGGCATACAAGAAGACTTGCTTGGATGAGAAAGATCCGTGAACTTTATGGAGATGAGATAGATTTCTATGGAAAGGGCATTTGTTCCGTAGATGACAAAGCCAAGGCCTTGGCTTCATACGAGTTTTCAATTTGCATTGAAAACTCGTATGAATATGATTATTGGACAGAAAAAATAGCAGATGCTATTTTGGCATATACGGTACCTATTTATTGTGGTTGCAAGAACATTGATGCTTATTTCCCTTCAGAGGCTATGATTTCTTTGAATATTAATGATGAACAAGGTTCTATTGCGCTTATAAATAATGTGTTGAATGATTCTAAACGTATTTATCAGGAGAAACTGCCATTCTTGAAAGAGGCTAGAAATCGTTTGTTATTTAAATATAATTTGTTCCCCTTTGTGAAATCATATATAGATAAATATGTAGATTTGGACTGTGATGAATATCGAAGTGTCTTGATTAAACCTTATGATACTTATCCAAAGGATTGGATACAAGATGTATTGCTTAAAACAAAAAGAGTTGTTTGTAAAATATTTTAGATATGAATGATATAATAACGGTTACTTCTCCTTTGATTCCTCCTTTAGAGGAGTTTATCCCTTATTTGGAGGATATTTGGAGACGTAAATGGTTGACAAATAATGGGTATTATCATCAAGAATTGGAGAGAGCACTTTGTGAATATTTGAAGATTCCTTATATCAGTTTATTCACGAATGGTACTTTACCGTTGATATGCGCTTTGCAAGCGATGCGTATTACGGGGGAGGTTATAACTACACCTTATAGTTTCGTGGCGACTACGCATGCGCTTTGGTGGAATGGAATTAAACCGGTGTTTGTCGATGTTGATCCTATGACAGGAAATATGGATCCTGAAAAGATAGAGGCTGCAATAACTCCGAAAACAACAGCAATAATGCCTGTACATGTATATGGGCAGCCTTGTGACGTGGATCGTATTAAGCAAATAGCAGACACTTATGGCTTTTAAATAATTTATGATGCAGCTCACGCTTTCGGGGTTCAGGAAAATGAACAATCTATTGTTAATGCTGGAGATATGGCTACATTGAGTTTTCATGCTACGAAGGTTTATAATACAATAGAAGGGGGGGCTTTGGTTTGTCATGATGCGGAGACAAAACAGCGCATTGATTACATTAAGAACTTTGGTTTCGCTAATGAGACAACGGTAGTGGCTCCGGGTATCAATGGGAAAATGGATGAGGTACGTTCGGCTTATGGGCTGATGGCTCTGAAACATGTAGATGTCGCTATAGAATCTCGAAAGCGAGTGGCGAGACGTTATAGGGAGGCGCTAAAGGAGGTCCCGGGCATTCATCTTTTTGAAGATAAAGAGGGGGTTAAGGCTAATTATTCTTATTTTCCTATATTTATAGATGAAAGGATGTATGGTATGAGTCGTG